>JGI994J12354_10005190_pt1 | contig 11303 bp, 10 predicted proteins | sample IntmicLarv3ML3BL_FD_12354 | JGI IMG/M metagenome (IMG submission 12354) | reverse complement strand
GCCTGCTGGATCAGGGACTCGTCCACCACCTCCGCCGGAGGCGGTGTGGCGGGTCGGACGGGTTTGGCGCGCGGGAGGGGAGAGGAAGGGGAAAACTCACCCTTTTTTAGCCTCGCCTCCAGCTCATTGATCCGTTTTTCGAGGGACTCAACACTCGTATTCATCTCCGGAGAGCACAGCCTCAAGAGCACAATTTCCATTTGAATCCGGCGGTTCCCGCCATAAAACATTTTGCCCAGCGATTCCTGCAGCCGGTCCAAGATCTCGATCAGCCGGGCAAGGGTAAATTTACTGGCGATCCCCTGTGCCCGTTCATATTCGGCGGTGGTCGCAACAATCATGTCGCGGGGCTTCTCGGCGATTTTGATGAGCAGCAGGTTGCGAAAATGGGAGATCAATTCCTCACAAAGCCGCGCCATATCCTTGGACGCCGCGTGCAGGCGGCTGACCAGATCCATGCCCCGTGCGGGCTGACCCGCTTCGATACATTCCGACAGCTCGTATAGATGGTCTTTCCCGGCAATTCCCGCCACCTCGGTGACCTCGTCCTCGGTCACATGGTCGTTCCGGCTCAGGCACTGATCCAAAATTGAAAGCGCGTCGCGCATCCCGCCGTCCGCCAGACGGGCAATCAGCAGGGCGGCCTCCGGCTCCAGCGTCACCTTTTCCTCTCCACTGATGAACAGCAGGCGGTCGGAAATGTCGGCGGCCGGGATTCTCCGGAAGTCGAAACGCTGACAGCGGGACAAAATGGTGGCCGGAAGCTTGTGGATTTCCGTCGTCGCCAAAATGAAGATGACGTGCTCCGGCGGCTCCTCCAGCGTTTTCAGCAGCGCATTGAAAGCGCCGGGCGACAGCATATGCACCTCATCGATGATGTATACGCGATACTTGGCTACCGCCGGCGTAAAATTCGCCTCTTCACACAGCTCGCGGATGTTGTCCACACCGTTGTTGCTGGCCGCGTCCAGCTCCACCACATCGAGAATACTGCCCGAATCAATGGAACGGCAGATGTCACATTCCCCGCAGGGATTTCCCTCCGCGGATTGAAGGCAGTTGACTGCCTTCGCGAGTATTTTCGCGCAGGAGGTCTTGCCCGTTCCGCGGGAACCGGTAAAAAGATAGGCATGGGCAACCCGACCCGATTGAAGCTCACTCAAAAGGGTTTTCGTCACCTGCGGCTGCCCCACAACGTCGGAAAAAGTAGAGGGCCGCCATTTACGATAGAGAACCTGATACATGGTCAGCGCTCCTTTCCTTTCTTCCGAATAATACAAGAAAACAAGACAGTCCGCCACACACGGAACCTATACTCGGGTATGCGGACGAACAGACGAACTGCATCGCACAGAACAATCCGCTTAATGCTGCTCGATTCCTCGCCTGACATGGTTCACGGCGAACTGTCGCACAGGGCCCATCCGCCCGCATACCCGAATACAGGCATCTCTGTCTTGTATTCTTCAACGTTAACTAGATTATTATAATTGATTTGCAAGGATTTTGCAACCATTTTCCCGCAAAATCTCAATAACCGATCGCGTCAAGAAGTTCGGTCACTTTTTGGGTGTCCGCTCCATGGCAGTCTGCGGATACGAAAGTTTTGCCGACGCGCTCGGCGAGGAAATAATTTCCCTGTGCTACTAAAGTGTATTTTTGATAAGTGCCCATGCTGACCGATGTTTCTTCCGAGGAATCCTCTTTGTTTTCTTCAAAGTTCGCTTTTTCAACAGCAAAGGCAAGCGCCGCGCTGTCACTGCTGTCCGTCTCAAAAAACGTTATGTACAGACAATCCGATTCAACCGCGATCCCTTTTATAACCTTGAAATCTTCCTGCATATATTGATCGGTAACGTCCTCCGTCGTATAGCCGAGAGCTTGCGCCTTCTCCTCGAAAAAATCGGCGGTAACGGGTTCTTTTGGTGTGCACGAGGTGAGAACCGCAAGCAGTACAATCAGTAAAACGGCGCAAGCGAACGCTTTTCCAGTAAGGATTCTCTTTTTGGTATTGATGTTGTTCATTGTCCACACTCCTCTTCAAAACAGAAATTCGTAATTCTCATTCCGCCGGTTTCCCGCAAAATCTCAATAACCGATCGCGTCCAGAAGCTCGGTCACTTTTTGGGCATCCGCTTGGTCACATGCTGCATAGACGAGCGTTGTACCGACACGCTCAATGAGATAATAGTTCTCCGGCGTATTCAAAGTATACTTTTGGTAAACACCCATGATAACCGATGATTCTAATGTAACAATTTCTTTGCGTGACTCTATTCCTGCTTTACCAAAGTAAAAGGCATAAGTTGCGTCGTTATTGTCGCCCACCTCTAAGAATTCAAAATGTGAGGTGCCCGATTCGATCAATAGCATCGTCGTAATCTTGAAAGGCGGCGGTTCAGATTGATCGGTAATATCCTGCGGCGTGTAGCCGAGCGCCTGCGCCTTCTCCTCGAAAAAATCGGCGGTAACGGGGGTTTTGGGCGTACATGAAGTGAGAACCGCAAGCAGTACGATAACCAAAACGGCGCAAGCAAACGCTTTTTTTGTTTTGTTGAATGTTTGAAAATTGATGCTGTTCATTGTCCACACTCCTCTTTAAAATTATATTTTTGTTTGTAAACACACGCTAATCGCCGAACCCGACGCCGAGATCCCGCGCCGTTTGGATACAGGAGCTGTCCAAGGGAACCTGTTTCAGCTTTCCGGCCACGTCGCTCAGCGGTACCGGCACCACCTCGCCGTTGACCATCGCCGCCATTACGCCGTACACCCCTTTAGCGATAAAGTTGGCCGCGCCGGCGCCCAGACGGGAGGCCAACACACGGTCAAAAGAGCAGGGGGATCCGCCGCGCTGGTAGTGGCCGGGAACCACCACGCGGATTTCGTTGCCGATCCGGGCTTCCAACTCAGCCGCCAGCTGATAGGAAACCGACAGGTAGGGCGACTTCGCCCTCTTGTTCTTGAACTCTTTTTTCGTGAGCGCCGCCTCTTCTTTAGAGAGCGCGCCCTCCGCCACAGCCAGAATTGAAAAACGTTTCCCGCGTTTTGTGCGCTCGTCTATGGTTCGGACGACGGAATCCAGTGAATAGGGGATCTCCGGCAGCAAAATGACGTCCGCACCGCCCGCAATTCCGGCGTGCAGCGTCAGCCATCCGACCTTGTGTCCCATCAGCTCCACAATGAAAATGCGGCCGTGGGAGGTAGCCGTCGTGTGGATTGCGTCCAGTACATTGGTGGCCACCTCCACCGAGCTTTGGAAGCCGAAGGTGACGTCGGAGCCCCAGAGGTCATTGTCGATCGTTTTCGGCAGGGACACCACATTCAGGCCCTTGCTGCTGAGGAGATTGGCTGTTTTGTGGGTGCCGTTTCCGCCCAAGACCACCAGGCAGTCGAGCTTCATGGCCGCGTAGTTTTTTTTCATTTCCGCGACCTTGTCCACCTCATTCTCGCCGATGATCTGCATGGTCTTGAAGGGCTGGCGGGAGGTGCCGAGGATCGTGCCACCCAAGGTCAGAATTCCGGAAAAGTCCTCCGGCTTCATTTTCTTATATTCGCCCTCGATCAGCCCCCGGTATCCGTCCTGTATGCCGTAAATCTCGATGTCGTCAAACTGCTCACACAGAGCCTTGGCCACACCGCGTATCGCCGCGTTCAGTCCCTGGCAGTCCCCGCCGCTCGTCAAAATTCCAACTCGCTTCATTTTTATCTGTCCTTTCTTTATCGAGCTTCCTTTTCCTTACTCCTTTATAGCGCCTGTTTCTTCCTTGCGCTGCTGTTCGGCCAATTCCCGCGCCCGCTGGTGGGCGCGGCGGGCGAATTCCAGATGGCAGTTGAGCGGCGCTTTCCCGCGGCGGTCAATGTGGACATAGGCGGTGTCTGGAAGCTGAATCCTCGTGTTGACCGTATCATGCTGAAACAGCTCCAGCATCTCCATCGCCTTCGCAAAAAGCGACTCCTCCTCTACCGGGAAACACATCTCTACCCGGCGGTCAAGGTTGCGCGGCATCAAATCGGCGCTTCCCATATACAGCTTCGGACAGCCCGCGTTCTCGAACAGGAAAATCCGGCTGTGTTCCAGATTTTGGCCGACAATGCTGAGGACGGTGATGTTCTCGCTGACCCCTTCGATTCCGGGGATCAGACTGCACATCCCCCGGACAATCAGCATGATTTTAACCCCCGCCCGCGACGCCTCATACAGGGCGTCAATCGTCCGGGCGTCGATCAGGGAATTGACTTTTATTGTGATGCCCGCAGGAAGTCCCTTGCGGCTGTTCTCCGTCTCGGTTTCAATCATCCGCAGGAAGAAGGAGCGCATATTTTCCGGCGCCACAATCATTTTCTTGTATTCCGGCAGCTTTGAATAGCCGGTCAGGGTATTGAAGAGGGAAGAGGCGTCCGCGCCAAAGGCTTCCCGGCAGGTGAACAGGCCGACGTCGGTATAGAGGCGGGCCGTTTTATCGTTGTAGTTCCCGGTTCCGAGATGGACATACCGCCGGATTCCGCCCTCCTCCCGGCGCACGACGAGCAGTACCTTGCAGTGGGTTTTCAGTCCGGTCAGGCCGAAGATCACGTGACACCCGGCCTCCTCCAGCGCCTTGGCCCACTGGATGTTGTTTTCCTCGTCGAACCGCGCCTTCAGTTCAACGAGTACGGTAACCTGCTTTCCGTTTTCCGCGGCGCTGCTCAGCGCCGCAATGATCGGAGAGTTGCCGCTGACGCGGTAGAGGGTTTGCTTGATCGCCAGAACCCGGGGATCCCTGGCCGCCTGGCGCACAAAGTCGATGACCGGGTCAAAGCTTTCGTAGGGGTGGTGTACCATGATGTCATGATCCCGGATTGCGGCAAACACGTCGTCATAGCCGATAAAGCCCTCGGCCGGTGCCGGAACAATCGGCGGATAGCGGAGAGCGTCGTACCCTTCGATCCCGTACAGCGTCATCCAAAACGTCAGATCCAGCGGCCCCTTGGCCTCGTAAATATCGCTCTTGCTGACCTTGAGCTGTTCCACAAGGAAGTTCAGCGTTTCCCCATCAAATTTTGGTCCGATTTCCAGGCGCACCGGCCGGCCACGCTTCCTCTTTTTGATGGATTTCTTGATCTCAATCAATAGATCCTCCGCCTCTTCGTCGATATAGAGGTCGGAATTTCTCGTCAGGCGAAAAGCGGTCGTCGCCTTGACCTCGTGCAGCTCAAACAGGCCGGAGAGGTGGGTGATGATGACGTCCTCGAGAAGAACAAAGGTCTGTCCGGCGTCGGAGGGAACCTCCACCAGCCGGGGGAGAATCGAGGGAACCTGCACCAACGCGAAATAGGGCTGTTCCTCTTTTTCCAGGCGGATCGCCAGGTTGAGGGTCTTGTTCGCCACAATCGGGAAAGGGCGGCTCCGGTCCACCGCCAGCGGCGTCAGTACGGGAAAAACAACCTTCTCAAAATAGTGGTCGAGATGCTGTTTTTGCGCCGCATCTAACTCCTTCGGCTTTTTGACGAACAGGTTGTTTTTCTTTAAGGCGGGCAAAATCGAACGGGTCAGGCAGGAATACTGCCGATCCACAAAGTCATGAATTTTTTTCGACAGGCTGTCGAACAGCTTTACGGGCGTTAGTCCGGAGATCTCCGGTTCTTTATAGCCCGAATGGATCTGCTCCTTGACGCTGGCCACCCGAACCATGAAAAATTCGTCCAGGTTGGAGGCGGTGATGGCCAGAAATTTTAGTTTTTCCAGAACAGGATTGTCCTTTTTATAGGCCTCCTCCAATACCCGCGCGTTGAAATCGATCCAGCTGAGTTCCCGGTTGTTGTACTGCGGGGACTTTTTCTCCTTCATTCCATCACCTTCTTTACAGTAATTTAGTTTTGATCTCACAGACTGGTTTTATCCCGAACACGTCCCGGAAGAATTCCGCACAGACCCGGAACGCCCATTGCTCCAGCTCGGTTTCCTTGTCGGTAACACAGGTCACCACCAGCTTTTGTCCCTCCACATGGAGCTTGACCTCGTCGATTTTCTCGCAGCCCGAACAGTCCAGCGCGTTGGCCAGCCGGAGAATGGCCGCCAGCTTGGAGATGATCAGCCGCCGCTTTTCGCTGAAGGAGGAAAAGTCCGCGTCGTCCGGGCCGGGAACCGTGTGCTCGTCATATTTTGTGAGAATGGCGATCAGGCGAAGCTCCTCACGGGTAATGCCGTAAAGCTCCGAGCTTCGGATGAGGTCATAGGAGGCCGAAAGATGGTTCCGTGAGCCGACATAGTGGCCGCACTCATGCAGGATGGCGGCCAGCTCCAAAAAGAGGCGGTATTTGCGGTCCAGCCCGTGAAATTTTTTCGTCCGGTCAAAAATATCCGCCGCCCGGGCGCGGACAAATTGGTAATGCGCCGGGTCGCAATGATACCGCTTGGCGATCCACTCCGCCGAAGCGACAGAGTTTTTGAGAAGCGCCAGCTCATCCTCGCCCTTTTTGGAAAAAAGCATATGTCTCGTCAGCGGATCCCAGATGTCGAGGTTGATGTAATAAACGCGCTCCGCCTTCGTGATTTTCAAAAGCCGGTCATAAATCGCGAGCACCGCGTAAAACTCGTCGCCCTCCATTTCGGTCATATCATACCGGGTACAGAGCTTTTCCGTGCTGAGAACCTTCGTCTGGTCATACAGCTTCTGGATCTCTTTTCCGGAGATCTCGTAGATCCCTTTTTTCGGGCTGACATTGCAGTGCTTTGCGATGATCTCAAACTCGCTCCCCGAGAGAATTAACTCCTTCACCGAGCGTTTTTCAATGTATTTCCGGATGTCGGAGAGCAGGCAGTTCAGATATTCCTCCACCACGACGTAAAACTTATTGGTCCGCTCCTCCACACCCTCCAGCACGTCATGAATTTTTACCGAGCCGATGCGGATATTCTGCATGAGCACGATTTCGCCGTGGTTGCAGGCGGCCACACCGATGCTCCCCGTCCCGACATAGGAAATCAGGGTGTTCGAAAAATCGGTCAATTTTTCCTCCCCGAACCGGCGGAGGATTTCAGAATAGATGAGCGATTTTTCCTGGGTCTCCTCCAAAATCTCCAAATGAATCCCATTTTGAATCATCAACTGGTCGGCCACATTGGCCCAGTTTCGACATTCCCGGAGCGCGGTTGTGGCGACGGCCTGGATCTGCTCTACGCCGTATTCGCTCATAATCTGAGAAAAACCGGTCAGGATTTTGGAGATCTCCCGCAGCAGCTCGAAACCGATCCGGCCGGTGCTGAAAACCTCGTGGCCGATGCCTACCGGCTGTTCCAGCCGTTCCAGCTCCTTCATTTCATTTTTGGTGCGCTGGGCAATTCGCAGCTTTATGTTGCTCGAACCGATGTCGATTACCGCGCAGAGAGAAGTTTTTTTATTGTTCATGAGCGCACAATTCTCCTTTTTTATCGGGGTGGTGTTTGGTCTAAGTATACCAAGGATTTCCCGCATTGTGAAGGGAGGCCCGAAATTTTTCTTTTCTTGCCTTTCCGCCGCCGCTATGGTATAGTCGAGTTACAGCAATTTCAAAAAATCTTTACACAATATAGTCGGGAAATTCAGTCTCATTCTTCGTTACTCACCCTTGCATTCCATAAAGGCGTGCTGCGGGTTCGTGCCTTGACTGAACCCGAATTTTTGGGACTCTCTTTGTGTAATTCTTTTCTTCAATTGCTGTTAGAAAAGGATGTGGGAGAATATGCGTTTTACGGATGCCGTTTCCGGCGTTTTTTCCAGTAAAATTTGTTGGATGATTATGGGCGTTGTCACCGCACTGGGAATCCTGCGGGGGCTTTGGCGGGGACTCTTTAAAAAAAAGAAGAGCGGAGCGGATTATTGGATTACGCTGGTCATATATTTATGTACGGATGGCTTTATTTCAATCCTCCTCGGCTTCCTTTTATGCCTCCTTCTTCAGTATCTTCCCTCTCTTTTGGGGATTGATGCCGGTTTTTTGGGAAAGCTGAGTGAATTTTAAGTTTTTTTCTGAAATTCGCTTGCCGATTGGCGGACTCTGTGCTACACTATGTCCAAAGAATAACTTATAGGAGGTTAGATTTATGGCGGAACGAAACAACGAGTTTACCATCAAGGAGCGAAAGAGATGGCTTTTTTTTGGCCTTCCCTTTACCTTCACCACCTATCAGCTGACCAATAAGAAGCTGAACTACAACCGCGGCCTGTTCACCTCACTTCAGGACGAGATCCTGCTCTACCGAATCACCGATATATCCCTGACGCGTACACTGTTTCAAAAAATGTTTGGTCTCGGTTCCCTGAAGGTCACCTCCACGGATAAGTCTCATTCGGAGCTGATCCTCAAAAATATTAAGAACAGCGCGAAGTTCCGCGAAATCCTCTCGGACGCCATTGAAAAAGACCGCCTGCGTATGAAGTACCGTACAGGGGAATTCATCGGCGGCGACAGCGACGAGGTATTTGGAGAGCAATAGAATCGAAAATGTAGTCAGTTTGGCCCGAATTCCGCGAGAGCGGAATTCGGGCCTTTCTATCATCGGGCAAGCGAAAGCCCCGGCCGATTTGCACCGGGGTTTTCGTTATAGAACAAATTCATCCGGGTCGAAGTCGGGAAGCTTGGGAGAGGAGCGGGGAACGCGCTTGAAAGGATCATAGGTAAAGCGGCGGCAGGTATCCTCCGCCTGCACAATGCCCTTGCGGCCGCAGTAAAGAATCACACCGTCTTCGCTTTTTTTTGACTTGCGGCAATAGGCGCAGGTCGCATAAGCTTCATTTCCGAACAATTTATTTTTCATCAAACTTCCCGCCCTTTTGTTGTCTCTTTACCTATAAGTATAGCATCTTTTTCCGGGAAAATCCACGAATTTTGCGATAGGCTGAAAAGAAAAATGATCGACAGGGCGACCAGCGCCAGAAAGGCCCAAATTCCGTTTTGTCCGGGCGAAATTTTGGGAGGGTGACGGAAGGTGGAAAAGACCGGCGAAGCGGCGGAGGGGAAGAGCCGGAGCAGGAGAACGGTCAAAAGGCCGGAGAGGATCGTTTGGATAAGGCGGAAGAGGTAGAATCGTCCTTTGTTTAGAGGGAGTGCCCGCAGGGCGGAGAAAATCTGGAGATGGATACAAAGACCTCCCCAGGAGAGCGCCAAACTGCACAGCAGGACGGGATATCCCCCGGCGCGGACGGCGGCACGGCACCCGGAGCTCACTTCGAGAAGGAGGTCCGGGACGGCCTCCGAAACCGCCGAGAGACCCGCGCGGTCCAGCAGGGAGAGCAAGACACCGGTAATCCCCGCGCCGGAGAGCAGGGCGGAGAGGACAGCGCAGAGACAAACAACGGCGCACAGCATCAACAGGCTCCGGACGGCGGCCTCCACCGATTGAATGAGCGAGGCAGATAAAGGACGAGGAGGAGAGCGGGGCGCGGCGATATTTTTTACTCCGGACTCCGGACGGGTGAAGCGCGCTTCTAAAATTCCGAGAGTCAGCGCGGCGGCGAACTGGGAGGCGTAGAGAAGAAGCCCGGTCCGTGCGCTGCCCAACATGCGCCCACCGACGGCGCTGAGGACGAAGGCCGGCCCGGCACAGATACAAAATCGGGACATGCGTTCGGCCTGAGCCGGGGAAATCCGGCCGTTTTCCAACAGGGCGGCGATGCCGTGGGCGGCGGCGGGATAGCCGCCGAGGAATCCGGCGACGATGGCGGCGGCCGTACAGCCGGGCAGCTTAAACAGGAGGCGTGTGGCCGGCGACAGAAAGCGGCCGAGGGCGTCCGCAAGACCCGAATTGACGACAAAGAGAGAAAAAACCAGGAAGGGAAACAGCGAGGGAATTAGAACCTCGGCGCAGACCTCCAGCGCGTTCGCGACCGCGGCCGAGGCCGGCCCGGAGAAAATAAGAAGGGCGGCGCCGCACAGAACGGCAATCAGGCAGGAAATCAGAGAAAGGGGGCGGCGCGCCCCGGAGCTGAAAAAAGTTTCATACAAAACGGCGGCTCCTCTCCATGGAAAGTCAGTGAATCGGCTATCAATAGATATGCGCGCGGCGGGGAAAAATATCGCTCTTTTTGTACAGAGGGCATTTTTTCGAGTTTTTATACATACCCATGGAAGAGGAAGACAGGGGGAATTTGATGGAAAAAAAAGAGCGTTCAAAGGAGCGATCGGAGGGTGTGGAAAAACGCCTTGTGCGCGGGGATTCCATTCTTGAATTTCACTCGAACCGTTCGGTCGTGGTGGAAGGCTGCCGGGGAATTCTGGAGTACAGCGAAGGGATCATCCGGGTTTCCACGCGCCGCATGAATTTAAGATTCGAGGGAAGAAACCTGGAGGTCATCAGTATGTCGTCCGATGCCATTGCCATAGAGGGGTACATTTTGTTGCTGGCTTTTGAAACATAAACCCGAGTCGGTTTTATTATACGGGGAAAGGTGGGAGGCGTGGGGTCAGCCGTCCGCCGGAAGAAGGGGAAACTCTGTTTCACGCTTCCGACTTTTAGCGAGGCGGCGGATCCGCGCGTTATGGTATGATCGTAGGATTCATTCGATATTTAGACGGCTATGTCCGGTTCAGCGCCGAGGGGGTGATGCCGGAACGCCTGATGAATCTGGCCGCCCGGGAAGGGATCGCCATCTGGGGGATGAAGCGCGGGGACGGCGTCCTGTACGCGAACGCCGCGTCGCGTTTTTATGGGCGTCTGCATCGCCTCGCCCGCCGCGCCGGGGTCAAGATCCGGATCAGAAAGAAGATAGGGCTTCCCTTTCGCCTCATCAAATACCGGCGGCGGCCGGGGTTGCCGGTCGGCGTGATTTTGTTTGTGTTTACGCTGTACAGTATGTCCTTCTTTTTATGGAATGTGGAGGTGTCGGGGCAGGAGAATCTGAGCGAACAGTCCATTCGGACGGTTCTTTCGGAGCTGGGAGTGAAGCCGGGCGCCTATCGGGGCGGCCTTGACCCTAAAATTCTGGCCAACAAAGTGATGACGAAAATCCCCGAGCTGTCCTGGGCGGCGCTCAACATCATCGGCGGGAATGCCTATCTGGAGGTGCGGGAGCTGGAAACGGGGGAAGAGGTGGTTCCGAAGGGCGAGCCATGCAATTTAAATGCCGCGCGGGACGGGATCATTCGATCCATTGAGGCGACCGACGGATTCCCCAGCGTCCGGGTGGGGGAAGCGGTGGTGGAGGGCGAGGTGCTGGTCAGCGGCGTGTGGGAGGACGAGGAGGGCAACTCTATGCTCCTCCACGCTACCGGCTCGGTCATCGCGCAAACCTACCGCACCGAGAGGCTGGAATATCCCATCCACCAGTGGCTCAACATCGCGG
>JGI994J12354_10005189_pt1 | contig 11304 bp, 7 predicted proteins | sample IntmicLarv3ML3BL_FD_12354 | JGI IMG/M metagenome (IMG submission 12354) | reverse complement strand
CGAGGGGTGTACCGTGTCCTGGTAGTCGTTTTCGATGACGACGGACATGACCTTTGCGCCGTTCGGATGAATTCGCGGCTCGACCGCAAGGACTTTGCCCGAAACGGAGGCGTGAACCGGCGCGGAAATCGGCGTGTCGGCGGCACCGATTTTCTGCCCAAGAAGCACAGTGTCACCCTTTGCCACAAGGGGTTTGCATTCCGCGCCGATGTGCATAGACATCGGAATTACGACAACGGCAGGCGCGGGCATGGCCTGTGTCGCCTTGCTCCGCGCTGATTTATGTTCGTCCATGTGGATTCCGCCCCGAAATGAGAGCGCCATAAAAATCCACTCCTTTCCCGCAGTCATTTTTGACTGCTGACAGCTTTATATGCTGCCCCCCCCCCAGAAAAAGCAGGGCTCTGCTATGACCTAAAGTTAGGCGGAGGTTCGCTATTTGTAGGAATCGGTAAACAAAAGCAGCTTATTCGAATATTTTCGGGCGAAAACCGCACAAAAATACCGCTGACAGTACATAAAGTTATAAAACCAACAGAGGAATTGCGATGTGCAAATTATGCTATTTGTTAACTTTTTAACAGCTTTAGCCCCTGTTTTTCATAATTATATCACATTTATCAGCAAAAATAAATAGATTTCCATTAGTTATATTTCTGTCAATGTTTGTCCGTGCCACTTGCCTTTATATCTTATGAATTACGCCGCAATCAATTGCGAACACAGCGAGCTATAGAACGCTATGCGAAGCATTGCGTTCCGCTCTTCTTGCAACCACACAGCACCAGCCCTCATCCGAAAGGACTTCCAAAACCTCGAAGCCTCCGCTTTCCAGCGCGGAAGTTACGTCGGAAAGACGCGGCTCAATTATACCGGAGGTGATGAAAAGTCCGCCGGTTTTCAGCGCGGGCACGACCACGGGCGGAAGGTTCACAATCACGTCGGCGACGATGTTCGCAAAAACCGCGTCGTATTTTTCCCCGCCGCTTATGCGCGGAACAAGTCCGCTGTCCGACAGCACATCGCCCGCAAACGCCCTGACTGAAACGCCGTTCAGCACAGCGTTCCGCTCCGTCACGTCCACGGCGAGGTGGTCGATGTCCACCGCGTCGCAGCGCGAAGCACCCAGAAGCAGCGCACAAATCGCCAGAATTCCGCTGCCACAGCCAAGGTCAAGGACGCTCACGCCGCCAGTGAGCCACTTTTCAATTGCCTCGAGAGCAAGGCGCGTCGAGGCGTGCGTCCCCGTGCCGAAAGTCATGCCGGGGTTGTTGAGAAATACGACACGGTTTGTCTCCGGCCGCTCCTCCCACTCGGGCAAAATCAGCAGGCGCTCGCCAATCGGGGTGGGTTTGTAGTAAATTTTCCACTCGTTTTCCCAGTCCTCTTCGCCGACTGTACCGACGGTGATTTCAAGGCTGCCAAGGTCGGTATCGGGAGTGTCCTTGCGCAGAAGTTGCATCTCCGCCCGCACCATCGCGAGGGTTTCAATGCCGTCGGCGGACTGCGGGAGGTAAATTTTCACCTTTGTTGCGCCGCGCTTTTTTTCGACAAGCTCCTCGTCAACATAGTCCCAATATTTTTTGTTGTCCTCTAAAAAGTTCTGAAAATCGTCAAAATCCTCGATTTGCATGCCTTCAATGCCCATTGCAATCAGGCGGGCGCAAACCGGGTCAATCCCGGCGGGCATGGTCTCTATCGAAACATCGAGCCAATTCATATATTTTATCATCCTTTCCGAAGTTTGAAAGCTCCTGCTATATTTAATATAATGTATGCAAAAATTTAGGCGCAAACAGTATAGCACACCGCTCTGCAATTGGCAAATCGAAAGTCTTATCCCCTGCCATGCATCTTTTTTACGAAATTACGTATTTACGTATTGACGGAATTTCGAGAATGTGCTATCATGCAGTTACGATATATCGGATATTCGTATTTGGCCTGTAAACAGAAAGGATTTATGCTATGGAAAGAGACTACGGCGCGGAGCTTGACGCTCTGCGGGAGGAAATCAGCAAAATTTCGCAGCTACTGAAAAATATTGCCCCGCAGACGAAACCCTTAAAAACAGAAAAATCCGAATTCGCCGGCGAGTTTCAAAAAATGCCGAACATGCACCCCGACCCGCTGCTGAATGAACTCATGGACCGCGTAATATCTGTTGCGGACGAGGACGGCGCGACAGGCGCGATTACCTGCGTCGGAGTGTTCTCCAGCGGCGGCAGGCAGTCAAACTGGATACGGAACGAACTCGAGACTGATTCACTCCTCGCCCTCGCCGAAAGCCGCACAGCCGAGCGTGTTTTGTCCGGCGTCGGCTCCGGCGACAGGCTGCGGATTCTTGTCGCGTTGCTCCGGAAATCCCGCACCGTTGAGGAACTTGTCGAAATTTGCAGCTTTGGTTCGACAGGACAGGCGTACCACCACATACGCGCGCTGCAAAACGCCGACATTGTGCGCACGGGCGAGGAACAGCGCGGCATTTACTACGTTACGCCGCACAGGGTCGAGGGGATTATTATGCTGCTTGCGGGTATTTCCGCGCTGATTGACAGCGAATATTCATCCGGAACATTTGAAACCGAGTAATATAAAAAATGTCGGGCAAAGGGAGAATATTCACAAGGACAAATTGTGAACCATACCCAACACACCGCAAACCGAATACGCAACAACACGCACAGAGAAAACTCTGTGCGTGTTGTTTTCTATAACCGGGCCCAAGGTCGGTAACATATTGCCGAAAATCCGAACATCCAAGTGTGTGTGGGATAATAAGCATAAATTATTTCTTGTCGAAACACGGCAGGAATGTTACAATTGGCATGTATCCAGCAACAGCAGACGCTCAAATTAACCGAAGACTAAAAGCGGGAGTGCGCAGTTTTTCTATATGTTGAACGCGAAGAGCATCAGGCGGTCCGTTTTGTCTGAGACGAGGAAATGGAAATGTCCGGGTAAGAAAAGAGGTTGTAAATGGACTATATTAAAGTCAGTTCTGTGGCCGAATATTTTAAATATATTGAGGAATATGCGCTCATAAATCATATTTCGCGGGGAGAATCGCGCAAATTTAAGAGCATTATTTCCGGTGCATTTCGTCCTTATAAAAGATATAAAATGCATTTCGGGGAAAAACACACAGATGAATTTTATAATTATGTTGCTAATGAGTTGACAAGCATGCAAAAGGAGCATTTTCTTGCGTTTGCTCAACACAGCGGATTGCCTACATATTTAATTGATTTTACCACTTCTCATTTGGTTTCGCTGTTTTTTGCCTGTAACGACGATAATTCTAACACAGATGAACCTGGGTATGTTTATTTTATTAATAAACGGCGGATGGTGAACTTGGACGAACATATGCTAAATGGGTATTCCGGCGGTCTTTTGGAGCGGATAAAAGATTGTGAAAACGGGATTATAGATGTGTGGGCGAACAAATTTGACGCGGATGTGACAAAAAATTACTTTGATTACGACGCTTCCGCTTTTTTGAACGACTATCAGCTAATGATTAATTCGTTTCTGGATTTCATTACACATCAAGAGGACGATTTTAGCCGTACGGAGCTGTATCAGCAAATAAGAATGCTGTGCGAAGAGTTACAAAAAGCGAAACTTATTAACTCTGAACAGTCCGATTACAGGCTTTATTTCGACAACTCATCTTTTGATGCATTTAACGTAAGGATTTTGGCGTTAGCGCAAAAAATTCTGCCGCTATTGGATGGTTCGAGCATCATCGAAGACCTCATACGCCGCGACAGTGTCGAAGAAAAGTTAATGTCTGAAATGTACGCAATTCAGGATTACGGTTTGCTAAGATGGCGGACAGATGAACCGTACGAACGATACGAGACAGGAGACCCTTATCCCATAACATGGCAAAATCTTGTTCTTCTGTTGATGAAAATAGCAACGCAGTTTGCCATATACAGCACAAAAACCGACTTTTACCTGCCGTTTTACGGCTCGTATTCTCCTCCAAATATTTCCGGGCGAATATCGCAACAGAGCTCCGTTTTTCTTTGCCAAATCCACCAGATTGAAACGCGGCACCGCAACGAACGAAACCCGCGAAATATCCTGCTGACGCAGGAAATCAGACCCGATTTTATGCTTGAAGTTGCAAATAAACGTAAAATACTAAACGAACTGGACATGTTGGGAATAAATCTGAAAACGATATTTGGGGATCACGACAACATTGCAAAATACATACGAAACAGCTTTTTCAATGGCATTGATGAACCGGAACGATAAATGAACAATTTCACTGATGTAGTACACAGCTATGGTATCGTGAATGGAACAAAACGCAAAAAAATTACTGTCATGAAAAGGAACGGGGTGAAAACTGTGCTTGAAAGCAAAATGTGCCAGTATGATGAAATCTACGCCAAATACAACGCCGGAGATTTGTCGTGGGTTATACCTCAGAGAACAGAGTTGCGAGTTAACCCTGCCGGCACAGTGAGCTTTACAACCCTGTTTTCGACAATGTACTGGCGGCTTTTTGAGAACGGCGACAGAATTTCCGGCATCGACAACACTAGGCCTCATATCACATGTTCGTCTGTAACAGAGCTGGAGACAGGATACACGATGATACACCGCCACGAGTTTATTGAGCTGTCATATGTGTACAAGGGCAGCTTTTCGCAGATAATTAACGGTGTAAAGTACGAATTTAACGAGGGCGACATCTGGATAATGGACCGAAACTGCATGCACGGCGAGTATCTCTTCGGGTATGATGGGTTTATTGTGTTTTTTGAAATTCATGAGGATTACTTCAACGAGGCGTTTGTCAAGTCCTTTGACGATAACGCGATAAGCAATTATATCCGAGAAACAATCGCCGCGCGTCAGAGCAGGAACAGGTTTATCCGCTTTACCAGCGGTGTTGAAAGCGATTCCATATTGCATATTTTGAACGGTATTGTCGAAACACGACGTGCAAAACTGCCAGGCGGCGACTATATTATTAAGGGTCTGTTGATAAATCTTTGCCATCTGCTGGCGAAAAACTATACGAGTGCGCTGATGGACGCGGAACGCGAACTGCTCGGCGAGCGCATATTGTTTGAAGTTGAAAATTATGTGAGGGAGAAGGACGGTGCTGTAACGCCTGACGAATTATCCAAGCACTTTAATTTTCACAAGACATACTTCAACCGTTTGACTAAGAGGAAGCTGGGGAAAACCTTTTTGCAGTTTGTTCAAGATGTGCGGATTGAGCGCGCAAAATATCTACTGGTAAACACACCCCTGCCCGCAGTAGAGATATGTGAAAAAGTTGGCTATAACAACAGGTCGTATTTTTACAAGCTGTTTAAGGAGCAAACAGGGGCATTGCCGGCGGATTACAGAACGCTGCATACAAAATAGCTCCATTCAGGAAACGTTCCCGCGATTTTGTCGATATTGGTCACAGCTCCGGTCCACGTTGTTTTGATAGGTCATTGTACCTGCAAACAGCGTGGGCTATACTTTTTCCGGTAACGTTACCCGATCAAATTACAGCAGAAGAAAGTCTGAAAGAGCTTCTTTCAGGCTCAGGCTTTGTGCCTTTATAGCCGTAAAGCTGAAAAGGCACAATATATTTGAATAAGGGAAAGGGAACGGTTATAATAATGAGAAAATTTTTGTCAGTTTTTCTTGCGTTTCTGCTTGTGTTGTCGGTTTTCGCTGGTTGCGCCAGCGACCCTACATCCGAATCTACAACACCGAGCAGCCAGCCTAGCACTGCGCCGTCAAATTCGACTGCGCCTGACGACACACCGCAGACAGGGCTTCCGCTCACAGAGGAGAAGGTGACATTTTCGGCGTGGTGGCCGCTGTCAGGAACACTTGCGTCGTATCTCACCTCGTTCAACGACGTAAAGTGTATAATCGAGCTTGAAAACCGCACAAACATCCATATTGATTTCGAGCATCCTTCGCAGGGAACCGAACAGGAATCCTTCAACCTGATGATGAGCTCGCAGAGCCTTCGCGATCTTATTTCCGACTATGGCTATATTGGCGGCATAGAAAAAGCGGTTGAGGACGAGGTTTACCTTCGCCTGAACGATTATCTTGGCGAGTACATGCCGAACTACTCGGCAATCCGAGACGCCGACATTAACGTATTCCGCGACACAATGACCGATAACGGTTACATTGCAAGCGTCTACGGCCTTTGGGATACTCCCGAGCCTCCGTGGTGCGGACTGATGGTTCGCGAGGACTGGCTGAACGACCTCAATATGGATGCTCCAGTGACCTACGACGACTGGGATATAATGCTAGAAGCCTTCAAAAACGAAAAGGGCGCTGACTCAGCGCTGCTCCTCGATTCGAATGCAAACTTCATGTTCGGAGAACTGAGCGCGGGCTACGGCGTCAACATGAGCTTTTTCCAGAAGGACGGCAAGGTTCACTATTCGCCCGTTGAAGAGGGTTATAAAAAGTACGTTACAACCCTAGCCGACTGGTACTCGAGGGGCCTTGTACAGAAAGATTTTTACAATCAGTCCATTTGGGCAACTGCGACATCTCTGGGAATGACCGATAGAGCAGGGGTTATTTGGGGCGTTCCGGAACTCAGCGGCAACAACTATGTAAAGCTCGGAATCGCCACCGACCCGAACCTCACATATCTTCCGGTTCTGAATCCAAAGGAGAACGCGGCGGACGGGCACACTCATTTCCGCTGCAACACATATAGAACCCGCAGTGCGTTTTCCGTTTCAACACAGTGTGTTATTCCAGAATTGCTATTGCGCTGGCTCGACTATGGCTATAGCGAAGAGGGATCCATGCTTTGGAGCTTCGGCGTTGAGGGTGAAAGCCTTGAATTTATCGATGGCAAGCCGCAGTACACAGATCTTGTCGTAAACAATCCTGAACTTGAGTTCAACACGAACCGTTTCCTGTATTGCATGAACGTCGGCCCGTTCCTCGGCCATGCTTATCGTTTCACCCGCCACACAACTGGCGACGCGTTTGCGGAGCAGCAGGTAAATACTCTTAACGCGCAGTCGGTTTGGGTGCAGGGCGAAATCGATTATATCATTCCGCCTACCGTTGCCTTGACAGCGGAAGAGGGAACCGAATACGCGAATATCTTCCAGGACATCGAAACATATGTAATGGAGCGCACACTTAGCATCATCACCGGGCAGGAGAGCATAGACACATGGGATAGCGTTGTTGCGCAAATCAAGACTATGAATATTGACCGTGCTATCAAACTTCGTCAGGCCGCGTTTGACCGCTACTTGAACAGGGACTAAAAAGTAAGCTTGCAAAGGAAGGGCAATGCACTGCCTTTACCCATGTAAAGGAGTTTTTCTATGTATAAATTCAATGTGCCTGAAAGCAAAAAAATCCGGCTGATTATAGACACAGACGCTAAAAATGAGGCGGACGACCAGTTTGCAATTGTCCACGCGCTTTTAACGCCCAAGTTCGATATTTGCGGAATTATCGGCGCGCATTTCGGCACGATGAAATCCGTGACTTCAATGGAGGACAGCTGCGCCGAGTGCGAAAAAGTGTTGACAATGATGGGAGTAACGGAAGTCAAAGCTTTCAGAGGCGCGACAGCGGCGATAAAAAGTCGGACGGAATATGAGCTGTCCGAAGGCGCGCGCCTGATTATAGACGCGGCTATGAAAGAGAATGAAAACCCGCTGTTCGTGATATTTTTGGGGCCGATAACCGACCTTGCATGCGCCTATCTCGCAAACCCTGAAATCGCCGGAAGAATGACGGCAATCTGGATCGGCGGCGGGAAATATCCGCATGGTGGCATGGAATACAACCTATGGAACGACATAGCGGCGGCAAACGTGATTATGGATTCGAACATTCCGCTGTGGCAGGTGCCCTCCAACGTCTATTCGCGTATGCTTGTCAGCCTTGCGGAGCTTGAATCCAAAGTATATCCGTATGGCGAAGTTGGAAAATATCTGTTTGAACAGATGGCGGAGTTCAATAACGCGTATGGAAAGCTTCCTCAGTGGCCTAAGGGCGAGTCGTGGAGCCTCGGCGACTCCCCTGCAGTGGGACTGTTGCTCGATTCGATGGACTATGCGTGGGAACTTCAGCCCGCACCGATAATTGGTGACGACATGAGTTACCGTTTTAAAGAAGGGCGGCGCGGCATTCGTGTTTACAATGACATCGACGCGCGGTTTATCCTTGAGGATATGTTCGCAAAGCTGAAGCTAAACTATGGCGCAAATGCATAGGCACAAAAAACGCGCCCGTATGTAAGATATCAGTGGTCATTTTGCAGCTTTGCGATTTTCTCAAAGTATTCGTCAACATTTGCTTTTGAGTACGCCCGTGCCGAGATTTCAGCCGCCTGCGAATAATATGCTTCGCCCTCCAATTGATAGTCGGAAAATTCCTTTGCGTAGACGGGAATAGCGCTGAAAAGCAGCAGTCCGCGGTATTTTGCGTCGATTTCTTCAAACGCATCACATTGAAAATTTTGATAGCTGTGGTAGACCTCGTGCAAAACGGTTACCATGCAATCCCTTGCAGGGGACTTCAAATGCTCGGGTGAAATTTGGATGAGCCTTTCGTGATGGCTGTATGTACCAAGGTATCGTGGCGGCATCTCTGCACAAGCTATGCTTATGGCGTCCGGAAGCCCGAAATATGTGACCTCTGTGTTGACTACGCATTGAAGTACGTTCAGTTTTTCCGCATCGGTAAGTTCAGACCAGTACGGCTCGTCTATTTTTTTCAAAGTTTCGTAGTTTGTTTTTATCAGGCTGTTATCAGTCGCAATAACGTGGTGGTCGGGCCTGACATAGGCGGGGGAGTTTATCTCCTCGCCGGATACGAGCGCAACGCCCAGCAGGACTATGCAGGCTATTGAGGCAAAGGATGCCGGCTGGCGTGATTTTAGAACGATGCCGATGGTTCGCCGCCCAATGACGCGCAAGGCAGACTCGCCGTCGGGAAATTTGCGTATCATGCTTCTTGTGAATATAACCACGACCAATCCCGCCGCCAGGGTAAAAATTATTTTTACGGCTATCGGATAGGTGTCGGACACAATAATTGCGCAGATAACACCCGCCGGTGTGACAAGGTTGTCAAGCAGGCTTTCGGAGTTCCTGCGGGTGCGGAGGGTCACGGCCATGCCCGCAAGTATAAGCCCCGCGCAGGCGACAGGCAAAATGACAGACAGGTTCCAGCCGAAAATTTTTCCGCTTAGCTGTTCGAGAAAACGTGGCAGGCAAAATTTAAAGTATAAGTAACCGCCGTGCATACCAATGACGATATGAAAAAGCGCATAGCTTGTTTTAGACATCGTATTGTGTGTAGTCATGTGACCCTCCTTGTAGTATGATAGGGATAGCCTGTCCGTGGAGTTTGTGGAAAAATTGCAGCCGGACAACGACTGTGTGTTCTCAAATTGTCCGGCTGCAAAACTCTGACTAGTCCTCCACTTCGCCGTTTTTATTGCACGTGGTGCAAGGGACTTTTTTTTCGCCCTGGCAGAAGTAGCACTTTTCGCCGGACAGCATCTTTCCGTGGCCGCCGCATCGCGGACAGGTGTACTTTTTATCGCCGTTACAGACTCTGCATTTGTGTGCCATGTTTTAGAGCTCCTTTCATGTTTTATGGGTTTTGCTAAATTAAGCATACACCATCGAAACGCAGCGTCGTGGATTTCGGTTTACAAAAGTAAGAAGCTCCCAGCTACTACCGTAGCTGGGAGTTTCTTTGCTAGGCTTCAGGGTTACTCGCGCGGAGTTCCTGCGCCTTTTTGAAATATGCCTGAGCCTTTTTGGGTTTGCCAAGCGCGCGGTAACACGTGGCAATGTTACGATAACAAATTGCGGAATCTACTCGGTTAAATAACTTGACCTTTTTGTAAATTTTGATTGCCTTTTTATAAAATTTTAATGCCTTTTCGCTTAATCCCAGCTTATAATAGCAAAGGCCAATGTTGTTATATGGAGTTGCTAAAAGAGGATGGTTTACGGATAATGACGCTTTGTATTTATCCAACGCGTTCTGGCAAAAACCTAAAGCATGTTGATAAAGTCCCATACTGATATAACAGGAGCCAATGTTTGCATGTGATAAAGCCACTTCTTGATGATTTGGCGGAAAATTGGCCTCACGTATTTTTAAGCCCTTTCGTAAAAAAGTCAGAGCATCTTCATGTTGGGCCAACCCGCTATAGCATAAGCCAAGGCTACCATAGCCAATTGCGAAATCTAGAGAGTTTTCAGGTAAAACGGATTCAAGAATGTCTAGAGATTTACGATGATATTTTATTGCGAGTTCATGCTTGGATAGTTCACGACAACACTCGCCAATATTGCAATAACATTTTGCCAATGTCGGATGCTTTGAAGGAAGTTCAATCTCATATGTTTTTAACGCCTCAAGGTATTCGCTAAAGGCTTTTTTGTAGTTTCCAAGTGTGCTGGTACATGTGGCGATATTGCTGTGGACTGATGCTAATTCAAGCCGGCTTATTGATGAACTATTTTTATAGTGAAATGCCGCTTGTTCATAGAAAGTAAGAGCTTCTTGATACAGGCCCATTCGTTGATAACATACAGCTGTACTATTAAAGGACGCGGCAAGGCTTGAGTGGTCAGAAAGGTGGCTTTGCATACGTAGCGATAGGGCTTGTTGATGAAGCGCAAGAGCCCTTTTGTAATCCCCTTGAGAAGAAATACATATTCCAATATTGAAATAACTTTCCGCAAGGTCTATAGGTTTGGTTAATGGTGAAGCTTTACGTATATTCAGTGCTAAATTGAGAAAATTCAATGCGGCATTATCTTGACCCAATGAAATATGAAATGCGCCAATAATATTATATGCTTTTGCTAAGTTTGGATGATTTGAGGGCAAAACTTCCGTGCAAATTTCAAGCGAAAGTTCAGCGCATTTTAGTGCGTCTAAAAAATGGCCTTGCGCATCGTAGAAAATGCCGATTTGTCCTAATATGTCGCCAGCTTTTTCCGTACGTTCCCGAATTCGCTTGACAAAGAAGCCGGCATAATCCAAATAGCGTTCTTTTTTCCGTGATGTTATATTTTCGTTATTTAGGAACGCGAAGAAGTACATGGCATACTGCTTCATCCGCCCATCATCCAGGCTTGGCTTCAGTTCGTGCCACAGGACTTCGCTGATAACCGGATGCAGGTGGATTACGCGCAGTCCTGCGCCGGTGCCACGGTTTTTCCAGTCACCGTCGTCAACCCAGCCGTCTCTCACCAGGTTGTTTATCTGCTGCACGCCCTCTTCGCCCTCGTAGCCGCACCA
>JGI994J12354_10005188_pt1 | contig 11305 bp, 10 predicted proteins | sample IntmicLarv3ML3BL_FD_12354 | JGI IMG/M metagenome (IMG submission 12354) | reverse complement strand
CCCCTGAAGAGCAGACCGAGCGCCAACTTCTCCGGCGGGAATATTTAGATTCAATCACCGGCTCGCTCAGGTCTCAGCTTGACAATACCTATTTTGTTGAAGCCGATGGAAGCCAAACAAAACTCAAGGAAAAGGACGGTCAGTAATGCCCTACTTCATACTTGCCGCCGGGATTGTGGCGCTTGACCAGCTGGTCAAATTCCTTGTGCGCACCAAACTCCCCCTATACCAGACCATCGAAATGCTGCCCGGCATCCTCAACCTGACCTATGTGCAAAACACCGGCGCTGCCTTCTCTCTTTTTGAGGACAGCACGCTGATTCTGGGGCTGTTTTCCCTGCTGGTTTCCATTGGCATTGCCGTGTTCATGGTCATGCGCCCTCTGCCCCACCGTTTTGGGCGGCTCACCCTCGCCCTCGTGCTGGGCGGCGCTGTGGGCAATCTTATTGACCGCCTCTTCCTCGGCTTCGTGGTAGATATGCTCGCCTTCGGCTTCATCGACTTCCCTGTATTCAATGTGGCGGATGTCTCGCTGGTTTGCGGCGGCATTCTCCTTTGTGTTTATGTCATTTTTTTCTCGGACGACAAGAAAACCGGAACTGCCCTATGACGCTGATTAGTAACCGCAGCGGCATTCGGTTGGACACATATCTGGCCGAAACCCTGGAACATACCACCCGCTCAGCTGCCCAACGACTCATCGAAGAGGGCGCTGTGCTTCTCTCCGGTGCTGTGCCGAAAAAGAACGCTCTGCTCAAGGAGGGCGACATCATCGAAGTTACCCTGCCCGAGCTTGTGGAAATTGACCTTATGCCGCAAGACATTCCGCTGGACGTTGTGTTCGAGGATGACGACCTGATTGTGGTTAACAAACCTGTGGGCATGGTGGTTCATCCTGCTCCCGGCCATCCAGATGGCACGTTGGTCAACGCCCTGCTTCATCACTGCGGCAGCAGCCTTTCCGGTATTAACGGCGCACTGCGCCCCGGCATCGTCCACCGCATCGACAGAGACACCGGCGGACTACTCATTGCAGCAAAAAACGACTTTGCCCACCAGAGCCTTGCCGCCCAGCTCCAGGATCACTCCCTCTATCGAGGCTACGAGGCCGTTGTCCACGGCGGCTTTCGGGAAGATGAGGGCACCGTGAACCTACCCATTGGTCGCAACAAAAACGACCGAAAAAAAATGACCGTTGACCATCGGGACGGCCGCAGCGCCGTCACCCATTGGAATGTTCTCGCCCGCTATAGTAGCTATACCCACGTTGCCTGCCGCTTAGAAACAGGCCGCACTCACCAGATTCGGGTGCATCTGACCGCCATCGGCCATCCGCTGGTAGGCGATGCAGTTTACGGCGGCGGAAAGAAGGCCAGCTTCGGCCTCCCCGGCCAATGCCTCTTTGCCCGACAGCTCACCTTCACCCACCCCCGTTCCGGCGAAACCATCACTCTAGAGCGGCCCCTGCCTGACTGGTTTATACACGTCTTGACAAAACTTGGCAATCTGCTATAATCAATACGAGACCGCAACATCATGAACTGAATACAGGGGCGCTGGAGGTTCTCTCCGGCTGAGATTGAGGTAAATTGCAACCTCAGGTCACCTTGAACTTGATCCGGGTAATGCCGGCGTAAGGAGTATTACGACCCTGTGTCGTTTCCATTACCGCATTGCACCATTTCGGTTCAATGCGGTACTATTTTTGGAGGCGATACCATGAAAAAGAACGCAACCCGCATGCTAACAGAGGGAGCCATTTTTGTGGCTCTGGCGCACACGCTGGACTACATCAAGCTCTTTCGATTTCCCTGGGGTGGCTCTATATCTTTGATGATGATTCCCATCGTTATTTATGCCCTGCGCTGGGGCGTGGCGCAAGGGCTGCTGGCCGGTTTTGTGCTCAGCATTTTGCAGGTAACCATCGGCGGCGGCATTGTCATTGGCTGGCAGTCGATTGTGCTTGACTACATCGGCGGCTTCACGTTACTGGGTCTTGGCGGTTTGTTTCACAAGAGCAAACATGGCTTCATCCTCGGTTCACTGGCTGCAGGTATCGGCCGCTTTGTTGCGGTCTACGTCTCCGGCGCAACCATCTGGGCCGTGTATATGCCTGAAACCTTTTTCGGCTTGACCATGACTACGCCGTGGTTCTACTCCCTGCTCTATAATGGCGCTTACATGCTGCCCAATACAGCGATTTGCATTGTGGTTCTCATTCTACTGCACGCCTCACTGGGCAAATATCTTCGAGCCGAGGATATTTCTTAATTCAACTGGATGGTGATTTCTTGGGTAAATTTGACGGCGTTTTGTTCGCCAGCGACTTCGACGGCACCCTCGCTAGCGCACCGCAAGACAAGCACTACGACATTAGCATCTCGCCGCAGAATCGACGGGCCATCGAGGCCTTTACCGCCGAAGGCGGCATCTTTGTCGTTGCCAGCGGTCGGGGGCACGTTTCCTTTCGGGACTTTGCCTCACTTGTGCCCTTCAATGGCCCCTGCATCTTTGCAAATGGCGCTGAAATTTACGATTTCACTCAGGAAAAACCCATCAAAGCTTTCCCGCTTCCGCCCTCTACCCGAGGGCATCTTGCTGAACTGCTCGATTGTCTCCCCTCCCTCGCTCTGGAGTTTTATTGCCCGAACGACCAGCTCTTCATCGTCCATCCCAACCACATCAGTCGCTCTCATCTGGCTATGCTGAACATTGACTATGCTCAAGGCGAACTTGCTGACGTGCCGGAAGCTGACTGGTATAAAGTACTCATCGAGCAGGAGCACGACCTGCTCGCCCAGGCTAAGCACTTGATTAACAGCCGCTGGGGCGAGGATTATGAGTGCGTGTTCAGCCACAGTGTGTTGCTCGAACTCAACGCAAAGGGTGCCTCCAAGGGCAACAGCGTGCTCTGGCTTGCTGACCATTTGGGCATTGAGCACAGTAATATTTACTGCATGGGCGACAACGAAAACGATTTGTCTATGCTGCAAATTTCCGCCATTCCCTTTGCACCGGAAAACGCCGTGTCAACGGTGAAGGCGCTCCCCGGTCTACATCTAACGCCGCATCATAACGACCACGCTGTGGCCGCCGCACTGGCGGAATTAGAACAGATTTATTCTTAACTTATAAAAAAGCAGCCGTAATTTCCTACAAAGAAATCACGGCTGCTTTTTTATTCAATTCCGAAAAAACGCTTACCGTTTTCGTAGGTGATGCGAATCACTTCTTCCACAGACAATCCCTTCACCTCGGCCATTTTTTCCGCCACCAGACCAACGAGGCTGGAGTCGTTCCGCTTGCCCCGATGAGGTTCCGGCGTCATGTAAGGTGCGTCTGTTTCAATCATGAGCCGTTCTATAGGCACAGCAGCGATGGCCTCCAACGCACGGCGGGCATTTTTAAAGGTAATCGCCCCCGTAAACGACAAGTGGTATCCCAGTTTTACCAGTACCTTAGCCTCTTCTGCCGAGCCGGAGTAGCAATGGTATACGCCTTTGACATCAGGAAACTCTTTCACAATCTCCAGACAGTCTGCATGCGCCTCCCTATCGTGAATAATCACCGGCATATGAAGCTTCTCCGCCAGTCGCATTTGCTCTCGAAATACCCGTCGCTGCACATCTCTGGGCGAATGGTCGTAGTGGTAATCCAGCCCCATCTCCCCAATGGCTCGCACCTTTGGGTGAAAAGTCAGCGCCTCCAGCGCTGCCAAATAGCCACTGGGCACACCGGCTGCGTCGTGGGGATGAACGCCCACGGCAGCATAAATGTAATCGTATCGATCCGCCAGCTTCACACTCTCCTGACTGGACTTTACGTCACAGCCCGGACAAACCACCAACCCGACGCCCCGCCGGGGCAACTGCTCCAGCAGCGCATGTCTGTCCTCTCGAAACGCCCGGTTATCGTAGTGGGCGTGGGTGTCAAAAAGCTGCATATCATCCGTCCCTTTCTCTCTGCTGCGCTTCGCCGGAGGCAAAACGCATTAAATGTAAATATATTTTGAATTTTCCGATATTATGTGTTATAATTTTTTCTGTGCAAATTTTATTTTTGAACAAAGGAGCGTACTCATTTTGACACTACTGGAATTTTCTCACTGCGGCGAGGCGCAGGGTATGCGTCTGGTCGGCTCGAACATCATCGGCATACAGGAAAACTACCCCTACAGTATTTTTCTTAAGTCCAGCAAAAAGACCGACACGGCCTCTCTTCGCTTTACTCTCGGGCAGGCACTGCCGGGCAAAGTAAGAAAAGCTCTCAAAGCCCTTGTCCCCAAGGGCACCCGCATCGCCTACATACAAACACAGGTCCTCCTCACCATCACTGCCCCGCCGGAAGATATTTTCCACACGGTGTCCTCGCTTATCGCATCTACCGTGGACTGCTTTCAAAACGCAAAAAAGCCAATCATTGCACCGCAAAAATGCTTTGTTTGCAACAAACCGGACTGCGACAGCGCCGCACTTAACGGCAGCGGCATCGGTGCGCTTTATCAGCCTGCCCATGCAAGCTGCGTAATGGCTAAGAGCGAAAAAACTGCTTTCAAGGCTCAGAAAAACGAGCAGTCGGGCAATTTCCTTCTCGGCTTTATTGGCGCAATGATAGGCGGTTTTGTGGGCACACTACCCAACACGGCGCTTATCATGCTCGCAGAGCGGCATTCAGGCTATCTCTATCTTCTCATTCCGCTGGCATCCTACTTCTTCTATAAGCTGTTTCAGGGGCGCATGGGTAATCTGGCCAGACTTTCTGTAATTTTGTCCTCGGTCATTGCCTTCATATTCATGCAGTTTTTCATCGAATACCTCGACTTTATCCAGTTGGGTTATTCGGTGACCTTCCTCGAAACCGTAGACTGGTATCTCAGCGAAGTGCCGCTCAATGCGATTTTAAAGAACATTTGGTTTGGCGCACTGTTTCTGCTTATCGGCATTGCTTCTGCCTTCGCCCAAATCGGCAAAACCAACCGGGACTTCGTGCAGCAGGCCAACGCCAATGTGGAGAGTCTTATGAGTCTGAGCGGCGCACCCATCACAACCCACAGCCACTTCACTTCTCCCGAAATCACGGAAACCTACACTGGTGCAAACTATAGCTACGACCGGGAAAATCCCCCTATGGAAATCGACCCGTAATACATTTTAGAAAGAGGAACACCATGGGTGTTCCTCTTTTTTGTTCACTAAAAATGCCTTAGCAGAGTTTTGAACCCGCTTCAATGGCATCATCCAAAATCAACAGGTTAAGCTTTTCGCCTTGCTCTGCCGACAGCAGCATGCCGCAGCTCTCCTGCCCCATCATTTTGCGGGGCGCAAGATTTGTGCAGGCCACCACGGTTTTACCCACCAGTTCCTCTGCCTTGTAATGCTTGGCGATGCCAGAGAGAATCTGTCGAGGTGTACCGCTACCATCGTCCAGCTGGAACTTCAGCAGTTTTTCGCTCTTTTTTACGTTTTCACAGGTGAGCACCTTGCAAACCGTCATCTCTACCTTAACAAAATCGTCAAAGGTAATCGGAGCTGTGGCAGGGACTTCTTCCTTGGGCGCATTCAGGCTCTCCAGATACTCCAGCTCCTTGGCCGCATCAATGCGAGGGAACAGAGTCTCACCCTTGACAAGAGCCGCATCGGCAGCCAGTGCACCCCAAACAGCCGCAGAATCCCAGTTTTGCACCTCTGCACTTGCGCCAATCTGAACGAAAATCTTCTCCGCCGTCTCCGGCATAAAGGGCTTGAGCAAAACCGTGGCAATGCGTACACTCTCAGCCAGATTATAGAGCACCCGGGCAAGGCGGGGATAATTTGCCTCGTCCTTGGCCAGCACCCAGGGCGCCGTCTCGTCAATATACTTGTTCGCTCTGGAAACCAGCGCAAAAATCTCCGCCAGGGCACTTTGGAAAGCAAACTGCTCCATGTGAGCCTCGTATCTGTTTCGCAGTTTCGTGGCCATACCAATCAAATCATCATCAAAGTCGCCTCCGATCTGCTCCACGGGCAGTTGCTCGCCAAAATACTTCTGACTCATCGCCGTGGTGCGGCTCACCAGATTGCCAAGGTCGTTGGCAAGGTCAGCGTTCATCCGGCCAATCAGACTGTCGTTGGTGAAGTTTCCGTCGCTGCCGAAGGGAAATTCCCGCAACAGAAAATAGCGTAGCGCATCTGCACCATAGCGGGGGGCTAAAACCATCGGGTCAACCACGTTGCCCTTGGACTTGCTCATCTTGTCGCCGCCGAACACCAGCCAGCCGTGGCCGTAAACCTGCTTGGGCAGAGGCAGTTCCAGCGCCATGAGCAGTGCAGGCCAAATGATGGCATGAAATCGGACAATCTCCTTGCCCACAAAGTGAACATCCGCCGGCCAGAACTTGGCAAATTCATTATACCTATCATTGCCATAGCCCAAGGCATTGATATAGTTGGAGAGCGCATCAATCCAGACGTAGACCACGTGTTTTTCGTCGAAACTCACCGGCACGCCCCATGTAAAACTGGTGCGAGAAACGCACAAATCCTCCAGCCCCGGCTTGAGGAAATTGTTAATCATTTCATTGCGGCGGGAGTCGGGTTTGAGAAACTCCGGCTTTTTCTCATAGAGCTTTAAAATTCGGTCCTGATAGGCGGAGAGCTTGAAGAAATAGGCCTCCTCTTCCGCATCCGCTACCGGCCGGCCGCAGTCGGGACATTTGCCGTCCGCTAACTGGCTCTCGGTCCAAAAACTCTCGCAGGGGGTGCAGTACTTTCCCTTGTAAACGGATTTATAAATCTCGCCCTTGTCGTAGAGCTCCTTGAAAATATGCTGCACCGACTGTATATGATAGTCATCCGTGGTGCGAATGAAGCGGTCGTAGCTGATGTTCATCAGCTTCCATAAATCGTATACGCCGCCCTCACCCTCGATGATGTTATCCACAAAACCTTTTGGGGTGGTGCCTGCCGCTTTGGCCCGCTCTTCGATTTTCTGGCCGTGCTCGTCCGTGCCGGTGAGGAACATCACATCGTAACCCTGCAGCCGCTTGTAACGAGCCATGGCATCGGTGGCCACGGTACAATAAGTGTGGCCGATGTGAAATTTATCGGAAGGGTAGTAAATCGGCGTTGTAATATAATACCTTTTGTTATGTTCCATCTTCATTCTCCCTTTTATACTCAACCAGAATCTCTTCAGCAGTTAAATCGCAGTCTGTTTCCTGTGCTCCCGTCTCCGTCTCGTCGCCAGGTAAGCTTCTGTCAAATCCATTTTTGATGTTAAACTCCAGATTCGCTAAATAAAGCAGCAATAGCAAACCCATGCCTAGATAACGCAACCGAGCTGCCAGCAGGAGCTGCTCCGACTGGAGCATCACACAGAAAAATGCAGCCATACTCCCCGTGATGAAAAACAGTTTCGCCCGAATCCGCTCAAAGGAACTGGCCGCCAGATAATACAGTGCCAGTACGACGAACACAATGCCCAGCAACTGATAAACATACTCCCAAATATTCGGATTGGCAGCGTTGCGCTGGTATGCGCTTAGCAGCCAAAAGCAGCCGGTGAACGCAGGTAAAAGCAGCGGCGCCATAAAGCGATTTTTCATCTTACCCAAAAAGCTTCGGCTTGCTACCGGCAAAAGCCCCACGCCGGAAAAAATGCTGAGTGCACCAGCCAAAACGGGAATCACTACCTTCGCATAGTCTGGGCCGACCAAATAGTTCGGATGGGTAACATAGTGATAGGGTGCCTGAATAATTTCTGTGATACCAGAGGCCACCAGCGCTACTGTCGCCAGCATATGAAGCGAATAGGTTTTTGTGCCGCCTATGCGGAAAAATACAGGAAAGCCCACCGCACTGGGTACCTGCATGGCCTGACTGCGATACAGGGTTAGAATAAGCATCAGCACACAAACCCCAATCACCGCAGCGCTTGCAGTGCCGAATATATGCAGCCCGTTTGGCTCAAAAGATACCCTTAGCTCCCAACTGCGAGCCAGCAGCGCAACTGCACCAAGCCCGGCCACCGAAAGCGCAACAGTAGGATATTGTTTCATAATCCACCTCAAATACAGCAGCCAGTCTGCCAAGTAATCTAATATAGTAGTATAGCACATTTTCGTTCTTTTTACAAGTCCAAGGGTGCGGAATTCAAAAGTTATGCACGCTATCACCTGCTGATAGCACAATTGCTGTAGCGCAAGGGCGGGAGACGCTTCTGACCTTTGTGCCACATTTCTTCCTTTTGGTTTTTCTGAGCCATTGCATATAAGAAAGCAGGGGGGTGAAACCCTCCTGCTTTCTTATATCATTAACCGTTCAGCTTCACCCTGTAAGCACCGGGCAGTTCCCTCTACTACATGCTGCTTCCAATTCGCAGCAGTTGTGAGAGTATCTCATCTAAGAGCTTTGCATACCAGCAAAGCCCTCCGGAAAAATACATCGTATTTACCATGCGTTTACAGCCCCCCGCACATGACTTTACATATTTACAGCTCGCACAAGGTTCTTGTTCCACATAGCCTCGACCGCTGCTTAAAAATGGCTGTGCTTTTCCGATAAGGGCGCTGGGTCTCTCTTCTGCAAGAGAGCCCATGCAATACTCATCCAACACATAAAAGTCACAAGGAAATACGGAACCGTCGCCTTCACAGACGAATTGTGCGCTACATAGGCCATGTATCCCGCAGGCATTGGGAATATTTTTTCCAAAGTAATTGGCCAAATCATCGAACAACTTCACGCTGATATACTTGCCTTCTCGCAGCGATGCTAGCCAAAGCGGGAACAGCGCCGCATAAAAACGATAAAAGCGCTCAGGTGTAAGTGCGTATGGCGATTTTTCATCACTATCCAATTCATCCAAACACGGCGTAAACTGGATATAATCAATGCCTTCTCTTAGAACAAATTGCCACATCTTCAGCGGATGCCGCGCTGCTTGGCCGGTTAGCGTAAGCAGGACATTGTACGGAACATTTTGTTTTTCCAGCAGCGCCTTGCTCTGCATGACCCGTTTATATGTGCCCCTGTCCGCAGAATCTTTTCGATTTTCATCATGAATCCGCTTTTCTCCGTCAATGGACACGCCCACTAGTACCTTATATTCCTTTAACATTGGCATCCAGTCTTCATCTAATGTCAATCCATTTGTTTGCAATGCAAAATGAAATGCAACACCTTGCACCCTTCCGGCCTCTTTAGCATATTGCAGAATATACTGAAAAAAGCCCAACCCCGCCAGCGTTGGCTCGCCCCCCTGAAAAACCAGAGTAGCTTCATCGCCGGCGTCTAAATCCAGCAGCATGTTATCAACAATCTTTTGCGCAGTTTCTTGCCCCATGATTCCGTAATCCGCCTGCTCTCGACGGCGTGCAATATCGGCATAAAAGCAATAAGCGCAGCGCATATTGCATCGCCCTGACGCAGGTTTTATCATAACAGCAAGATGTTTCATATACACGCTCCAAACATCGTTCTTCTGACAATTATATCATGGTTTAATGAAATAAAACACATTAAATGTTTGTCACTCCACTTCACGATGGCCGCTCTCTACTTTGCCGGAGAACATTCATCTCCGAAAGTTTTCCCTTATGCCTTATCTGCTTCAATTAAAATTCGAACTGCCTCAATTGCCGCTTGAATTGCCAGCGCATTGTCGTGATTCGATATGTTATCCAGTCCTACTTTTTCTCGTTCCTGATTCCAAATTACATTTAGAACACAACCGGCTCTGACACCCAAAATCTGGCTCACAATATACAGTGTAGCACTTTCCATTTCGCTTGCCAGGCAGCCTGCCTTCATCCATGCATCCCATTTTTCAACCAGAGCCGCGCCGGAAGGCATGCGTTCAGGTTCATGCTGCCCATAAAAAGAGTCTTTGCACTGAACCACTCCGGCATGCCACGTCGCACCAAGGTTTTTTGCCGCCTGAACCAGCGCATTTGTCACTTCCAAATTGGCCACAGCAGGAAACTCAATCGGCACATACTCTCGTGTGGTTCCTTCCATCCGGATGGAAGCTGTGGCAACAACCAAATCGCCACCTCTCACTTTCGTGTTCATTCCTCCTGATGTTCCAATGCGAATCATCGTGGTGACGCCTGTTTTCTTCAATTCTTCTACACCAATTGCCGTGGATGGCCCTCCCATCCCTGTGCTCATAACTAAAACCTTTTCGCTGGAAAGCTCTCCAATCCATGTTGTGTATTCCCTGTTCTGATGATAAAACTGCGGCTTCTCCAGCAACATTGCAATCGCTTCAACACGGCCCGGGTCACCGGGCAGAATGGCATATTTTGCGCCATGACTGTCATCAAATCCTATGTGATACATTGCTTCCATATTTTTCGTTCCTCTCCTTCTCCCATTGCCAACAATAAGGCACAACCAATTGGATTCGCATAAGCCAAACTCATTTGGCATCTTGCGATGATTCACTGGTTGTGCCTATGTTGTGCGTTTCCTTTTATGCTTTCAGCACCTGCTCCAAATCATTGGTTTCTGTCTGCCATGCGGCAAGACGGCGGCGCAGGTCGCCGAGAATTTCTGCAAAGTTCGGATTGTCAATCTGGTTTTTCAGCTCGAAGGGGTCTTGCTCCAAGTCGTAGAGCTCGTGGATGTGCCCCTTGGTGGCAATGTATTTATGCGCACCGCATACAATCATACGACTGACGATGTCCTCACCGTAGCCATGGCCGTAAGTTTCACTCACCACATATTCCCGCCCGACTGCTCCCGTTGCATCGGTGACCAGCGGCAAGATGCTCTTGCCGTGCACCGGATTTTTCGTAAAATTCAGCCCGGCGGCATCCAGAATAGTGACCGGATAATCGATGGTGCAGACGTATTCACTGCGCAGCTGACCGGCATGGATTTTTCCCGGCCACGCCATGGCACAAGGAATGCGCATGACCTCCTCCGACATGTAAGAGCCCTTGTCGAAGTGGCCGCCGTGACTGGCGAGGGCATCTCCATGGTCGGTGGTGTAGATAATCAATGTGTTCTCGTCCAAACCAAGCTCGACCAGCTTATCCATAATTCGTCCTGCCGCCGCATCCACCATGGTAATGTGGGCATAGCAGTGGCGCACAATCTCCGTCCACTCGTCCCATTCGACGGGGCTGGGCTGGATAATCAGATTGTCTTCGCCAAAGGGCGCACTGCGCTCCCGCTTATAAAACTCAGGCTTGTCGGTGAGTGGGTCGTGGAGGCTGCCGTACACGGGAGGGTGAAAATTTTCTGGCGGGTACATGTCCAGAAACTCCTGCGTAGGCAGGTGCGGCTGGTGCGGCCCCCAGAAATCAACCCGCAGACTGAAG
>JGI994J12354_10005187_pt1 | contig 11305 bp, 10 predicted proteins | sample IntmicLarv3ML3BL_FD_12354 | JGI IMG/M metagenome (IMG submission 12354) | reverse complement strand
TCATTGTTGATAAAAAAATGTTTTAACGGAGAAGAATTATCGGAAGATGAAAATGATTTATTTGTAAAGTTCCAAAAAAAATTCAGCAGGGATTTTTTTAATCTTTCGCGATACTATCCGCCTATAAAAAATTTGAATAAATTAACCCAAGACGAATTAACGATGCTATCGATAAAATGCGGACTTTACGGACTTGAAAACGCACTGTATGAAAACTCGACAGATAAAACTTTTATTAAGCAAAAATCTTATAAATCAAAACGTAAATAAAATTAACGAACTGAGTTCTCTCGGAAAGTGTTTTCTAAAATAAATATTCTCAAAAGTGTTTTGTAGGGAACGGTCTTGACCGTTCCGCAGAACAACGGAGCGGTCAAGACCGCTCCCTACTTTATGAAATTCATAGAATATGGAGGAATAAAAATGTTTTAGATTTTTAAACTCAGCAAAATCAAGAGTTATGACTTTCCGAGAGTACCAGAACTTTACATGGAGGAATGAAGGAGCAATGAAAGAAGTATTTATCAAATACAATCCGTACAAGCTTGAAACAGAAATCAAAGTTGACGGAAAAAAATTAGCAAAAAACAGCGTGCTCGGTGAAAAATCCGCCGACGGTTCTCGTTTGCAAGAATGGGTTGAAGAATTGCCCAATATTCTTATAGATGAGTATAACGACACGGAATTTAACGTAACATTTCACGGCACATTGCTTGATTATGAGGATTTGACCGCTGTATTTACCGAAGCACACGAACGCGGAGATGTTACGGGCGGAAGCCTTGACCGCAAAGAGGCAAAGGAAACTTCGGATAAAGAAAAACTAATTGAGGACGTCTTTGCGGAAATTCAAAAAGGTCCTTTTGAAGAATTAAAAGATGATGCAATTATTCACGCTTTCACTCTTGCCAAAAGCAGTGATTTTGAATTATGTGTTGTTGCCACCATGAGCTCCGGAAAATCAACTTTGATAAATGCCATGTTGGGAACAAAACTGATGCCGTCAAAACAAGAAGCTTGCACTGCGATTATTACGCGCATAAAAGACGTTTCGGATAATGAAAAAACTAATTTTAAGGCGGAAGTTTATAACAGTGAGGGGTCGTCTTTCCGAAACGCAACAAAATTTAACTTATGAAATAATGAATCGTCTTAATTCAGACGAGAGGGTTTCTGAAATAAAAATATCGGGAGATATACCGTTTGTCACGTCGGAAGATATTTCCCTTGTTATGATAGATACGCCCGGACCAAATAATTCTCGCGACCCCAATCACAAAAAAGTGCAAAGTGAATTACTCAGCAAATCATCAAAATCGCTTGTTTTGTATATTATGACGGGCGAATTTGGTACAGACGACGATAATGCTTTGTTAAAACGTGTTGCGGAAAGTATGCAAGTCGGCGGAAAACAATCAAAAGATAGATTTGTTTTTGTTGTTAACAAACTCGACGGAAGAAAAAAAGAGGACGGAAGCACCGAAGAAACTTTGGAGCGCGTCCGCGAATATCTCAAAACTCACGGTATAATTAATCCGAATCTGTTTCCGGCTGCTGCTTTGCCTGCTTTATCGATTCGCCAATTTCAAAGCGGTGAAATAACGGAAGAAGAGGACGAAGACGACGTTTTAGACATGGAAACGGCTATAAAAAAATTTAATCGCAATAAAAACGGTAATATGCATTTTGAAAATTATGCGTCTTTGCCTGCCAGTCTTCGCGGAGAAATTAACAGTAAGCTTGATGCCGAGCGTATGGCGTGGCAAGGGAATGATAACGAAAATCCAAATGAAGCGTTGATACATACCGGCGTTGTTTCCATCGAATCAGCCATACGTCAATATGTTCAAAAGTATGCGAAAACGGCAAAGATAAAAAATATTGTTGATACATTTACACACAAACTCGATGAAATCGATTGTTTCACGAAAACACAAAAAGAACTTGTGACCAATCAAGAAGAGGCGGAAAGAATCGTTCGTATGATTAACAAAGTTGAAGCAAAAATGGCTGACGGAAAAGATGCACAGAAATTTAAAAATGCCGTTGATAACGCCGTTGTTAAAGTCGGTAACGATTCCGGAGAAAAGATAGAAGAGATAATGTTAAAATTCCGAGCACGCATAACAAAACGGATTGATGAGATTCGGGGAAGAGAACTCAGCATAAATGATGCTGACGATGAAGTTGAAAGATTAAATCGTTTTGCCCAAAATTTAGCACCGGATTTTGAAGTCGAACTTAATGAAATTATTCAAAACAGTTTAATAAAAACGAGCGCGGATTTGCTTGATAAATATAAAAATAAACTTGCGTCATTAGCTGAGGAAATTAACGGCGATGAAGTATCAAGCATAAAAATTGACCCGTTAAAATTAATGAGCGGCAGTGTTAATATGAGCGAATTTTCCACGGCAAAATTTATTGAAGAAAAAGAAGTTGAAGACGGCGAAGAATACGTTGAAAATACGAGTAAAAAATGGTACAAACCTTGGACATGGTTTCAAGAAAAAGGTTACTATCGCACTAAATATAAAACAGTTGAGTTTATTGACGGAAGTACATTGGCACAGGAATTTTTTACTCCGATAACCGAAACTTTATCAGAAAACGGTGATGCCGCACAAAACTACGCACAAAAACAATCAAAGAAGACAAAACTACGCACAAAAACAATCAAAGAAAATAGCGGAAAATTTTAACAAAGAATTTAAACGACTTGATGATGTTTTGATAGCAAAATTCAAGGAACTTAAAAGTTACGCTACCGACAAAGAAAAAGCTGAAGAGCGCATTGCAGAATCTAAAAAAAGGTTGGAGTGGCTTAATAAAATCAAAGAAAAAGTTGACTCTATACTTGAAATATAAGGAGGATTTTAATTATGGCAATAACAAATGCATTTAGAAACGCGGTTTCCGGTCAAAATACAAGAGGAATCCGAATCATGATGACAGATAGTCTGCTTGTTGACCTTTCGTTTGAGGAATTTAATCAGATGAAAAATCTTTCCGCCGATGTTGACGGACTTTATGATGAACACGACGGGCGCGAATTTCAAACGGACAGTTCTTCTTGGGACGATGATTATATGAATAAATTAATGGTTCAAGTTATAGGCAATTTTTCTAAAGAACGTATTGAACATTTAAAACAGGTTGTCAGATATTTAAGACCTGTGAATGTACGCCGAGAAGAAAAACCGCGCCAACAAACTCAATCAGCACCGCAACAAACTTATTCAAATAATTCAAACACGCAAAGTAATCGGAGAACACAAATGAATTATGAGGAGCAAAAACAATACGACCAAAGACGCGGCAATTATCGCACGGAAAAAATGGTGGGCGGTGTAGTCGCCGGCGCAGTCGTCGGTGGAGCAGTCGCAGCAGCAGCAAGTACAACGGTAGTTATCGGAGCGGTTGTCGGCGGTGTGCTCGGTGCTACGGCTGTCGTGGTTTTAACGGGGGGCGAATAAAAATATGAGTGATTTCGTAAATCTTTCGGGCGATAAAAACGGAAAACAACCGAATCTTTCATCGATAAATATGCCGAAAAGTAACGTTCCGAGTTATGATTCTCTCAATAATCAACTCGCAGAGGCAACAACTCTCGTTGATGACATCGTATTGAAAAATTATCTATCAAGGCTGACAGAGTTTGAAATTACTCCGATTGATGAAAATTTGAAACGTATAGGCGATATTCGCTTGTTTAAATTCAATGAAATGGTTTATCAAAATGACGAATATTCAACTTATAAATTTGCGTCTGTTTTTAATTCGGTTCAAAATCTTAATTGCGGTGTTTTTATCGTAGCCGACAGCGACGGTAAAAAAACAGATTTTTATATGGGAGTTCGTTCACTTGATGATAAACGCACGACGAAATCATTGAAAGAAACTTTGCGAAATGCGTTGTGCGGTCAATTCCCGGGAGTTAAAACAGTTGATTTGCTTGACCCTGAAGCCAAAGATTTTTTAGAAAATATTTCAATGAAAAATATAACTTCCGTTTCTTGCGTTGCACAAAATAAAGACGAAAATTTTAACGATAACGAAAAATTTATTCAAGGACTTGAAAAACTCGCTCTTGCGATGCAGGGGCAAAAATATACGGCGATTGTATTGGCTAAAAGTACACCGAGCGAACAACTTGCGGATTCTCGCCGTGCCTATGAAACGATATACACACAGCTTTCACCTTTTGCAAATATGCAATTGAGTTACGGCACGAATATGGCTTTAAATATATCCGATTCTTTTTCTAAGGGGACAACGAGAGGAACATCTCACGCGACTAATTCTTCAACTCAAAAAGGAAACAGTTATTCTAAAAGCACAACGATAAATGAATCCGAAACGCAATCTGACGGAAAAGCAATACTTGCAAAAAGCATCGGGACTACATTGCTCGGAGTTGCAGGTTTTGTTGCCGCTCCGCTGACGGGAGGCGCAAGTTTTGTGGCGGCGGGCGCTATTGCGGCAGGACAATTGGGGTTGGGCGCAATAAATCCGAAATCGATAACAAAAGGAACTTCAACGACTGAAAATTATACCGAAAATACTTCTGAAACTTACGGCGTCACAGATTCTGTAAACGAGGGTACATCGGATAACTATACGAATCAAAAAGGAATATCGTCCGGCACATCGGATAATATGCAATTAACGATGCAAAACAAAACTCTCATTAACATGCTTGAGCGTATAGATTTGCAGTTAAAACGAATTGATGAATGTGAAAGTTTGGGCATGTGGGAATGTGCCGCTTATTTTATGTCCGATATTCAAGAAACGGCGGAAATGGCGGCGGGAACATATAAGGCACTTATGAAAGGTGAGCGCTCGGGTGTCGAAACATCTGCGATAAATTTTTGGGGACGGGAAAATTCTAAAAAATTACCGTTACTGCACGATTATATAACGAACTTTATTCACCCCGTATTTGAATATAAATCAGATTCAACCGTCATTCCTGTTACGGCGTCGTCGCTTGTCAGCGGAAATGAACTTGCCATACAAATGGGCTTGCCGAGAAAATCTGTTTGCGGATTTCCCGTAATCGAACATGCCGATTTCGGAAAAGAAGTTGTAAAATATCATCGAAGTAATAACAGCGAATTTATTTTAGGAAAAGTATTCAGCATGGGAAGTGAAACAAATACGGAAGTGCGCCTGGACAGAGATTCTTTAACAATGCATACTTTTGTTACGGGTTCGACGGGCTCGGGAAAAAGTAATACGGTTTATGAAATATTAAATCAATTAAAAATGGTGCACAACATTCCGTTTTTAATAGTAGAACCCGCAAAAGGCGAATACAAAAATGTTTTTGGGCAATATCCCGATGTTTCGGTTTATGGTTCAAATCCTAAAAAAACGAATTTATTGCGAATCAATCCGTTTCGTTTTCCGCCGGATATTCATGTTCTTGAACATTTGGACAGACTTGTGGAATTATTTAATGTATGTTGGCCGATGTATGCGGCTATGCCCGCTATTTTAAAAGAATCGATGGAACAGGCTTATATTGCGGCAGGTTGGAACATGAGCACATCTGAAAATCCGAAAGGTGAAGTATATCCTAATTTTTCGGATTTGTTGGAATGTATAGAAAGTGTAATAAACGAATCAAAATATTCTGCTGACAGCAAAGGAGATTATTCCGGTGCGCTTTGCACACGTGTTCGCTCTTTAACAAATGGTTTAAACGCTTTAATTTTTTGTAATGATGATTTGAGCGATAAAGAATTATTTGATGAAAATGTAATTGTTGATTTAAGCCGTATCGGTTCAACGGAAACTAAATCTCTGATTATGGGATTGCTTGTAATGAAACTTAACGAATATCGTATGAGCTCCGGCAAAGTTAACAGCCCGCTTTCGCACATAACGGTTCTTGAGGAGGCTCACAATTTACTCAAACGTACTTCAACGGAACAATCTTCGGAAAGTTCAAATTTGCTTGGGAAATCCGTAGAATTACTTGCAAATTCCATAGCCGAAATGCGTACGTACGGCGAGGGTTTTATTATTGCAGACCAATCACCGGGATTATTGGATATGTCCGTTATTCGTAATACGAATACAAAAATTATTCTTAGGTTGCCCGAACAAAGCGACCGTGAATTAGTCGGACTTGCGGCGAGTTTGAGCGATGAACAAATTAAAGAATTATCCAAACTTGAGCGCGGTGTTGCGGCGATTTATCAAAATGATTGGGTTGAGCCTGTTTTGGTAAAAGTAAATAAGTGCGGAATCGAAGAAAAAATGTATGTCGGAGCATCTAACGATACAATTAGCGATGCCAAAGAGATTATGCAACAAATTATATATTTTTTAATGCAAGGAAAGATTACTGAGAAATTAGATTTTGATGTTAATAAAATTGAACATAATATCGAATCACTCACACTTTCTTATCGTTACCGTGAGTTTATCGAAGACCAAATTGCGGAATATAAAGAAAGCGGAAAATTAATAATTTGGGAAAAAGATAATTTTAAAAAATTGTCACGAATAATAACCGATATATTGAACGTTCGCTCAAAAGTGGAAAATGCGGCGGCAACTTCCGCAGATAACGATGAACTCACCGACAGACTTTCGGAAATCGTAAAATTTCATATGCCGTTTGCGCCGTCTCAATTAATATCAAAATTGTGCCATTGTTTTATGAGAGATTTAAGCATGGGGCAAAATGATGCGGATGCGCGTGAAAAAATTTATAGAAAATGGTTTGACGATATGAACGAAAGGAGCAAAAATTTATGAATTTCAATTTGTTTAAAGACGTGGCGGAAATAAAAAATAATATTTTTTCGGAATCGCCTTTGGGTAAAGAAGCAAAAGATTATCCTCTTGACAAACCTATAAATATGTATGATGAGTTACCGAATTTTGTTGCCGAGGGTTCACATTGTCCGATTAATAACGGCGACTGGAAAGATGAACGCGGAAATGAGGGCGAACGCGGAAATTCCGTATGGTGTCCCGACCCGGATTATGTTCCGCAAAAAGGTAATCCCGAGGGGAAAACTTGGCGAGAGATTCTCGATAAATATGATATTGAGGGGATAGAATATGAAGACGGAGAACCGGATTTTAGTGAAATAAGCAAGGGTGACGTTGAAATCGAACCGTACTCCCAAAAAAGAGATGATAACTTTGATAAGGCTGATACTGAATTAGCCAAAGAAAAAGATTGCACTCCCGAAGAAGTTGCCAAATGGCGCAAGGAAAACGGATATACTTGGCATGAGTGTAAGGATATGAAAACAATGCAGAAAGTACCAAGCGAAGTTCACAATAACGTAACACACAGCGGTGGTATCGCTGAATCAAAAAAGGACGTGAATAATAATGAATAATTCCGTATTTGGTGAATTAATATTTAACACCGGTTGGAAAACAAAAACGAATATAACGTTGTTTGGAAAAGACTACAATATTACCGTTAAAGCAAAAGCATACTTTGAAAAAGACGGCGTTACGGCTGAACAGGAAAAAGCATATGCTGATTTTATTGATTCAAAACAACAGTATTTAAATATAGCGGAAAATTTATTGAAAAATTACGCTGACGGTAATGAAGCCGTAAGATTCAAACCGATAATGTTGACTTTACAACGCGACGGTGAGTGTGTTTTATACCTTGACGACAAACAAGACGAAGATGACGGAATGGCTGTTATACTTTCACCCAAAGCAGCAATTATGACGCAAGACGAATATTTATAATTTTCAAAAATGTATATTTAATGAAATTCAAATATCAATCGGAATTACGAACTTTCTTGCCCCCCCCCCCCCGTTATCACCCGTTTTCGCATCAAATTAACAAATTAACAAAGGTATTGACGATTTCTAAAAATATACATATAATAGAGCTGTTCAGAAACCTGAACAAGCTGCTTTCCGAACAGCTTTAACGGTCTGAATGAACCACCTCGCCGCAAGCGGACGAGGTGGTTCATTCGCAAATGTGAGCGCAAGCTCTCTCGCTTGGCTCATTGCCATCGCGAAAATAAATTCATGAAAAACTATGAGATAGTAGGGGATGAGAATGAAAAAAATTTCAATAGTTATACCTTGTTATAACGAAGAGGAATCTATTCCTTATTTTTACGATGAGATAACAAAAGTATCGTCAGAACTGAAAAATTACTTATTTGAATTTATATACATAGATGACGGTTCAAAAGATAGCACTTTAGAAATTATAAGAAGTTTGAACGAGCGCGACAATCGAAACAGATATATTTCTTTCTCAAGAAATTTCGGAAAAGAGGCGGCGTTGTATGCGGGGTTATCAGCGGCGACAGGCGATTATGTTGCGGTTATGGACGCTGATTTGCAAGACCCGCCCGCATTACTGCCGAAAATGATTAATTACATTGAAAATGAGGGTTTCGATTGTGTGGCAACAAGACGCGTTGACAGAAAAGGCGAGCCTATGATACGTTCTTTTTTTGCGAAACAATTTTATAAAACGATTAATAAGATGTCAAAAACGGAAATAGTTGACGGAGCCAGAGATTTTAGACTTATGACTCGCCAAATGGTAGAATCCATATTGGATGTGAGTGAATATAATCGCTTTTCTAAGGGGATTTTTTCATGGGTGGGTTTTGAAACTTTTTTTTTTTTTTTTTTTTTTGTACTCTATTGACGGAATAATCTCTTTTTCCGCTGCTCCTTTGGCGATTGCTTCGATAATGGGAGTGCTTTTTTGCGTGATTTCACTTTTGTTTATATGTGTTATAATCGCGAGAACATTATTATGGGGAGACCCTACGAGCGGTTGGCCGTCTTTGGTTTGCATTATTTTTTTGGTAAGCGGTGTGCAGCTTTTTTGTTTGGGAATCACGGGGCAATATATTTCTAAAACTTATATGGAAACGAAGAATAGACCAATTTATATTGTAAAGGAGAAGAACAAATTTGAAGAAGAATAGAAACTTCCTGCTTACAATTATTATCGGTATTATTATATTTTTAATAATTTTTGTACTTAACAGAATGACTCCCATTATCGCAGACGATTATTCATATCTATTTTATTATGACAGAATGGAAAGAGTGGAAACTCTCAAACAGGTTATCGATTATCAGATTAATCATTATTTTACTTGGGGCGGACGCAGTGTCGTACATTTCATCGCACAGTTGATGTTGATTTCGGGTTCTCATGCTAAAATAATAAATTCGCTCGGGTTTATGGCTTTTGTGATTATTATTTATATTAATTGCTGCGGTTTAAAAAAATCAGAACCGTCTTTGCTCGCTTGGATACCTCTTTTGATTTGGCTTTTTAATCCCGTATTCGGACAAACGATATTGTGGGTGACAGGCTCTGCAAATTATCTTTGGGGCAGTTTGATAATTTTATCTTTTCTTTTGCCGTTTACACTTTACGAAAACAATCCGTCAATTTTAAAGGATAATATTTTTTCGGCGATAATAATGTTTTTTGCGGGTGTAATCGCGGGTTGGACAAACGAGAATACCGCAGCCGCATTAATTTTTCTGATTTTATGCCTTATTGTATATCATGGAATTAATAAGGTGGGAGTTCCCAAATGGCAAATTTTCGGCGGCATCGGCACGTTAGTGGGATTTGCAATTATGATTTTGTCTCCCGGAAATTTCGTGAGGGCGGGTTATGTGAGTGAGGATATATCCACATTTAAAAAAATATTTGACAGAGCGCATTTATGCGCCATAAGATTGTATGAAATGAAAGGACTTGTTTTAATTTTCTTTGCATTGATAGTTGTTTATTTCAGTTTCACAGAGGAAAAAAATAAAAAAGTTATCGTTAAAGCAGGTTTGTTTTTCACATCGGCATTGGCGGCTGTCGGGGCAATGCTGCTTTCTCCGAGTTTTCCGCAAAGAGCATCTTTCGGGGCAATGTCGCTGATGATTGTAGCTTGCGGAGTATTATATGCAAACATAAAAAAACTGACACCCAAAGGTTTGATAAAAAACTTAGAGGTGCTCTTGTTACTGTTTTCCATAGGAGTATTTTCAAAGCAGATGTTTTTTGATGTTTGGCCGGATATTAATAATACAAATTCGATTTGGAATAAAAGAATCGAGATAATTAACGAAAAGGTAGAGAGTGGGGAGCAGAAAGCTATTCTTCCGACTATAGATATTTGGACTACTTTTAATCCGATGTATGATTTGTCCGATTTATCTCAAGAGGACTCGTCTCATTGGGTAAACAAGGCTATATCTTTATATTTTGGTCTTGAAGAAGTATTGGCGGAATAAATAATAAAAAAACTGGTCAATCGGTAATTATTCTATAATATTTTAGTGTGATTTATTTTTCTAAACCACACTAAATATTATAGAGCCGATTTTTTTTATTTTGTGGACGACGCGCCTACTCATCAAAATAAAATAACTCTTCAAATTTTTTATCTAAAGCAATGCATAAAATTAAAGCTAGTTTTGCTGTCGGACAAAAAACCCCCGTTTCAATCGAACTGATAGTATTGCGTGAAACACCTATCAATTTTGCCAATGCTTCTTGTGAAAGTTTATTCTCCGCACGAGCCACTTTCAAACGATTTTTTAATACCAGTTCACTCTTCATTTACATAACCCCTAAAATGCTTAAAATATAAACCAAGGCACTCGCTATAACCGCGATTATCCCGATAAAAATATTTACTAACTCTTTTCTTTTTGCGGAATATTTATATTTAGCGAATGATTCCCCGACCCAAAAAGTAAGGTATAATGATATAAGCGCAAAAATAGTTGGCGTTTGCTCTGTCGTCCTTGCTAAAAATGCGGCTGATAAAATCAATATCGCAAATACAAGCGTGAAGAAAGCAAAGCCTGTTTTATTGCCTTGACTATTAATAAACTGCACCCCTTCATCTTCTTGTTGACGACTTTTTGATAATATTTTTTCTTTATCCATAAATAATACCTCCTAGTTTAATTGTCTTTTTGACAAGTTTTCTGTGCAATATTAATTTAACATATAACAATATAGGTGTCAATAGTTTTTGACAAGTTTTCTGTGCAGTATAATATTTTAGTGTGGTTTATGAAGATAAATCGCACTATTTTTTTTATAAAAAAGCAAGTGAATGAGTAATCAAAAAAGCTAAAATGAGAAATGCATTTACAAAAATGAGATTGCCTACGAAAAAATAAATCCAATAATTATTCAGGGATTATATAAAGTGCATAAATAAATTTTTAACACTCATTATTTTAGATATAACAGATAAAAAATAGATTCAAAAATAAATTCATACGTTATTTTAAACAAAAATACGGA
>JGI994J12354_10005186_pt1 | contig 11307 bp, 5 predicted proteins | sample IntmicLarv3ML3BL_FD_12354 | JGI IMG/M metagenome (IMG submission 12354) | reverse complement strand
GATTATTATGCGTTTTGCCATGCCGCATCCGGTATAGCAAGCGCTGTTGAAAACGAGGTGGATCTTATGGAGATGGGGGCCAAACCAATCATTGTATCCATCGACGACGATCCGGTGACACTGAACATTCTGGTGTCCATGTTGAAGTCTGATTATAGCGTTCGTCCCTTCACGCGCGGGCGCATCGCGTTGGAGTATCTCAAAAAAAACAAATGCGACCTAATCCTTCTGGATCACCATATGCCCGACATGTTGGGGATTGACGTCCTCAAGGCTTTGCAGAGCGACCTAAACACCCGCGAGATTCCAACAATCTTTCTGACAGGCTCCATCGACAGCGAGAGCGAGGTTGAGGCTCTTGACCATGGCGCGGTCGATTATATCACCAAGCCCATCCGCCACCGCGCGCTGTTGGTGCGCGTCAGATTGCAGTTGGAGCTGCAGCAACACCGCAAGCAACTCGAGGCGATCGTTCGCGAAAGAACGAGCAAGCTCAACGCGGCATACAACAAACTCAAGGCCCGTGAAGAAATCACGCTGAATATGCTCGCGAGGGCGACGGATATGCGTGATCACGATACAGGCGACCATATCGACCGTACGACGGAGTTCACACGGGTTATCATCGAACACATCGTACAAAATCCACGGCCCGGCTATGCGCTGACGCGCGAAGTAGCGGACGACATCATCCGCTCTTCCAAGCTGCATGACGTCGGCAAAATCGCGCTGCCGGACAGCATATTGCTCAAGCCGGGCAGGTTGACGGCAGAGGAATATTCCCTTGTCAAGCAGCATTCCCAGCATGGCGAAACCTTTTTGAGCGAGTTTGTTCGAAAGATGGATGATTCCTTCTTGGATACAGCGCGTGACATTTCCTTCGCCCATCACGAAAAGTGGGATGGGAGCGGATATCCGCGTAACATCAGGGGCGACAACATCCCTCTCTCCGCCCGCATTGTCGCCATCGCCGACGTATACGACGCGCTTACCTCCGTGCGTCCTTACAAGCCCTCCCTTACGCATGAGCAAGCGACGGAAATCGTATTGGAAAGCAGCGGCTCTCATTTTGATCCGTATCTCGTCTCCATCTTCCGCCAACATGAGCAGGAATTTGACCGCATCGCCGCCCAACCCAACCGCTTTGTCGACATCGAGGAAGCGGAAAGAGCCTTGTCTGTCAGCTCGGTAGGCTCCGTGTAATGGAACGCTGGTTTCACCTGGAAGACAATGGAACGACTGCCAAGACGGAAGTTTTGAGCGGTCTTACTACTTTTTTGACGGCGGTGTATATCCTTTTCGTCAATGCCGCCATTTTATCCGAAACAGGAATGCCCGTAAACGGTGTGTTTGTCGCGACAGCATTGTCCGGCGCGGTTTGTACGCTTTTTGTCGCAATCTACGCCAATTTGCCCCTTGCTGTTTCGCCGGCGATGAGCGTCAATTCTTTTTTCGCCTACACCCTGTGCCTCGGCCTTGGCTATCACTGGAAGGAAGCGCTCGCCATCACGTTCTTTGCGGGCATTTTGCACGTTGTGATCATCGTCACTCCATTGCGCAAGCACCTGATTGCCGCCATACCGAATCATCTCGGCATCGCAGCGGGTACGGGATTGGGATTGATGATCGCCAGCATCGCGATTCGGAATACGGGCCTTTTTGGTCTATCCTCTCCCTACAGCGATGCCGTCGCCTCCAGCGCATTGCTGGCCCCCAGCGTCTCTCGTTTCTACAATTTTTCAAAGTTTGTTCCCCTCCTGGCGGCAACCATTATGCTTTGCCTACTCGCCTTGGAGCAAAAAAACGGTGAGAGATATGCCGCATTGCCCGTTAGCATTCTTTTGACCACTTTTTTATGCTTCCCCATATATCTGCCACGGTTTCAGGAGATTTTCTCCTCTTCTCTCTCCATGTGGTCGGATTTTGCGGAGGTATCCTTTAGTTTCTTTGGATCGCCCGGCATAGGATCGATCTTTATAAGCCCCATCGTCACGACCAAAACGCTCCTGCTGATTCTGCTTCTTGCCTTGACAAACATTCTCGATTCCTTTGGCACGATCACGGGACTTAGGCACATGGACCGGGCAACCTTCCTTACGCGGGAGGATACGCCGTCCTCCACCAAGACGGCCCTTCCCCGTATCGACCGGGCGATGGTCGCCAACTCCTTCGGCGGTGTGCTATCCTCCTTGTTTGGTTCGTCAACGGCGGCTGTCTATCTTGAATCGGCGACAGGCATGTCTACCGGCGGCAGAACGGGTTTATCCGGTATCGTAATTGGGCTTTTGTTCCTTCTGTGCATTCCGATTTCCGGCATTCTTCGTTCCATCCCCATCGAGGCAGTCGCGCCGACAATGGTTTACGCGGGAATCTCTATGATCATAGGTGTACGCGATATCAAATGGGACAAAATCGAAGAAGCTTTCCCTGCCTTTCTCACGATCATGCTGATCCCTCTTTCGAGCAGCATTCTGGATGGCATCTGCGTTGGAATCATCAGCTACATCCTGATTGCCTTTGTCCTTGGCAAACGAAAGGACGTAAAACCGACGTTGTACGTGATCTCTCTTGCGTATATCGCAACCAAGGTGCTTCAGTTTCTTTTGTAACCGATAACCACTCTCCCACATACAAAAATACAAACGGGAACAGGAGCCGAGCATGAAGAAAAAACGAACACTTTTCCAGAATATACTGTTCATGACAGTCATCCCGGTTGTCATTGTTTTCGTAGTTGTCATTTTCACGCTCAACAGCATTTTGCAAATCATCGTCACAAACCAAACCAAGGAACTCGTCAGCATGACTGCGGCGCAGATCTCTGAACAAGCGTCCATACGCGTTGAAGGCTTGGACGTCCTGCTCCATACCGTCAGCAACGACATGGCCAGTGCCATCAACGGCCATCCCAGCTCGATATCCAAGCTTGATAGCTTAATGTCTTCCATGCTCGATCTCTCTCCCGATATATACAGCATATGGTATGTGATTGAGCCAAACATATTGCCCCAAGCGGGAAACGGGCTGTTGACCAAGGAATATCTTCGCGATCCTTCCGGCGTTCCCAGGGTTATCGACACGATTACCGCAGCCATGTTGGCCGATGCAATATGGTATCAGCGCCCTTTGGCAACCCAAACCGTTTATTATGATGTATTGGATCATTATGACTATGGGCTGCCGGACGGACCTATCTATATCTTTACCATCACGCATCCCATCATCAAGGATGGCGTGTCCATCGGCTGCGTGGGCCTCGACATTCGGTATGAGGACCTTCTGCGCCTTGACACAGCCCCAAACAACGTAACCTCCGAAAAAACGATGGTCGTTCTGCGAAACAGCACCGTGTTGTTTTCAAAGGATCCGCAGGACATTGGCAAAACGCTGGATGATTTTGACATAGCCCAACGGGAAATGCTGTATGGTGTACTAGACAAAAAAGAAGAGTGGATCGGAGAAATCAACACTCCTTTTTTTGAAGGAAAATCACTCGTTGCGCTCTATCCCTTCAATATGCGCAATATGGACGAAGCCATTTTCCTATATAGGGGTATATCGTGGGAGCAGTTTTATGGAAAGTTCCAAAGCTCGATCCGCATCATCTACGTCGCAGGTATATTAGGCGCAATTTTGGTCGCTTTCTTTGTGTTTATTTCCACACGGCGTATCGTACAGCACGCAAGGCGGTTGACCGAAAACTTTAGACTAGTCGCCGCGGGTGAAAACGGCTCTACACTCTCCTTTGACAACATGCCCATCGCCACCACCAATGTATATGAGCTTGACCTATTGCAGTCGTCCTTGGTCGCCATTATGGCCCACATTCAGGAAGTACACGCGCTCAAGATCAAGTCCATGGCGGCGGAAGTAGAAAACGAAAAGCTGGTGGCATCCAGTCAGGCCAAAACCGCCTTTTTCGCCACGATGTCGCACGAAATACGCACGCCCATGAACGCAGTAATCGGCATCTCGGAGATCATGCTGTTGGAGCGCCGACTGGATGCACAACAGCAAAAAAATGTGCAGGATATTCACACCGCCGCGAATTCTCTCTTGACCATTATCAACGACATCGTCGACATTTCCATCATGGAAACGGGAAAAGTCGAATTGCAGCAAGAAACCTATGATTTCGAAACTCTGATCGACAACGTCAGCTCTCTGGCCCGGCATTTGGCTTCCGATGCGGATCTCGAATTCAGGCTGGATACGCACACAAACCTGCCAAAATATCTCTATGGAGACAGCATACGTCTGCGGCAGGTGCTTGTGAATTTGCTCGGGAACGCTGTTAAGTACACGAGCAAGGGCTTTGTCGAGTTGTCAATCTATATCGAAAAGAGCTCATTGCACATTGAAGTGGCCGATTCGGGCGTTGGCATCCCGGATGCTGACCTCCCTTATATCTTCGAAGTCTTCAGGCGCGTGGACACGGAAAACAACCGCAAAATCACAGGGACCGGACTTGGCCTTTCCATTTGCCGCAACCTGCTGGACCTAATGGATGGCAGCATTTCCGTAACAAGCGAATATGGAGTCGGCAGCCGTTTTCGCATCGTGTTGCCCGTGGTTCTGGGCCATGAAGACGATATGAAACGCGTAGAATCCACTTCGCAGGTGCACTTCACCAACGATCTGCGCGTGCTGGTCGTGGACGATAACCACGTCAACCTGAACGTCTCCGCCGGCTTGCTAAAGGCATTTTCCGGCATCCTGTGCGACACCGCCATCTCAGGAATGGAAGCCATCGCGATGGTGCAGAAGACCGATTATGACATCGTATTCATGGATCACATGATGCCCGAAATGGACGGAGTCGAAACCACACAGCGCATTCGCGCAATGGGCGAGAAGTATAAGAGTCTTCCGATCATCGCGTTGACGGCAAATGCGGTCATTGGCACACGAGAGGAGCTTTTACGCGCGGGTCTGGACGGATATATCAACAAACCGATACAGCGCAGCAAGCTTGAGGAGGTCCTGCGCGTATGGATTCCGCAGGAAAAGCATCTCTACGAAGGCGGTTCGAAGCGAAGCTTCGAGAATGCTGTTCCCATGTTGGAAAACCCTGCCATCACAGCCTTTTCCGTAGAGCATACCGTGCGAAACGATTCCATGTATCAAGCAAAGGTCCCCCCCTACACCATCAACGACGCGCGCCTCCTCGCGCTGGAGGATACGCCGCATATCGACCTGTACACAGGTCTTGACAACATCGGATATGACGAGGAGATGTACATCAAATCGCTCATACTGCTCAGCAAAAAGATCCCCGAATCTCTCGCGCAGATGTACGACATGCTGGAACAGGGGAGCATAAAAGATTTTCAGGTGAGCATTCATGGCATGAAGGGTTCGTTGTTGAGCATCGGCGTCGCCGAGCTTGCCGAAAGCGCGCTGTCCCTTGAACGTGCATCGGCGTCTGGCGACAGCGCCTATTGTGTTGCGAATTTACCTGCCTTCGCCAAGGAATTGGAACGCTTCGACGAAATGCTGCGGGCAGCGCTTTCCGACGCGCCAACCGAATCCACAGCCTTGGAGAAACCTCCCAAAATTGCGGCGACGGGCGATTTTTCCCGGTTATACAATACATTGGCCAGTTATGATTATGAGGAAATCATGGCGGAATGGGCCATAACAGCGGCGATGGAGTGGAGTGAAGAAGAGTACGAAATACTCAACGAAGCAAAAACCGGAATCGATAATTTTGAATATGCCGCTGTCGCCGAGCTTCTTGCAAAGTATCTCTAGTGGAAAATGATTCAGGATTACGTGGGCCTGTTGACAAAAGAGTGATCAGGCAGGGAAAAAACCGAACCGATCTATAGTCAAGGAGAAACAACGAAATAGGCAACGAATGGACGCAACCATTCACTTGAGGTTCAGTGCTATGGCCGCAAGGATGCCCCTCTTCTCAAGGCAAAAGGCTCGGATGGATATACCCAGCACTATTGTCCGTCGTGCTGGTAGTTTGTTTTTCTTTCTCCTCGTGGGGAGGTGGAGCCTTCAATATACGGCTTCAGATCATTACCACAAAAACATAATCGGCGTAGCTTACGCCACGCCGATTACAACTGAATTGCTTACTTATGCTTCTCTACAAAAGACCGGATGTGCTTTGCATATCCCTATAAGCCTACGAGATCTATCAAAGCCCTTTGTATCCGGGACTGTCAGGCGTTTCAAAGATAACGCCCAGATATTTTGCAATTTCACGCAACTCATCGTAATAATGACCATAAACACCGGCTACATGATGGATATATGGGGTGAGCATCAGTTTCTCCTCCCACTTTTTCCAGTCGTCAACCTCCATCCAGACCCATGTTCCTGTCGTTTCGGGTCCTTCTGTTGTTTTTCCTTCGCCACAGAACATATAGTATTTGCCGTCATGCTCGTCCATACGAAGCAACGAAAGATCGCCCTGCTTCATTTCCCACCAAGGCTCGGTACGGTTGTTCGCTGCGGTATAGTGGAGCTTCGGTTTGCTGTCCTTCTTGGCGAGCGAATAGGCAAAGGGGCCACCGTGCCAAATCAGCTCGGCATTGTCGTTTGTGGGATGACGATATGTCCAGTCGGCCAGGAACGGCGAATCCTCACCAAGCGTAAGGCTTGAGGCAATCAGGGCCGAAATAGCGCCCCAAACATCAGTCTCACAGGCGGTCGGCAAACCACGGTCGGCAAGCTCTCCCTCTATGGCGCAGCCACAACCACCTTCCATATTGAGTGCTTTCGAAACACCGCCGCAATCAAAAGCAGCGCAACGACAATTGTGTTCTTTCATTAGCTGCTCAATGGCAAGGGTTCCGGCACAAACCTTCCAAACGTAAGACTCCGGCCCGCCGCTATTGCAATCGATACGCGAAGTAAATTCAGCGTAATAATCGGTAAGCTCTTTGTCCTTCTTCTCAAGGATCATGTTTGCACGATCGGTGATTGCGGCCAGCGGTATCGGCTTGACAGTTATATCAAAGTTCTGGATAAGCGCCAACTGATTGTGGATAACGCTATAGAAATCGCGCGGGCGATCGCCAATTTCGGCCACATTCATGTTGCGCAGGTTTTTGAGCACTGAGGCAACGCGGACAAACTTTTCAAAGCCCTTGACAAAATCAGGGCTATCCGCTTCACAATTCCAAATGTAGCTGTATTTTACGTTATAGTTCATAAGAACCTTGGTTGCCGCAAAGAGCCCGCACTGGGTTTCCTTCTGACGAACCTCATAAGTGGAAACCTTGTCTCTTGTGCCCCAGATAAGGGTAGGTAGCTTAAACTGCTTAGCAACACTGGCAACAACCTCTTCGCAGCCAAAGTCGCAGAAGGGGAAAAACAGAGCGTCCACATTGGCTGCCTTAAACTTTTTCACGACCTTTGGTATATCAGAGGGAATTGTTCCCATTCCGCCCTCGCAGATATCGTCGACATCAACGAACTTGACATATTTTGTCATTTGACTGCGAATGATGGGCATGATCACGTCGTATTCTTTCTTGGCAGTTTCAAACTTAAATACCGGGCGCCTGGTCGGCATCAGACCAATGGTGACTACGTCTTTGTACATAAGATTAAATCCTCCTAAGCCATTAAGCTAAAATCGATATTATGATTGTATGCTTTACTTACTGGGAAGTCAACCCATTAATCGATGGGTCGTCGAGATAGAAGGGGCCGGGAAATCTGTCAGCAAAATCAGCTACTCGCGGAGCTACCTGAGACTACGAGTCAACAGTCGCAGCTATATTTTTCCTATTCATGATACGCGCAAAATGATCCATTCAAAGGTGCGTTATGTGCGCAATATGTTGGAGAATGCGCTGTATACACCCCGTAATTGCGAGAGCTTGTTCAGCTTCTGCAATATGTCCTGTTCTCGCAAGCGAGATTGCATAGTCGCGGCAATCGATAGAATCGTCTGTTGCAAACTGCACCGCAACCTCGAAATTCCCTTTTGCCACATCATAGTCAGGTTCACCCAATTGATAATAAGAACAATTCTCGAATATTCTCCTCCAACTTTCATATACATGAAACGAGGTGGTGAATACATGCCAGAAAGACTTGCTACGCTGTATGCAGAAAAAGTGCTGAATGACCGTTTATTTCTGCGAGGACTGATTACCGAGCAAATGTATCGCACTGTAAAGGAAGCAATTGCCGCTGACATTGACAAAAACCGCTCCACCCCCTACACTCCCGCTAACCGTACACACAATGGGGGTATGAATCATGGATTTACTGTCGGTAAGGCGGCAACTTGATAGCGGTCGCTCGATTTTCGATTTGTCGCTACGTGCAGTCTTCTATGCCCGCGTCTCGACCGATCGGGACGAACAGCTCAATTCCTTGAGCAATCAGATCTCTTATTACGAGGATTACATCAAAGGCCAACGCAACTGGACGTATGCAGGCGCGTACATCGACGAAGGAATCAGTGGGACAAGCGTCAACAAGCGCGAAGACTTCTTGCGTATGATTCAGGATGCGCGGGATGGGAAGTTTGATCTCATCGTAACGAAGGAGATATCTCGCTTTTCCCGCAACACACTCGACAGCATCAGATACACGCAAGAATTGCTGCAACACGGCGCAGGCGTCTACTTCCAAAATGACAACATCAACACCCTCTACGGCGACGCGGAGCTGCGGCTGACGATCATGTCAAGCATCGCACAGGACGAGGTGCGCCGCCTATCGGAAAGAGTAAAATTCGGCATGCGGCGCGCCTACGAAAACGGACGCGTTTTGGGGCAGGACAATCTATACGGGTACGACAAACGGGATGGAAAACTCGTTATCAACGAACGGGAGGCTGTTTTCGTCAGGACATTGTACGCAATGTACGCAGAGGGCAAATACGGCTTCCGTTCCATCGCCCGTACCTTAACAGAGATGGGCTTCGCGAACCAAAGTGGCGGCGAGATCAATCCGGGAACGTTACGCTCGATCCTTTCAAATCCCAAATATAAAGGCTACTATTGCGGACGTAAGACGGAGAGCAGCGACTACCGCACCCAAAAGAACGTGCAACTCCCCGAAAAGGACAGGCTTTATTATCGCGATGAGAACATTGCTCCCATCGTTTCCGAAGAATTGTGGGAGCGCGTCAACACTATGCTGGCGCAACGGCGCGATAAGTACAAAAAAAGTGAATCCGGCACGCAAAACCGATATCCTTTCAGTGGTAAGATCGTATGCGAACGCTGTGGCACCTTTCACTATCGGATCGTTCGAAAGGACAGGAAAAACAACCAGGAAGTATGGTCATGCAAAATGCGCACCCAGAAGGGGAAGGCACACTGCTCTACCCCGGAAATCGGAACGGCGGAGTTGGATGCTATACTGAAGCACATCGGTAGTGAGTTGCTGGCAAACAAACGGCAAGTCATCGACGAATTAATGCTACGATACAATCAAGCGCAAACCGATAGCGTCAACTATGGCGAGAACCTCATCAAGCTATACCGCGAAGCGGAGAAGGTGATGGCCAAAAAGGAATCCCTCTTGGATTATTCTCTGGAGGGCGCAATCAGCAAGGATGATTTCAAATCGATGAATGAACGCCTGGAAAAATCATTGCAAAAAACGCGCGTCGAGATCGCTCAGCTTGAAAAAGAGCAGGAGATCAACAGCAACGCGGGTACACTCTTCAAAAAGCTTGAGAGGCAATTGACCGTCGAGTTGGAGGAAACCTCCCTCCCCCTCGACATCGCGCGAAACATGCTCGAGCGCATCACCGTATCCCCCGAAAGCACCCGTGAACACGTGAAACTCCGCTTCCTGATGCACCATGGAAGGGAGCATCCTGCATTGATTGAAAAGTTGAACATTTTGTATCGTCATACAGAGGTTAGCCCCATCGTTGGAACCGAAAAACAATCCGAAGAATTGGTGCGCTACCTCCTCTCGGAGTTTGAAAGCGATCCGGCATCCATCTGGGGCACTAACATGTTTGGCAAATCACTGGAAGAGCTGGTGAAGGAAGGCCTGTCGAACAAACTGATGCGTATGCCCGAGGATGTGCAAGCGAAGATACAACAGACCCTACAGCGCATCATCAATGACGGAAGCGGCGGGCTGATCTGCATTTTGCTGTGAACAGGAGAACCCCGGCGGCAGCATGGACGGCTGCCGCCGGGGAGTATGCTCCATGCGCAAAACAGCGAAGAATGCAGTAGAGGTCAATATGTCCTATTCACAACAAGCATGGCAACCCCACTTCCCTTTTCGCCGGATGCGGGCCTGCAGATGATCTGGAGAAGGAGGTCTTGACTCGGGCAGGCGGCTCCTGTATAAAGGAGAGAGGGCATATCGCGAATCCACATGGCTGCTCCATGCGAACGCGGCTTTCGCATACCGGTTGCGTATACGAATACAGGTCGAAAGGTGAGCAATGATGAAAATTGATACACTCATTCTTCATGCGGATCTCTTCACGATGAAGGGCGACGGTGTTGGGTACATCGAAGACGGCGCCGTGGCCATTGACAGGGGTAAGATAACCGCCGTAGGCGATTCGAGCACGCTCAGCGCCCAATACGACGCCGAGGAGGTCATCGACGCGACGGACAAGATGGTGCTTCCCGGCTTTGTCGACTGCCACATGCACAGCCATCTGAACCTGTTCCGCGGCGTTGCGCAGGATACGTCATTTTGGATGCTGAAGGGTCTGGCTCCATTTGCAAACCGTTCCGACGCGAAGGGTACACTCGCCGCCGCAAAGGTCAATGCGCTGGAGGTGATCGCAGCCGGAACGACGACGCTCTGCGATTACACAGACGCAGGTATCGTTTTCGAGTTGGCGGAGTTTTATCAACGCGCCGGGTTGCGCGCCCAGCTCACCTCCAACGTGCGCGAGGCAGGTGTAAGCCCCCCCAACGCAACACCGCGCGACCTGTATGTGTTCGAACCGGAACGCGGCCGCAAGCTGCTTGAGACAAACATCGAGCTGGTCAAGAAATGGCACGGCAAGAACGACAACATGACCACTGTCACCATCAGCCCGCAAGGCCCGGACTTTTTGAGCATGGAGCTGATGCTCGAATGCAAGAGGGTTGCCACCGAGCTGGGCGTAAAGCTTCACATGCACGTCGCGCAGGGCGACCGGGAAACCATACAGATCCAAGGACGTTACAACAAGCGACCCATCGCCTTCTTGGATGAACTCGGTTATCTGGACAATCGCCTCATCTGCGTGCACCTGACCGACGCCACAGAGGACGAAGCGAGGCTCGCCGCTTCACGCGGCTGCTCTATGGTTGTTTGCTCCGGCAGCATCGGCATCATTGACGGCATCGTCCCCCCTGC
>JGI994J12354_10005185_pt1 | contig 11309 bp, 8 predicted proteins | sample IntmicLarv3ML3BL_FD_12354 | JGI IMG/M metagenome (IMG submission 12354) | reverse complement strand
ATAGATACTCGATTAGCAAAACTGTCAGTGTTGTCAGGTTCGATATTTTCAAATATTTCTAACGCAGTTTCACATAATCTTATGGCTGTGTCAAAATCTTTTATATTTACAAAATAATTGATTATTGTTGATGTCAATCCCCGTGTGCCGTATTTGTTAAAATAGTCATTGAATATTTTTTCGGCAGCAAGTGGATATTTTTCTACTAATGCAATAGTTGCTATGATATCTAATATTGTCCAGTGTTCTCGTGAAATTTCTTTTGCTGTAAAGTCAGCTTGTTCATATGTAGTATATTTTTCATTGGCATATTCTTCGGGTAAAACGTTTCTAAATGATCTGGTTGCCTCAGATACAATTTCCTCTATATATTCTTTATAATTTTCTAAGGTAATTCCTTCTTTTTCCAATGCTTCTTTTGTGATTTCCTGTTCTTCTTGATTTTTTGGATTATCTGTTAATACATTATATATGCTTTCTTCAATTTTTTGTTTTTCGTCTTTTGGTAAATCTATCTTGTAATGTGTAATCAGCTTAGCTTGATGGTTAAAAATTCCCATGGATTCTACAGGAAGTTGATGAATAGATTCAATAACTCCGTTTTCTACCAACATTCTGGTAAGGGCAACAGATTGGTAAACCTTTACAAACTTTAAAATTTCTTCATCTGTAGTAAAGGATTTTACTCGGTCACAAATATCATATGCCAAGTTAGAATGCCCATGAAAACTTATAAGGTCAAGATCTTCTAACTGTTTTTTAGTGTATTTTGTAGTATTTAAAAGTTCTTGAGCCGCTATATTTAACTGTTCCATTTTCCATTCAGGTGCTGGTTCTCTGAATGGAGAAGAAGTAAAGGCAAATGCAAAAGTGCCTAAAACAAATATCACAAAACATAATATTATTTTTTTCATAAAAATTTCTCCTGTGAATTTATAAATCTAGTGTTATTAAAATTATCTAAAAAGATGTTCTTTGCATATTAGTTAATGTAATATATATAACCTCTCTGACAATATTACGTGAATAAGAGAATTCAACATTAAAGGAGCTTCTTCTTGTTGTATCCAATTCAGAGTTTAAGGTTTCCAAAGTACGGTATGAGTTATTTTTCTCTTTTTCTGTAATTATAATTTCGTTTTTTAAATCGTCAATTTCTTTTTCATATTTATTTTCATCAGCATATTTATACATAAGTATTTTGTTTGCGTAATAATTGATTTTTTGTTCTTCTTCAAAAATCAAAAATATTTCAGAGCTTAAATTGTTTAAAAAATTGTCTATAATCTGCAAAGCTGGTTCAATATTACCTGATTTAGCATAAGCTATAGCAATAAGTATTTCTAGCTTAGATTTAGGTTTTGTAATTAAAGAAATAGGAGTATCTTTAATTTCATTTATGAAAAATTCGCATAAATTTATGGCTTTATCATATTCTCCTTTATTTATAAGGTAGTTTATTATGATTTTGGTCATAGGATAACTTATTTCATATTTTGTAAAATAATCATCAAAGAATTTTTCTGTTGCAATGGGATATTTTTCTGCAAGAGCAATAGTTGCTGCTTGTGCTAATAATCTGCTGTGGTTTATTGAAAGTTTCTCTGGGCTAATTTCTGCTGATTTTTCCATAGTGTAATCATGATTTGCATAATGATCTGGCAGTTCACTGTTTAAATTTTCTGCTAAAACAGTGTCAGAAGATGCTGGTATTTTGCTTGTAGTCTTTTCTGTAGTTTCCTCTATATAAGTTTCATAATTTTCTAAATTAATTCCTTCTATTTCCAGTGATATTTTTTCTGGGTGGTCATCGGCAGTTAAAATTTCATATATTTCTTTTTTTCTTCTTGCTTTTATATCTTCTGTAATATCTACAATATAATATGAAAATAAATTGGGTTTGTGATTGAAAATGCCCAAAGACTCTTCAGGTATTTTATAAATTGTTTCAATAACTCCATTTTCCACAAGTATTCTTACAAGAGCTACTGATTGATGGATTTTCACCATCTTTAGATACTGTTCGTCTATTGTAAGAGATTTTATTCTATCACAAATATCATATGCAAAATTAGAATATCCATAAAAACTTAATTCATCAATATTATCTAAAAGTTCTTCATTAAACTTCTTTTCGCTTATATTGCCCTCTATTTCTTTGTTAATTCTTTCTATTGAATATTTATTTGGGTCAGGTCTGAATGCAGAAGTAGCAAATAATGAACAGGACAGCAATAACATCACAACACACAAAATTATTTTTTTCATTATACATATTCCTTTTTTTATTTTTGCAGATTTTTAACATGATTTATTACAAAAAAGAGTAATAATTTTTTTTCATACAAGCTAAATCAATCCAAACATTTTCTATTTCATTAACATCATAATTAGAAAATGAATAATAAAAAGTTATATAATCCGATCCTGTGGAATCTGTTGTATAATCTAGGGTTTCAAGATTAAAATTAAAAAAATAAAGTTCTTTTTCTTTGTAAAGCATTATGATTTCATTTTTTATGTTCTCTATTTCTTCTTTGTATTCTTCTTCTTTTGCTGCAAATTTATAAAGTAATATTTTGTTTACATAGTAAGCAGGTTTTTGAACGTCACTTATCTGATTGCTTTCTAATAAAGCATCTAGGGTATTAATTGCTTTCTCAAATTGTCCTGATTTAGCATAAGCTGTTGCAATTAATGCCGTTAAATCTGGTTTATATAAATTGGAATATAGTGCTTCGTCAGGATTTAGTTTTATAGCTATTTCACATAAATTTACTGCCTTTTCATATTCCTTATTATTTATGAAATAATTTACCATTATTTTTACCATGCTGTCTATTCCATATTTGGCAATATAATCATTAAACAATTTTTCTGTTGTAAGAGGGTATTTTTCTGCAAGAGAAATAGTTGCAACTTGTGCTAAAAGGATACTGTGTTTTTTAGAGAGATCTTTTGGGCTTATATCAGGTTCCATAGTTATTGTATATTTTTTTGTCTTGTATTCTTCTGGCAACAAAAAAGAAACAGAATCTGCCGTATCGTCTGGCAATGTTTCCATTGTTCTGATTGTTTCTACTCTTTCTGGTATTAGTTTTTTGGCATAATCTTCGTAATTGTCTAAAGTAATACCTTCTTTTTCCAACTGGATTTTATGTAAATTGGAGTTTCCTGTTAAATATTCATAGAGCGATTTCTTTAGTTTTTCTTGTGTTTCTTCTGTAAGGTCTATGTTATAACATGTATTATAAATTGCTTTATGATTAAAAACTCCTATAGATTCTTCAGGAATTTGGTGGATTGTCTCAATTACTCCATTTTCCACTAATATTCTTACAAGAGCAACTGATTGATGGATTTTTATTAGTCGAAGATATTTTTCATCTATATTTAAAGTTTTTATTCTGTCACAAAGGTCATATGCCAGATTGCTGTATCCAAAAAAGTTAAGCTCATCAATATCATCTAAATGCTCTCTTGCAAAATCTTTATTAATATAATCAGATGGTTCAAACCTGAAAGGAGAGTCTGCAAATACGCAAACAGTCACAACAAATATCACAAAACATAAAATCACTTTTTTCATTAAATTTTTTCCAAATTATATATTAATATTTTACAATAAGATGTTTCTTTGAAAGTTTTCTAAGGTAATAAAAGTATACTCTGCCTCATCTCCTTCACTTAAAGCAGGGTAAGAGTACATAAAAATTGTCTCAATTTTATGAGGCTCTTTTAGCTTATCATCAAAATATTTTAAAGGGTTATCTGGATTATTTGCACTATGTATAGGATGTTCTTTGAGTATAGAATCTATTATTTTTTTTGTTTTTTCAATTTCCTCGTTGTATTTATCTTCTGCACCTGCGTATTTATAAAATAGCGTTTTGTTGATGTAATATTCAATTCTACGGTCCATTCTGTCTGGATCAATAAAATTAGCTGTATCTTTTCTATCTTGCTCATCTATATTTTCAATAAATGCATTTATTGTACCAAGTGCTTCGTCTAAATTTCCCCTTTTTGCATATGCAAAAGCTCTTAATATTTTATAATGATGGATGGCAATCAGGTTTCTTGATTGCTCTGACATATCTATTTTTTCTGCTTCTCTTATTGCTATATCGCTTAATAATATAGCTTTTTCACACTGATTGATGTCAACAAGATAGTTTATTATGATTTCTGCCAAAATATCTAATCCATACTTAATTAGATAATCGTTAAACAGCTTTTCTGAAGCTATAGGATATTTGTCTACAAGAGCAATGGTTGCTACTTGTGCCAGCAACTTGCTATGTTCAAATGATAATTTTTCTGCAGTCATAAGAGGTGCATTTTTTATTATTTCTTCAAATTTTTCGATGCTAATGTCTTTTTCTTCCAGTAGTTCCTTCATTTTTTGTATTTCTGTGTCGGATAAATCTTTCTTATAATATTTTATAAGAAAGTCTTTTTTATGATTAAATACTCCCACAGATTCTTCTGGAATTTGATTAATGGACTCTATTACTCCATTTTCCACTAATATTCTTACAAGAGCTACTGATTGGTGAATTTTTATAAATTTAAGATATTCTTCGTCTATTGTAAGGGAGTTTATTTTGTCACAAATATCGTATGCAAAATTAGAATATCCATAAAAACTTAATTGATCAATAGTTTTAAAATATTCTTTTTTAAATTCTTTTGTTTTTAATATCTCTTGAGCTTTGTTATTAAGATCTTTTACTTCATATTCATTAAGTTCTACTCTAAATAAAGATTCAGCAAACAATGAACAGGACAGTAATAACATTACAAAACACAAAATAATTTTCTTCATTAAGATTTCTTTCCTTTGTTTAGTTAATCATATTTTCAGTTTCATATGCCAATGTAACATAGAGCCATTCGCTTAATTCATGAGAAAATTCAAAATTTATGTAACTTGTTCTTGGTTGAAAAAGATTGTAATAAAACTTCCCATTATCCGCTGTAAGATATTCAAACGGTTGATTGTTATCCTCTTTGCCAAGTATAATAATTTCGTTTTTAATTTGCTCTATTTCCTTACTGTATTTATCTTCGGTATTGCTGTGTTTATAAAGAAACAGTTTATTAGCATAGTATTCCAGTTTTTTTCCGTTGAAAGTATACAAAAAATAAAAATCTTCATTATCTTTGTTGGCTTCTAAATCTTCCAGTGATGTGTTTATTATATCCAAAGCTTTTTCTATATTTCCCCATTTTGCATAAGCTATTGACATTAATACCTCAAGGTTTTGAGTAGGTTGCAATTTATCAAGCCTTTCCCAAGGGTCAAGAATGCTAGTTTCTTTTATAGCAATTTCACATAACCTTATGGCTTTGTCAAATTCTTTGTTGTTTATGAAATAATTTATAATTATAATGGTCAAATTATCTATTCCATATTTTAAAAGATAGTCATCAATAATCTTTTCGTAGGCAAGAGGGTATTTTTTAATTAAAGCAACAGTTGCTACTTGTTCAAGCAATTTTCTGTGTTCATACAAAAGTTTTTCTGCATTAAAATCAGTCCTTTTTTCGGTAGTGTATTCTGTGTTTACATATTCTTCAGGGAGAACATTAAAATATTCTTGTTTTACACCTTCTGAAACAGTTACAATATAATATGTATCAATACTGGTTTTGTGATTAAGTAATCCCATAGATTCTTCTGGAATTTGGTGAATATAGGCAATAATTCCATTTTCTATCAAAATCCTTACCAAAGCTACTGATTGGTGAATTTTCAACAATTTAAGATATTCCTCATCTGTGGTTGTGGATTTCATTTTATCACAAATATCATATGCTAAATCAGAATATCCACAAAAACTTAATTTATCGACTATTTTTAAATGTTCTTTTGTGAATTTTTTTGTATTCAAAAGTTCTATGGCTTTTTTATTGACTTCTTCTAACGTATATTCGTTAAAATCTATTCCATCTATTGTCCTGTAACCAGATATATTAGAATCAGAATCTCCAAATAATGAACCCGATAAAATCAGGATTACAAAACATAAAATAACACGTTTCATCAGAATTTCTCCCAATCCCAATTGTCTTTAGATGTTTTTTTAATCATATTTACTATGTCAAAACTAAAATAACGTCTAGTATTCTCTATGTTTTCTAAAGAACCTATCCACAAACTAATATAATAAACATCATAATATCCCAAATTTGCTGTTTCCAGTATATGTTCTCGAGTAGCAGATTGATTCAAAAAGCAAACTAAATCTCCTTTTTCAAATCCATGAGTATCTATGTAATTGCTTTCTTTTGCGATTATTATAATTTCGTTTTCAATATCTAATATCTTATCCTTGTTTTCTTTGAGTTTTTGTGCATATTTATAAAGGTTTGCTATTTTTACATAGGTACTGATTTTACCTTTATAATCTGTATCTTTTTGTGATTTGATGACTTCGTCTGATAATTCTAATGCTTTCTCTAAATTACCTGATTTTGCATAAGCCACAGCTAGTAAATCTTTAACCAAACGCTCATTTATAAATTGATTGCCCAAGGCAATGGCGGCGTTATATTCTCCATTATCAATTAGAATTTGCAAAAGATGAGTATTCAATCCATTTTTTATGGTATAATCTTGAATTAATTTTATACTCATAGTAGGATATTTTTCCATAAGAGTATATGTAGCCATTAACTCCAAAAATTTCACATGCTTTTTATAATATTCTTTTGGATCTATTTCAATGGTTTCTATTTTTATTTCATCAAGTTCACCAGATACACTAGAATCTGTATGGAAGAAGAATTTTTCATCTCCTTTATATCCAACTTGAACTAAGTCCTTTATTGGTAATTCACTATAGGCATTCATGCTGACAATAGGCAATTGATTTATAGAGGTAAGAGTTTCATTTTTTACCAGCGTTTTAATAAAAGCCACATTTTCGTAACAATTAATTTTTCTCAGAAGAGTTTTGTTTACGGAAAGTTTTTTTATTCTGTTGCATATTTTAAGAACTAATTCTTCTTCTCCGGATCCAAGTAATTCACCTAAAAAGAAAATGTCAGTCTCTTCGTCATATGTTACTTGAGATAAAAGTTTATTGCCGATTTCTAAAGAAGTCTGATTACTGTTTTCCTTGTTATTTGAAAGGAAGCTAAAAGCAAATACGAAATTTCCACCCAGAAAAACAATCAAAATCACAAATAAAATCTTTTTTCTTAACATAATTTTCCTTCTTTTACTTTGTTATAGTATTAAATTATATCATACAAGATAAAAATATCTACCCAAAGAATATATTTTTTTGAAATGTTTAGCAAAATCCATGCAAATTTTTATCGTTTTTTCAAGTATATTTATTAAAATTCATTTTTGTCTGTTATCACAAAATATGATGCAGAATCATATATTCAAAATAATAAATGCGATAAAATCAGGATTAAAAAACATAAAACAACACGTTTCATCAGAATTTCTCCCAATCCCAGCTTTCTCTGGCTATCTTTTTGTTTGTATTAATTCTTTGAAAGCTAAAATAAGGTCTAATATCTTGTATGTTTTCTAAAAAGCCTATACTAAAATTAATATAATAAACATCATAACGCCCCAAGATTATTGTTTCTCCAAGTTCGTCTTTAAAGGTGTCTGAAAATTGGTTTAAGAAGCAAATTAAATCTCCTTTTTCAAATCCGTGAGTGTTTATGTGATTGCTTTCCTTTGCAGTAATTATAATTTCATTTTCAATATCTAATATTCTATATTTGTTTTCTTTGAGGTTTTTTGCATATTTATAAAGGTGTGCCATTCTTGCGTAGGCACTGATTTTTTTGTCATAATCTCTATCTTTCTGTGATTTTATGATTTCGTCTGACAACTCTAATGCTTTCTCAAAATCGCCTAATTTTGCATAAACCACAGCTAATAAATCTTTAACAAAAGGCTCATTTATAAATTGATTGCCCAAGGTAATGGCATTGTTATATTCTCCATTATCAATTAAAATTTGCAAAAGATTAATATTCAATCCGTTTTTTGTTGTATAATCTTGAATTAATTTTATACTCATAGCAGGATATTTCTCCATAAGAATATATGTAGTCATTAACTCCAAAAATTTCACATGATTTTTATAGTATTCTTTTGGGTCTATTTCAATGGTTTCTATTTTTGTTTTATCAGGCTCATCAAATACGCTAGCATTTGTCCAGAAAAAGTATTTTTTATCCTCTATATATCCAACCTGAACTAATTCCTTTATTGGTAATTCACTATAGGCATTCATGCTGACAATAGGCAATTGATTTATAGAGGTAATAGTTTCGTTTTTTACCAGCAGTCTAATAAAAGCTACATTCTCATAACAATTAATTTTTCTCAAAAGAGTTTTGTTTGTGGAAAGTTTTTTTATTCTACTGCATATTTTAAGAACTAATTCTTCTTCTCCATAGCTAAGTAATTTGCCTAAGTGAAAAAAATCAGTTTCCTCATCATATGTTACCTGAGACAAAAGTTGATTAGCGACTTCAAAAGCGGTCTGATTAATATTTTCTTTATCATTTGAAAGGAAAGTAAAAGCAAATACGAAATTTCCACCCAGAAAAACAATCAAAATCACAAATAAAATCTTTTTTCTTAACATAATTTTCCTCTTTTATTTTGTATAGTATTAATTTATTATATCATAAAAAACAAAAAAATATCTACCTAAAGAATATATATTTCTTGAAATGCTTAATAAAAATTATACGAATTTTTGTTATTTTTTTTAATTATATTGACAAAATTTAAAAAAGCCTTTATAATTAAAAAAATGATACAGAATACTGGTATGAAAAACAATACTAGCAATGGTTTGTAGCATGGTAGAATTTTATAATAAAAAGCCTAAATATTTAATTTTAATAGAAGATATTATAAAGATGATAAGAAATGGCGAGCTGTTACCAGGAGATAAACTTCCTGCAAGACAAAAACTCAGCCAATCATTTTCTGTCAGTGAAGAAACAGTAACAAAAGCTTTTAACGAATTGTCTGACTTGGGATATATAAATAAAATCCACAGAAAAGGGACATTTGTAAATAAAATTATTCCCAGAAGAATAACAAATAATATATCCATAATAATTCCTCATATATTCAATCAAAGTAACAGTTATCATCTGGATGAAGCATATCAGGTAGATATACACCCTGCTTTAATTCAGGAATTGCAAAAGCAGGTTTATAAAGCAGGTCTTAATCCAAAAGTAAATATCTATAATTACGATGATGACAAAGAAACCGAATTTTTGTTGGAATTAAAAAATGGCAAAGTAGATGGCTCTTTTTACTTTGGGTTTGGTGGTGCCAATAATATTCCCATAATCAGCGAATATGCCATGAACAAAGAACCTATTTTGTTCTTGGATACTTATGTCGATTTCTTAAATATTCCAGCAGTAGCCAGCAGTAATCAAAATGCAGTTATGAGCGTTTTGATGGATTATTTAATTCCCAACGGTTATGAAAAGATTTTTTGTCTTACCAGTGGACACACATCCAGTTCTATGCAGGAACGTGAGAATGGCTATAAGATAGCTATGTCCTTAAATTCTTTTGTCGGAGAATCTATTTTTCTTCCAGCAGACATAAATACTTATAATCAATGGTCAGAAAAAGCTATAGAAGAACATGTTCACAGAATTTTCCGAAATGCTGATACTCAAAAAACAGCGATAATATCTCTTATGCCAACTTTGCACAGAATTTTTTGGAAATATGCCATAAACCACAATTTTCCAATTGAAAAACTGGCGTGGTGTTCTTTTGACAGCCCAAATATAGATTATCCAGAAGATATAGCTCATTTGGAAATTATTCAAGACTTGGAATTAATAGCCAAAACTGCTTTAGATAAAGTTATTTATATAATTAACCAGAAAAGATTAGGCAGGGAAGACTTTGATTACTCAAACTCTTACATAGACACAAAAATAATTTCAAAAAATTTAGGGTAAGCTTTTGCAAAATGCAAAACTCACATAAAAATCACATTTTAAAACAAAAGGAGAAAAAAATGAAATCAAAACATCAATTACGGGAGAAGGGATTTACTCTTATTGAACTTTTAGTAGTTATAGCAATTATAGCAATTTTAGCAGCTATATTGTTCCCAGTATTTGCTCAGGCAAGAGAAAAGGCAAGACAAACTCAGTGTCTATCTAATCAAAAACAGCTAGCATTGTCTTTAAAGATGTATATGGATGACTATGACCAAACGTTTCCAGTAGCTCCTGCTATAAGCACAGGAAATTTAAATTTAATATCTTGTTTTACAGGCAGCTGTATGTACCTAACAGGTAATGTAGTTGAAAATGACTGGTGGGCAAGCTATTTAAAAGGCAATGAAGGTGTAAAAGAAACTACTATAGTAGCATACCTTGATCCATATGTTAAAAACAAGAAAATGTTTGGTTGCCCCAGCGACAGTCAAGTAGATGCCAATATAGTAGTAGGTAAAAGAATTTCATCTTATGTTTACAGACTAGAACTTAATCAAGGCAGACAAAATAATTGGGACAGAGTTTTTACAGAAGGCAGTTGTACAAATCCTGCTGAATTTATTCCTATGTACGAAGAAATGCCTAACCATGCAAAAAATATTGATACAAATGATGCTCATCCAGCTCTAATAAAATACCAAAAAAACAGTGGTGTAAATGTAGCTTTTTTAGATGGTCATGCCAAGTATACAAGATATGGCGAATTAAGAGTTCCAGACAGTTGGGGACCTCCAGTAATCTACAGATTCAAACAAAGTCTTCAAGATTGGAATTTCCTATGTTGGTCATCAGGTGCTGAATGGGGTGTTAGTTTTGATGGTGATATAGTAAAACCAGAAGACAATATGTTATAAACAAGGTTGACAAGGCTGAGTCTTGACTTCATTTCACGCACTAAATATTGTGAGTTTGTGATATATCTATCTCCCGAGCTGGTAAATACGAACTTTGATAAATGTAATAGGCAAGTTTGAGACAAATACAAGTATTTTAACAAAGATGATGAGGTTTTTAGTATGCTCTTTAGACACTTGGAAAAATAACCTAGCTTTAATAATTCCATCTTGCAAGTGTTCCTAACGAAAAAACATTAAACAAGTATGTTTTTTCTACTCACTTCTTTCTCATCTCAAGGCTCTTACATTACATTTCAAAGCCTTTCTATGAAAACTTGCAATACGAAATTTTTCAATGCTGTTTATTTTAAGAGTGTTAAAGAGCAAACGGAGGTATATCAAATCCTCTATATTTAACATAAAAGATGTGTTTATCTAAAG
>JGI994J12354_10005184_pt1 | contig 11310 bp, 13 predicted proteins | sample IntmicLarv3ML3BL_FD_12354 | JGI IMG/M metagenome (IMG submission 12354) | reverse complement strand
GTGCTCTTCCAATTAACATGCTTTTTATATACGTTTGAAAATAATAAAATGTCCACCTACTACGAAAATTTAGACAGCCGACCCATGAAAGAATTTGTCACCGAACGCATTGAACGCTATAAAAAGCAATTTATTAAAGCCGTAGATTTTACGGAATTACCGCTCGACAATGTTATTTATATGTCATTTTTAGATAAATACGAAACATTAAGCTCGCTTACTGAAATATTAAAACAGTTTAAACATATTAAATTCGAATTCTACAGAGATATTTATCACGATGATTTATGGTATTTTGAAATTTTCAGCAAAAACGCTTCTAAAAATACAGCCGTTAATTTCCTGCGTGAATATCTGCAAGCTGAACATATAACCGTTTTCGGAGACAATCTTAACGATATTCCCATGTTCAACGCTGCAAATACCAAAATTTCCGTGCAGAATGCCCGAAAAGAATTAAAAGATATTGCCGACATTATCATTGATTCAAACGAAAATGACGCTGTCGTACAATACCTTAATAAACATTTAACATAATTTATGGTGAAAAACATGAAAACATTTTACAAATTTCGTTTCATTCCGTTAATTCTCGGTATTTCAACGCTTATAACCGGTCTTATTCTTCGATATTTAGTGTCAGTTTATACAGAATCAACCATTATTTCCGTTGGTTTTGCCGTTTCCGTAATCGGTTTTATTTTTTTACAGACCATGCGTCAATTAAAAAGAGAAGAATCGGAAAAACAGCAAATAACGCAGACTCCCGATGAAAACGAACAAAACCCGATTATCACGGAAATCGAAAACAACCAATATCAACGCAAAAATTCCATTCCTTTTTTGACGGTTCGGCTGTTCTTTTCGCTGATTCTTATCCTGTTTGGCATTTCATACATAATAGACGACAGATTATTAATTGGCGTATTGACAATAATTCTCGCTTCTGTCATCGGAATTTTACACATTTATTGGTTGATAAAGTATATACAGGATTTAAAAACATTAAAAATGATAAGAAAAGTCATGGATTCGCATAAAAAAGACGATGAATAAATTTACTTTAAATCTTTTTCAAACACATAATTTTCGCCCGAAATTCCATCATTATACGTATTTTCTTTCATATATGCAACTATATATCCGCATTTTTCATACAATTTTTTCGCAATACAATTATCCGAAGTCGTTTGAACGCCCATTTTCGTAAAGCCCAATGATTTCACATATTCCTCGGCAAAATTTACAACAAAAGTCCCGACGCCTTGATTTTGTGCATTATCGCTGACAATCAGCATACTAATCCACGCTTTTTTATCGTCGTTTTTCAAACCGTTGATACGCAGACATGCAAGCGGCATCGCACCTTTACAAGCCAAAAAATGTTTTTCATCACTATCTTCAGCCGATAATATTTTTTGCCAGTCTGCATACGAAATATGTTCACCGTGCAATTTTTTTCTGTTTTGCATATAAAACGTCATAAAAAACACTGCTTCGTACATACCTGCAGGAATGACATTATAATGTGAGCCAATCAAATATTCAAGCATAATTTGTTCATCGCCATGAATTAAATGATCGAACTGTACGGTAGATTTTTCAGTAAAACCCAAAGATTTATGTAAATCAAGCGATGCAATATGCGTTTTCGCCGTATAAGCATGTAAAATTTCGCCGCCCAAATCCGATATTTTTTGAATAGCTGCCGAAATCATTCGGCTCGCAATACCCTTTCGCCGATAATTTTCCGAAACGAACAAATCCCCGTGATACCATCTTTTCGGATTTTCTTGATTTTTCAAGCAAAATAATCTGCCGATAATAATATTATCAGCATTTAAAGCAAGCACATTAAAACAATCGCTGAAATACTTACCGTCATATAAAAATCGCCGAATCCCGCTCAACGCCTTGTTTGAGCTGTCTTTCCATAGCATTTCAGCAATTTGGGTAACCCAATCATGCGTCAGATAATCACTGATAATTATCGAAATAACATCATTTTTATTCATAAATTAATTTTTTCCAATCGCAATAAATAATTTTTATTTAAATTCACACACCAATTATACTTAAAATAAACCCAAATTTCAATATAAAATTCATATATAATAAAGGATTACCGTTATGAAAAATCCAATAATTCGTCCCATATTCGAAAATGAAATTGACGAATGTATTTCTGTAATTCAGGAAAGTTTCGCCACAGTAGCTGCTGAATTCGGTTTAACAAAAGAAAATACGCCGACAAATGCCGCTTTCATCGAAAAAAAGTGGCTCATTTCCGACTTGCAAAACGGCGAACATTTTTTTGCATTATTTCTCGAAAACAAAATAATCGGCTTCTTAGCATTAAAAGAAACCGATAAAAACACATATGAATTGAAAAAACTATCCGTTTTGCCAAAATTCCGCCATCAGGGTTTCGGTAAAACAATCCTGAATTTTTGCAAAGCTCACCTCTCCGAAAAACACGCAACCTGCCTGAAAATCGGCATAATTAACGAAAACAAACACCTGAAAAACTGGTATATCACAAACGGATTTCAGGAAACAGAAACAAAAACATTTCCGCACTTACCCTTCACCGTTTGTTTAATGGAACAAACAATCGTTTAAAATCATCATTTATAAGCAAGTTTCAGGATTAAATCCGAGACTTGCTTTTTTGTTCCCTCAATCAGATTCACGCCCACACTCCGGCCCGCAATCCCCGACATCATCGTCACATGACACTGATGAACCAGCCAATCGATCAGCATCATTTTTTGCGTCGAATCGCCGCATTTCGCCCATTTTTCGGTAAATTCATCAAAAACCGGTACCGCTCTTCCGCCCGGCATGTTCGCTGCATTACAACTCCGCCGATATTCCCTGTAAGTGTAGCAATATCCGCATTCGCACGCTTCTACAACAACATAACCCCTCACTTGCAGCACTTTTCCGCAGTTTAAGCATAAAAGTTTCCCTTGCTCCATGAAACTTCGCACTTCCCGTGCTTGAGTACATCGTATATAAAACATCGAGCCGATTTCCTCGAATAATTCCGTGTCCATCAACCCTTTCGCCTCGCTCGCATATAACCTTTCCAAATCGTTTCGCGAGACTTTTTTACACCATTTGAATTTATTCAACATTTCGTTATCGGCTTGTTTGGTCAATTCCTCCATTTGTAATTTTTCTTGCACGACGCGTTTTTTCGAACGTTCGATTTGATTTTTTTTCTTTTTTTCGCATACCTCTGCGTATCTTTGTTCATAACCGCTGTCATATTTTATTTTCGTTTTTTCGAACACTTTTTCCAAAGCTTTTTCGTCCCGAACCGATATCCCGCATACTTTAAAACAATCGCTTTTTACAATAACCGAAACTAATTCAAACCGATAATTGCGGCAAAATCCATATACCCAACCATGATTTTTTTCAAATCGCTGCCATTTGTTATAAACAAAATATTTGTCGTTCATTTCTTGATTAAATCGTAAGAATAATTCCCGAATATCATCGGGAAAATATTCTAAAAACAGCTCATAAGCGGGTTTCACGTTTTTCGGATATAATTCATCCCATTCCATAAAAATAATTTCCTTAAAAATTTATAAAAAAATTATATCATAAAAAACAAACAATATCAACATAATTCATCATAATAAATCCGATATTTCCGTCAATTGTTTGTATTTTATACCATCCAAACGCATTATTATTTAAAATTTTGACAATATCACCTTTCCGAGCCATAAAAACGTTTCCGAACTTTCAAAAGCTCTCGCACATACGCTGAAAATGTTCGAATTTAAATACTCATACCACTTAAAAAGTGGGACACTTTTTAAGTGGTATGAGTATAACGCCATTACCGCTCGATTGAATAACAGGACGCCAAAACATTTTGGCGTCCTGTTATTCGTAATTCCATTTTGCAAAGCAAAATTTCCTCAATTATTAATTGTTAATTGTTTAGTACATTCCGCCCATTCCGCCGCCGCCCGGAGCCATCTGAGGAGCCGGATTCAAATCAGGTTTATCGGAAACAAGGCTTTCTGTCGTCAATACCATTGCCGCTACGCTTGCTGCGTTCTCAAGAGCCGAACGAGTAACTTTTGTAGGATCAACAATTCCTGCTCTGAACATATCGGTATATTCTTCTTTATATGCGTCGTAACCGTAGTTCTTTTTATTGGAATTGATTATTTTATCGATAATTACAGCGCCTTCGATACCTGCGTTTGCACAGATAAGCATAGTAGGTTCAAGAAGAGCTTTCAATACGATTTTAATACCTGTTTTTTCGTCTCCGTCAACGATTTTGATTAATTTCGCAACATCGCCGATAACATTAAGATAAGCTGTTCCGCCGCCTGCAACGATACCTTCTTCAACAGCCGCTTTTGTAGCAGCCAAAGCGTCCTCTATGCGTAATTTCTTTTCTTTCATTTCAGTTTCGGTAGCCGCACCTACTTTAATAACCGCTACACCGCCTGATAATTTTGCAAGTCTTTCCTGTAATTTTTCTTTATCGAATTCTGAAGTTGTAATGTCGATAGCCGCTTTAATCTGACCGATGCGAGCTGTGATTTCTTCTTTTTCTCCGCCGCCGTCAACGATGATTGTGTTTTCTTTTTGAATACGTATTTGTCTTGCGCGTCCTAACATTTCAACCGTTGTTTCTTTCAAGTCAAGACCGAGTTCATCGCTGATTACTTCGCCGCCTGTTAAAATAGCGATATCTCTGAGCATTTCTTTGCGTCTGTCGCCGAAACCGGGTGCTTTAACACCCACGCATGTGAATGTTCCGCGTAATTTATTAACAAGTAATGTAGCCAACGCTTCGCCTTCGATATCTTCAGCGATGATAACCAATTTTTTACCTGTTTGAACGATTTGTTCCAATAACGGAAGAACTTCCTGGATATTCGAGATTTTTTTGTCTGTGATTAAAATATAAGCGTCATCAATGACAGCTTCCATTTTGTCGGAATCCGTTACCATGTAATGTGAAATATATCCTCTGTCAAACATCATACCTTCAACAACTTCGCTGTATGTTTCGGAAGTTTTTGATTCTTCGACAGTTATAACGCCGTCAGCTGTAACTTTAGCCATAGCTTCGGCAAGTAATTTTCCTATAAATTCGTCGCCTGCCGAAATTGTTGCAACCTGTGCAATTTCTTCGGTTCCGTTGACGATTTTTGAATTGACTTTAATAGCTTCAACTGCGCCTGCAACAGCTTTTTCGATACCTTTTTTCAATATCATCGGATTAGCGCCGGCTGCAATATTTTTCATACCTTCTCTGATAAGAGCCTGAGCCAATAATGTGGCTGTAGTTGTTCCGTCACCCGCAACATCGTTTGTTTTTGTCGCAACTTCTTTAACAAGCTGAGCGCCCATATTTTCGAAATGGTCTTCCAGTTCGATTTCTTTTGCGATTGTAACGCCGTCATTTGTGATTAATGGAGCACCGAATTTTTTATCTAAAACTACATTTCTACCTTTGGGACCTAACGTAATTTTTACTGTATCAGCTAATTGATCTACGCCTTTTTGAAGAGCTTTTCTCGCTTCTTCGCCAAAAATAATCTCTTTTGCCATTTATTTATCCTCCTAAATTAATATTTTAAATTATTCAACAATTGCCAAAATATCGTTTTGTTTAACGATAACATATTCAATGCCGTCGATTTTTATTTCCGTACCCGAATATTTGCTCATTATAACTTTATCGCCGATTTTTACGTACATTTTTATTTCGTCTCCGTCAATGTTTCCGCCCGGACCGACTGCGATTATTTCTGCGATTTGTGGTTTTTCTTTTGCCGAACCCGCTAAAATTATACCGCCTTTTGTGGTTTCTTCGGCTTCAATCATTTTTAACACAACTCTGTCTGCTAATGGTTTGATGTTCATTATATTATCCTCCTAAATTAATTACACGTTTAGCACTCTATATATATGAGTGCTAAAGATATTATAACAGAAATTTTATTTTTTTCAATATATTGTTTATACAATAAAAACATTGAATTAAATCGATTTTTTGTTAAAACTATACAAATATTAACAAAAAAACATACTTTTGTCAAGATTCGTTCTATTATTTTAAAGATTTCACAAATAATTCGAAATTATTATAGACACTCAACTAAAAATACGATATAATAAAATAAAAAATTCGGGGAATAAATTATGGACGAAAAATTATATATACGGGATTTGGCAAAAAAGCAGGCAGAAACAGCATCTTCACCGATTATGCAAACACGCAAAAAATTATGGACAGATCATTATGATTTCAAAAATAACACTCAGCCGATGATTATTTTCGAATTTGACACCATTCTTGACAACATTTTTACACCTGAATTGAAATGCAAAGAGCCTGTTTTGCGTGATATTGAATATAGATTGTTAAAAAACGAATTTTTATGCAACGAAATTGGCGACGACCGCGTGATGGATGATCATTGGACAGTTAATATAAACGCATGGATGAATCTGCTGAACACGCCTGTTTCAGCTACTCACGCAATAAATTTGAACGGAAATAATTTGGGTTTCGAATATAACTTTCCGTTAAAAGATGCGTCTGAATACCATAAATTAGGGAAAACTACATTTCATCACAATTTCGAAGAAGCACAAAAACAATTTGATTTTATGCAAAATTTATTCGGTGATATTTTACCCGTTCGGTACAGCAACGGTGCTGTAAAGTGGCTGGGATGCATGACTCAGCGATTGGTCGAATTCATGGGTTTGGAAAATATGATGATTTCAATGTACGATTTTCCCGATGAAACCCACAAAATTATGCGTATGATTTCAGAAAGCCATATTGAATTTGTTAAATTTATGGAAGAAAATAATTTGCTTACTTTGAATAACGGAAACGATTTTTTAGGCGGAGGACATTACGGTTTTACATCAGAATTGCCCGAAAACAAGGGGAAAAACGGCGATGATAAAATTTTTGCAACCGACATTTGGGGCTATTCCAATTCGCAGGAAAGTTCAGGAATATCGCCGGATATGTATGGAGAATTCGTTTTTCCGTATATTCAGGAATTTTCAGAGCTTTTTGGCTTGAATTATTATGGTTGTTGTGAGGCAGTTGACGCCATTTATGATAAATATGTGCGGAAAATACGCAATTTACGAGGAATTTCGGTCAGTCCGTGGTGTAATGAAGAAAAAATCGGTGACATGCTTAAAAATTCAAAAACAATATATTCACGTAAGATACAGCCCACTATTTTGGGTGGAAATGACCCTTTTTTGGATCAAAAAGTGCTGTTTGAGCATATAAAAACGACGGTTTTGGCATCAAAAACATGCAAATTGGAGTTTATTTTTCGCGATCATTATACCATTCATAATGATATGGAAAAATTAAGGACAGCTATGAACATAACCCGAAATGTTATCGAAAAATATAAAGTATAATTTTCTAACTTATTATGAAATTTTTTAATAAATAATTGACTAATATTATAAAAAATGATATAATATACAATGGAACTTTTTTGGACAGCTTTAAGGAGAAAGATTGTGTGGACTTCTGATAAATGGTCGGATTATGAAATTTTAGATACGACAAACGGCGAAAAATTGGAACGCTGGGATAAGTATATTTTAGTCAGACCCGATCCGCAAGTTATCTGGAATACTGAAAAAACGCATAAAAACTGGAAAAAATATAATGCGTTGTACAATCGGAATTCTCAGGGCGGAGGTTCTTGGGATATAATAGATTTACCCGAAACTTTTTCGGTAAAGTACGACAACTTTACGTTTTTATTGAAACCTATGAATTTTAAACACACGGGACTTTTTCCCGAACAAGCAGTTAACTGGGATTGGTGTGCCGGTAAAATAAAAAACGCTCACAATGCGCGAAATACGCCGATTAACGTGCTGAATTTATTTGCCTATACGGGAGCTGCTTCGATTGTTTGTTCGCGTGCAGGAGCCGATATTTGTCACGTGGACGCATCTAAGGGTATGGTTTCGTGGGCAAAAGAAAACGCTGTTTTAAATAATATTTCAAATATCAGATTTATTGTTGACGACTGTATAAAATTTGTGCAAAAAGAACAGCGGCGCGGTAAAAAATACGACGCAATTATCATGGATCCGCCGTCGTACGGACGCGGACCGAACGGCGAAATTTGGAAAATCGAAGAAGAATTATATAAATTTATGGATTTATGCACGACAATTCTGAGTGACAATCCCCTGTTTTTCCTGTTAAATTCGTATACAACGGGATTTTCGGCAGGCTGCATGAAATATTTGCTCGAAGCTACACTCGGAAAAAAATTTAAAGGACTGATAACAGCTTCGGAAATCGGTTTACCCGTAAAAAATTCGCCGTATGTGCTTCCCTGCGGAGCTTCGGCACGGTTCGAGACAATTAATAGTTAATAATTGATGGAAATTTGCTTACGCAAATGGTACGATTAAAGTATGGACTTAAAAATAGAGTATAGTAATTTTATTGCTATTTTTGGGCAATTTTTAGGAAATTAACAATTAACAGATAACAGTTTTGGAAATTTGATTTCGCAAATAGATACGATTATAAGGTATGGAGTAAATGACACAAATTGAGACTCGGAATTTATTTTTTAAATATTCGCAAGACGGCGAATTTATTATTAAAGATATCAATTTAAATATAGAGCAAGGTGATTTTATCGCTGTTCTCGGTCATAACGGAAGCGGAAAATCAACGTTCGCCAAGCATTTGAACGCTATCTTAACGCCGACCGAAGGCGAAGTTATAATCAATGGCAGCAATACAAACGAAGAACAAAATCTATATGAAATTCGTAAAACAATCGGCATGGTTTTTCAAAATCCCGATAATCAAATCATTGCGACTGTAGTTGAAGAAGATGTGGCATTCGCACTGGAAAATTTGAGTGTCGCGCCCGACGAGATACGCAAAACTGTAGACGAAACGCTTGAAATGGTCGGAATGGACGGATTTCAAAAGCATGCGACGCACCAATTGTCAGGCGGACAAAAACAACGTGTCGCTATTGCAGGAATTATTGCCATGCGGCCGAAAATACTGATTCTCGACGAACCGACAGCGATGCTCGATCCGCGCGGACGCAAAGACGTAATGAATATTATAAAAAAATTCAACGACGAAGGCATAACCATTATTTTAATCACGCATTACATGAACGAAGCGGCTCAAGCCAAGCGTGTAGTGGTAATGAATGACGGTGAAATATTGATTGAAGGCACTCCCGAATATGTATTTCAAAATGCAGGATTATTAAAAAGCATCGGTCTTGACGTGCCTCAAAGCACGGAACTGATGTTCATGCTGCGTGAAAAAGGGATAAAAGTACCTCTCAGCGTACTTACAGAAGACGATTGCATTAGTGTTATTGAAGAATTATTAAATAAAAAAGAGGAGAAAATATGAATAAACCGATTTTGCAAACAAAAGGTTTATCTCATGTTTATTCACAAGACACACCTTTTCAAAAAACAGCGGTAAACGACATTAATATAGACATTTTCAGCGGAGAATATATCGGCATAATCGGACATACAGGGTCAGGCAAGTCTACGCTTATTCAGCATTTAAACGCTCTGTTAAAACCGTCATCGGGACAAATTTTATATAATGATCAGGATATTTGGGAAAAAAAATATAACCGAAGTCTATTGCGTTTCAATGTCGGACTTGTTTTTCAATATCCCGAATACCAATTATTCGAAGAAACGGTCGAAAAAGATATAGCATACGGACCGAAAAACATGGGCTTGTCTGCAGATGAAATTTCTGAGCGTGTTCATTTGGCATTAAAATTCGTCGGTCTTGACGAAAATATATTGCAATCTTCGCCGTTTGAACTTTCGGGCGGACAAAAAAGACGTGTTGCAATCGCCGGGATTATGGCTATGCAGCCGAAAATTCTCATTTTTGACGAACCGACGGCAGGACTCGATCCCAGAGGACGTGATGAAATTCTGAGCAGAATCAGCAACTATCGCGACAGCGAAAAATGCACGGTTTTACTGGTTTCGCACAGCATGGAAGATATTGCGTCACACACGGAAAAGGTTTTGGTTATGGATAAAGGAAGCGTATGGATGTTCGCACCAACCGCAGAAATATTCGAACATTCATCAGAATTATTAAATATGGGTTTGGACGTTCCGCAAATTACCAAAGTTTTTCTTTCATTAAAAAATAAAGGACATAATGTAAAATCATCGGTTTTTACGACGAAACAAGCGTGCGATGAAATAATGAGCATTTTAGGAGAAAAGAATGATTAAAGATATAACTTTGGGTCAATTTTTTCCCGGGAATTCTGTTATTCATCGGCTCGATCCGCGTATTAAGCTGGTTTTAGTTGTTTTTTATATAGCTTTATTATTTATGGCGACTTCATTTTTTAGTTATATTGTTTTATTGATTTCAACATTAACAGTCATGATTCTGACAAAAATACCGATGAAATTATATGTTCGCAGTCTAAAACCGTTATTGTTTATCATAATTTTTACCAGTGTTCTCAATATTTTTTATACAGTCGGCGATCCTATTTTTTCTTTCTGGGTTTTCACAATCACGACGCAGGGTATTTACAACGCTGTTTTCATGGTTTTTCGCATTATGATGATGGTCACGATTTCGTCTGTGCTGACTTATACAACTTCTCCCATAGTTTTGACGGGTGCACTGGAACGGCTGCTATCCCCTCTTGCGAAAATACGCCTTCCGATTCATGAATTTACCATGATGATGACGATCGCTTTACGTTTCATACCCACTTTGCTCGAAGAAACAGACAAAATAATGAGTGCTCAAAAAGCTCGGGGTGCAGATTTCGAAACGGGTAGTATCATTAAGCGCGCAAAAGCATTAATTCCCATATTAATTCCGTTATTTGTTTCGGCGTTCAGACATGCAATTGAACTGGCGACGGCGATGGAATGCCGTTGTTATAATCCCGAAAATAAAAAGAGAACGCATTTGACGCAGTATAAGCTGCATTTTTATGATATACACGCTGTCATTTCAGTGGTTATTATTTCGGTTTTGGTTATATTTTTAAACAGATTTATTTTTTTAGGATCAATATGACAAATTATTTGATAAAGATAACATATGACGGGAAAAATTTTTGCGGTTATCAGAAACAAATCAACAAGCGGACAGTCGGCGACGAAGTTTTAAAAGCGTTGATAAAATTATTCGGTTCGGTGGAAGATGTCAACGGCTGCGGACGGACAGATAAAGGTGTACATGCTCTGGAATACTATATTTCGTTT
>JGI994J12354_10005183_pt1 | contig 11311 bp, 10 predicted proteins | sample IntmicLarv3ML3BL_FD_12354 | JGI IMG/M metagenome (IMG submission 12354) | reverse complement strand
AATTGCGGCAATATCGTCGTCGTGCAGCGTGACCATCGGCGGCTTGGCTGAGCACTTGGAAGCCAGAGCGTACGGCTTGGTATAGGCGGGGCGCTCCCACGGCTCGCCGACGAAAATCTGCTGCGCAAGCTTGATTTGATCCTGAATGGCGTTCATGCGCTCCGTGAATTCCGGGCCGAAGACCAGAAAATCCACATCGGCAAGGTCCAGGCAATAGGCGATTTCGCCCGCGGAATAGCGGAAGTTCATGGGCACCACGACGGCGCCGGTTTTCAGCACGCCGAAGTAGATGGGCAGCCACTCGATGCAGTTCATCATCAGGATCGCGACTTTTTGCCCGCGCTGCAGGTTCTGCTCGAGCAGATAGTTCGCGAACTGGTTTGCCTGTTCGTCAAAGGCGTGCCAAGTGAGGGTTTTGCGGTAGCCCGAGTGCAGATTGCGCTCCGCGAGCGTCATTTCCTTCCAGTCGGTCTTTTGGGCGTCCTGCTCCCGCAGCTCAGGGTTGACCTCCACGAGCGCCACCTCGCCGCTGTAATGCGCCGCGTTGCGCGCGAGAAATTCTGTGATGGGCATAATAATTTTTCGTCCTTTCAGGGGAAGTAGGTGTATTTTGCTTTAGTGATTGAAAGCGTTAAAGCGATAACTATATTATAGCACAAATCACCATGATTGTCAAGGGGAAAACAGAAATAGTTCGCGTGCGAAAGCGTTTGAGAAATTGGGTTAAGTTCATGATATGCACAAGGCAAAAAATGTCGGTTTGCTCCGCATCTCCCCACCCCTGACCCCTCCCCGTGGGAGGGGAACCGAACTTGGAGGGGCAAGCCCCTCCAAACCACCCCGATCTCAACAACAAAGCTGCTCAAAAAGTCAAAGCCCCCTTCACGGTATGACGGAAGGGGGCGGGGACAGAACTGGGGGTTATTGATATTTGACGGTGAAATTGTGGGCGCGCAGGCGCGAGGGAGTGAAGAAATATAACCTTGCGTGCCCGCCCGTGAAGGTGCGGTCGCCGATTTTCACCTGCTCCACATAGCCGTGGGCGTCTGTGCTGAGGATTTTGATCCATTGGCTGGCGTCGCTGCCCAGGGTGATTTTGTTGCTCGTATTATTGTTGTTATATGTTTTGACCAACGCTTCGAACTCTGCCTTCGTCAGGGTGACGGTGCTGTAGTCCACCGTCTCCGGGCTGGTGCGGCCGCCCCTGAGATAGGCCTCGGGCTCATAACCGCCCCAGGCGTATTTTGAGCTTGTGGTGTAGCCGCCGCAGGAGGCAAACACCAGTGTGTTCGCGGTAGTGCTGTTATAGGCGACATACCGGCCAAGCACGGCGTCCGCAAGGGATTCCATTTTGCTTTTTTGCTGCTTGGTGAAGGAGGAGTTCCACTGCGAATCCGGCTGAAGGTGCTGATTGGTTTCCGTGGTTTTGAAGCCGTTCTTTTTCGCAATCGTGTAGGCGCATACCATTTGGGCTTTGATGGCTTCGTCCGCGGTCATGCTTGGGCCGCCGATTTCGCCCAGCGCGATACGCATGATGTATTCCCTTGTGGAGTATGATTTTCCGCCATGGGAGATGGTGCCCGGAGCGGTTTCTTTTTTGATGGAGATGCCGTCGGCGTAGTAATAGTGCTTGATAATCTGCTCGTAGGTCCAGCCCTGCCGCGCGTATGCACGTGCGCCTTCCTGGCTCATTCCAACGCCGTGCCCAAAGCCCCACACCTCAAAATAAAAGATTCCCTTTGCGGCGGAGGGCGCCGTTGTGGTCGTCGTCGTTGTGGTGGCCGGCCGTGTTGTGGTGGTTGTGGTGGTTGTGGTTGTGGTGGTCGTCGTTGTGCTGGGCTTGGTCGTAGATGTTGTGCCGGAAGATGTTGTCGTGGTTGTCGTGGTTGTCGTGGCAGGCGTTGTTGTGGTCGTTGTCGTGGGCGGCTTTGTTGTTTTGCAGCCGCCGGTTGGGAGCAGTTTGATTGCTTCCTCGATGAGCTTTTTGATCCGTGACTTCAAGTATTCACGCGCCCGGAGCGCAATCTCGCCGGCGAGATCCCGCACGACGCCGTTGACGGCTGCGGCATCAGAGACGTTGCCTGCCTCATAGGTGTTGGCAGATTCATAAACCGTGGCTTCGGCCACCGCGACATCGAGGGTGTCCCCGCCGAGCGGCAGGTAGTTCGAGGCAAGCGCGGCCGTCACTTCATGGCTGTTGATTTTGGGCTGTTCGGTTCTGTTGTTGTAATAAAACGTGAGGAACAGGCTGGCGACAAGGGAGCAAAACGCGAGGCTTGCGGCAACAACGGCGCGGGTTCTGCCTCTGTTGTTTTCCTCATTGCGGGCAGCGGGCTGTGCAGGCGCTTTTTCGGCAGCAAGGGGTTCTTCCGCAGGCGCATGTTCCTCCACCGAGGCAATGAACTCCTCAAAGGAGATGATGGGGGCAAGGTGTGCGTCTGCACGCGCAGCGGCATCATCCGAGGGGGCAATTGACGCATCGTGCAAAGGAACGATCGATGCGGGTTCAATCGGGTGTATGGAAGCGGCATAGCGGTCGCCGAGGCGCATGAGATGCATATCCAGGCTTGTGATTGGCGGGCCCTCGGCGGATTGGATATCTTGCGTTTCCGGCATCAGGGCATCGAGGTGTGTCCGCAGCTGGGAGTCAATCTGCTGGAGCAGGCCGGCATCCAGCGGGAGCATTAGCAGGTCCTGCCGGCCTTTGTGCAGCGCAAAGCCGTTGAGGCAGGCGTTTTGTGTCAGGAACACATGGGCTTCCGGCGGATAGCAGGTGTCTTCCGCCGAGGGCTCTGCCTGCAGCTGCGCGATATCCGGGCGTTCTTCACAATCAAACCCAAGGCATAGCGTCAGCTGTGCCTTGAGTTCATGAAACATGTCGGGCTGTACAGCGAGAACAAACACGTCGTAATTGGGCAGCGCTTGCTCCAGCGAGTCCAGCAGCTGGGCGGTGTTGCCGGTTTCCGCCAGCATGGGGATGCAGGCGGATTTTCCGTTGCGTGCAAACAGCTTGCGCAGGGCCTGGGCGTCGTGCCACAGGAGGGCAGATTGGCATGTAAAAATAATAATCCTTTTCATTTGATGAACCCTTTCATTTTTATACATCTTTTTTTTATACGTCTTTTTTTATATGTTTAGTGGATAATGTTTTTTTATTTCGGTGCTTCCCACTGTTCCGCGTCGAGGTACTGGTTCTTGATCCCGCGTTTGGTCAGCAGTGCCTGGGGCAGGCGGGGGTTCTGGTTCTTTGTGATTTTGCTCACGTCAACACCCGGGGTTTCACCGTCGCGCACCAGGCGTCCAATCACATAGAGGTACTGGTCCGTGAATTCATATTGACAGGTTTGCAGGCAAATCAAGGTGTCTCCGTACTTCACATCCACCCCGGTTTTCACAAGGGTGCGCTGTTCCAGCTGGCGGATGTAGCCATCAAAGCTGTTTTTGTTCGGGAACTCAGGCGTGTTGACGTAAAATACATACCCGTTATCGTCAGATGCCCGTCCATTGATGGTGACCACGGCAAAAATCTTGAAGAGCAGGGTCTCGCCGGGCATTTCAAGCGTGATGTGCGGGTTTTGCTTCACGGTGTCCACCTGCTGATAATTGAGCAGCTTGGAGAAAATGGAACCGTCGTTTCTCATGTGGTGGCCATAGATGATCAAATTGGTAGATTTTGGGTCAAGGCTTGTGCGGTAATCCAAGAATGGGTTGCCGTAACGGGAGGGCTTGCGCACGAAGTTGCGGTACAAATAGTAGTTGTTGTTGGCGGTTTTCACCACCGGCATGTCGATGCTGCCGCCCGGTGCCTTGAGCCAGCCGATATAATCGCTGTTCATCTCTTTGAGCTCCGCATCGGATTTGCGCGGCCTGACGGGCTCTTCCAGTTCTTCCTCCGGGGGCTGGTTTTCGCCGCCCGGCGTTGTGGTGACCGCAGCAGGAGGCTGGTGAAGGTCGTCCCCCATTCTTCTGTGGTTCCCCGGATCAATCACCAAGACCCATACCAGCACAATGGCCGATAAGAAAACCACCATCAGGGCGATGTCCAGAATGATCTTGCGCCTGCGGTCCCGCTTGGTGTCCCCTCTGCACGGGAACAGGCTTGCCGCAAGGCTCCTTTTTGACGATGTGTGAATGATGGCATCCACGACATCCAATGCCTCGGATGACTCGGGCTGCCAGCGTTCGTTGTCCATAAATTTATATCCCCTTCCTTGGTTGAATTTGCTGTGTTGTCCGGATCTGTGCCATCCCCATAGCATTGCCGGGCACAAGTCCGTTTGCTATGCCAAGAGTTCCAACGCCAGCGCCATGGCGGCCTTTTCCGCCGCAGCGCGGTTATAGGTTCTGTCGTTCCGGCCGGTTTCCAGCCGCTTTGCGAGGGTTCGCTTGCCGTCCGCCGCCGCCAAAAAAATCAATCCCGCCGGTTTTGCTTCCGAGCATCCGGGTCCCGCGACGCCGGTGACCGACACCGCGATATCCGCATGCGCATGAACGCGCGCACCTTCCGCCATTTCTTTGGCGCATTCCTCGCTCACGGCGCCGTGCCGCGCAAGGGTTTCCTTTCGCACGCCGAGGAGCGTTTGCTTGGCTTCGTTGGCATACACCACAAAGCCGCAGCGGAACACCTCCGAAGCGCCAGGGATATCCGTGAGCTTGGCACAGATGCCGCCGCCGGTGCAGGATTCCGCGAACGCGATGGTTTTGCCCTGCGCCCGGAGGGAATCAAACAGCGTTTCCTCAAGAGATTTGTCGATGGAATAGACGTAAATTCCTAAGATTTTTTGCAACTTTTCGATAATTGGCAAACAAAGGAATTCCGCGTCCTCTTGGGTCGGTGCAAACGCGCTCACGCGCAGGTAGCTTTCGCCGTCCTTGGCATAGGGCGCGACGGTGGGGTTTTCCATATCCAGCAGGTCGCTCACCAGCTCCGCCATGCGGCTTTCGCCAAGGCCTATGGTCTTGACATGGTGGGAGACAATCACGCCGGCGGCGTAGGGCCGCAGCAGGGGCTGCAGGCATTCGCGGAACATAGGCTGCAATTCCCTGGGCGGGCCTGGCAGCAGGGCAACGAGTTTGTCCTCGCGCTCAACCGCGCAGCCGGGGGCCGTGCCGTTCGCGTTATAGAGCACCGTGCCGCCAACGGGCACCATGGCCTGCTTGAGGTTGCTTAGGCTGCATATGCTGCCTCTGCGCGCAAAAAATTCCTCGATCGCCTGCCGCTGCGCGGGGTCCTCCGCAAGGGGGATGCCCAGCGCCTCACATATCACTTCCTTTGTCAAATCGTCCTTGGTGGGGCCCAGCCCCCCGGTGAGCAGTACAATATCGCTTCGGCCGAGTGCCGTCAGAAAATCTTGTTTGAGGCGTTCGGGGTTATCGCCTACGGTTAAAATCCGTTGCACGGCGATTCCCATATCCGCCAGCTCGCGGCTCAAAAACTGCGCGTTTGTGTTGAGGATTTCCCCCAGCAGCAGTTCAGTGCCCACATTGATGATTTCGCAAAGTTTCAAGCAAATATCCCCTTCCGGAACTTGTCGGGACTAATAGCCTTCCCCGTCAATCAAAAGCATGCGCGTGTTTTCCAGCGCCGGTGCCATCAGTTTGTCCAAATCCAGCGCAGTTTCCGCTTGCTCGAGCATGGCGATTTTTGGTTTTGTGCGGGGATGCTTCGGCGTGAACACGGTGCAGCAATCCTCGTAGGGCAAAATCGAAATGTCAAATGTGCCGATTTTTCGTGCCATCACAACGGCTTCGTCTTTGTCGGTGCCAATCAGCGGACGGAACACAGGCAGGTCGGTCACGGCATCGGTGCAGGCGAGGGCTTGCATGGTTTGGCTTGCGACTTGCCCCAAACTTTCGCCCGTGATGAGCGCTCCGCAATGTTCTTGCAATGCAATCTGTTCCGCGCAGCGCATCATAATGCGGCGCATGAGCAGGGTCGAAAGCTCCTCCGGGCAGCGGTCTTTGATTTGCTCCTGGATTTCCGTGAAAGGTACGGTAAACAGGCGAATGCGTCCGGAATACTCGGCCACTTTTTCCAGCAGCTTGTGCACTTTTTCTTCCGCGCGCGGGGAGGTGTAGGGCGGCGAGGCGAAGTGCACGGCGATGAGTCGCAATCCGCGCCGTGCCATCATCCATGCGGCAACGGGGCTGTCAATTCCGCCGGAAATGAGAACCGCCGCGTCTCCGGCTGAGCCGACGGGCAGACCGCCCGCGCCTCTTGCCTGATCCGCGCGCAAAAACGCGTATTGGTCCCGCACCTCGATGAATACGGTCACATCCGGTTGACGCACGTCAACGGTCAAATGGGGGAACGCCTCCAGAATATGCTCGCCCGCAAGCATACACAGCTCCGGCGATTTCAGCGGAAAGGCTTTGTCCGAGCGCTTTGCTTCGCACTTGAAGGTGCGGGCGTCCATCAGTTCCTCGCGCAGATATTCCGCGCAGCCTTCCAGAATCACGGGCAGTTCTTTCTTCACCCGTGCGGCACGGGCAACGCCCGCAAAGCCGAACACTTTCAGCGCACGCTCGTAGGCCTCCTGCATGTCGATATCTGTTTGCTGCGGGATGGCCTGCACGGTGGATTGCGAAATGCTGGTTTGCCATGCGCCGAGCGGGCTCAGCACCCGCCGAAGATTTTTCAGCAGCTGATCCTCAAACGTGCGGCGGTTTTGCCCCTTCAGGGCGGCTTCCCCTACCTTTAACAGGAGTATCTCGTCCATTTCCCCTCCTTGTGGTGATGCTTACTATGTAACGGGCGGAAAACCGCCCAAGGTTTGGTGTATTAGGGTTGCGCCATTCTATGCGCGTGCCAGAACGCGGCAGGCCTCCGCCAATGTGGTGAGCAGCAGGTCGATTTCCTCCTGCGTGGAAAAGCGCGAAAGGCTGATGCGCAGCGCGCCGGAAACTGCGGCGTCGCTCAGACCCATGGCTTGCAAGACATGACTTTTGCGGCCTTTGCCGCACGCGGAGCCGGAGGACACATAAATGCCCCGGGCGGAAAGATAGTGGAGCATGGTTTCCGATTGCAGGCCCGGCACCGAGATGTTGGTGAGGTAGGGCAGGGAATCCGCGGGCGAATTCAATTGCACGCCGCTGATGTTGCGCAGACCGTTCACCAGATGCCCGCGCAGGCTGGAAACATAAGAAAGGGTTGCGCTGTAGTCTGGAATCGCCGCTGCCGCTGCCGCAAAACCGGCAATCGCGGGCATGGCTTCCGTCCCCGGGCGGAGCTTGTGCTCCTGCGTACCGCCATAGAGAATGGGCAAAACACGCACGCCCTGACGGATATACAGCGCGCCGGTTCCTTTTGGACCGTGGATTTTGTGCGCGCTCACGGTGAGCAGGTCAACGCCCAGCTTACGGGGGTCAACGGGCAGCTTGCCGTAGGCCTGCACCGCATCGCAGTGAATGACCGCCGGCGATTGATGGTGCCGCACCGCGCGGCGGATGGCTTCGACAGGTTGAATCGTTCCGGTTTCGTTGTTCACCGCCATGAGGCTCACCAGGATGGTGTCCCGGTTGATGAGCCGCATCAGCTCTTCTTCCGGCACGCGGCCGGTGGAATCCACATCCATGTAGACCACTTCAAAGCCGCGCTGTTCCAGCTCCTGCGCGCATTCCGCAATGCTGGAGTGCTCCACGGCGGAGGTGACGATGCGGCGCCCCCGGCGGCTGTGGGCGGCTGCCGCGCCCAGCAGGGCGAGGTTGTTGCTCTCGGTCCCGCCGCTGGTGAACACAAGCTCGGCGGGCCGGCAATTGATGCTGCGCGCCACGGTTTGGCGGCATTGGTCCAGCAGGTGCTCGGCCTGCAAGCCAACGCTGTGCAGCGATGAAGGATTACCCCAACAGTGCTCTAACTCGTTGCGCATGGCGGCAATCGCTTCCGGGCATGGGGGCGTGGTCGCGCTGTTATCCAGATAGGCGTCCATGCTATGACAGGCATCCATGCTGCGCACCCCCCCGGGAAAGTATTTCGGCGGCAGACACAAGGCTCATGAATGGCGTCATCTGCACCAATAAATTATATAACATTTTTTCAGCTCTTTCAAGGTTATCATGAAGAAAAATCGTGATTTTTTTGTGAAATGGGTTTGATTTCCGATTAACGGTTCAAAGTGGTAATGTTTTCACCAAATTACAGCGCGAATGCTCTTCGATGCGGACCGCTTCAGGCGAAAACGCGGTTTCGTTCCAAATAATGGGAAATGAGGAAGGAGGGAGGTGCGCCTTGGCGCGGGACGGTTCCGCAGCTTGGAGGGGAATCATACCATTGATATTATATGCGAACATGCTATGCGGGTGTGAGGGAAGGGGGGGCACGGCGGGAACCCAAAAAAACAGGCAGAGCGTTTGATTGCTTCTGCCTGCTGCGGGTGTCTATTTTCCGTGCCGTTTTTTTACTCAAGGTCAAGCAGCCAGTTCACGTTCACGTCAAGCGCAAGCGCAAGGCTGCGCAGCTCCATGTCGCTCACGGCACGGGCCTGGCCCTCCAGCTTGGAAAGCCCCGATGCGTTCATGTCAACTCCATTGCGACGCAATTGTTCCAACAGATCCCGCTGCTTCAACCGCAATTCCTTTCGGCGCTGTTCAATTTTCGCGCCAATCATATTCCGGTTCCCCAGAGGCAGTTGCCTTTTTCTCAATCTCATCACTCCCAAAGCACAGTATAACAAAAAAAAACACGGTTTGCAATAGCGTTTTCAAAAAAAAGTTCAATTTTTTTCATTTTTTTGAAAGTTACAGAAAATTCACCAGAAAAAGCAAAATAAAGCTTGCGTCCGGGCTTGAGTTTTGATACAATAATGTGGTAAAGGAAGGTGAACGACGATGGACCATCAAAACGAAAACAATTTTGAACGGGACGAGGACCTGCTTTCCATGATGAAGCGCTGGGAGCAGCAGGCGGGGATCGGCACGCCCGTGCATACGGCGCCGCTGCAACCGGCGCAGATGCAATCTGTGCAGCCGCAGCCAACCTATTATACAAGAGAAGCGGCCGTGCCGGAAGAGCCGGCGCAGGCATATCTCTCGCCGGAAGAGTTCCAGGGGTTTCAATCGGCATTTGCCCAGGCGCAGATACTGTCGCCAACGCAGGTGCTGTCGCCGGCGGCGCCGCCGCCGCCCTATGTGCCGCCGCAGGTGATTGAGGCGGCCGACCGCACATTGACAGAAAGCCAGGATAACACAGAGGGTTTGCCGCACCTGATGGAACAGCAGCCCACGCCGGATAGGAAGCAGGTCAAACAAATGAAAAACAACCGCAATAAAAGAAAAAAACGCCCCGTCAAACGATTTTTTTCGTGGATATTGGCACTGGTGCTGGTTGTCACGGGGACGCTCTTCATCGCAGCCTTTGCCTTTGCGGGGATGCTCGGGGATGGGGACAACCTGCCGTCGAGCGGTGTGCACGCGCCCCGGATGGGTGTGACGAATATTCTTGTCATCGGGGTGGACGACGAAGCTGCGAAGAATGGCGATGTCGGCCGGTCCGATACCATTCTTTTGCTGAGCATCGACCGCACGCGCGGCAAGCTGAAGCTCGCCTCGTTTTTACGCGATAGCTGGCTGCAGCAGCCCAACGGGCGGACCGACCGCCTCAACGCGTCGTTCCACAGCGGCGGCCCGTCCTTGCTCGCGCAGACCATCAGCCAAAATTTTGACGTGCGCATCGACCACTATGTGCAGCTGAACTTCACCGCGTTCGAGGCGCTCATCGATGCCGTCGGCGGGATTTCCGTTCCCGTTACACCGGAGGAGGCTGTTTTCCTGTGCAACACCACGCGGCTGGGCAAGCAAATCGGCCGGGATGAAATGCGCCGCCAGATGAACGAGGACGGCGCCGTAAAAATGACCGGGGAGCAGGCGCTGATCTACAGCCGCATCCGCAAGTTGGACAGCGATTTCAAGCGCACGGAGCGCCAGCGCAAGGTGTTCGGCATCGTTGCCAAAAAAATGCTCGGGAACCCGCTTTCGCTGATTTTTAAGGCGAACAAGGTGCTGCCGCACATCAAAACGGACATGGGCCGTCTCAGCGTTGCGGGGCTTGCTACAGCCCTGCCGGTTTATCTCACGTTTGACATTGAACAGATGCATGTGCCGGTGGACGGCTCGTGGCAGAACGTGAAACGCAATGGCGCCGATGTGATTACGCTGGATATCTCCAAAAACACGCAGGCGCTGCGCGATTTTATCTATGGGTAAGATGTTGCCCCTACAATAGAAGAAACAGGAGCCGAGGATGAATTCCCCGGCTCCTGCGGTTTTTTACGCGCTTAGTCGTCGCTGTCTGTTTGTTCTTCAATCGCGCCGTGCGTTTCTTCGAACTCCCGCACACGGCGTTTCATATATTGTTCGATTTCCTTGTTGGCCGAACGCCCTTCATATTCGGCGATATAGCGAAACTTGCGGAACAGGGTTCGGTTTACGCGCAGAGTATAGCGCAGGATTGAATCTTCCATCAATTGTGTTACCTCTTGTATGATAAAGGCTCGTCAATGAGACCAAGCAGATAGTCGGCTGAAACATTGAAATGCCCGCACAGAGCAGGAAGAAAATCAACCGGCAGCTTTCTTTTCCCCGATTCGTATAATTGGTATTGCTGCCTTGTAATCTTCAATAATATGGCGATTGCTTCTTGTTTTTCATCGTTGTCTTCTCTCAGATCCTTTAGCCTGTCTATGCGCATAGAATATTCCCCCTTATGAGAAATATAGCACATATTTTTACTCAAGCCCTTGACGCGCATTCAAACGAATGCTATAATCTTTCAAATGCATTCAATTGGATGCTTTCTTGATACAGGGAGGAATTGACGATGAAAAAGACTTGGATGCTGGTCCTTTCCGTGATACTGATTTTTTCAGCGTTCGTGCTGGTTATATTGGGGGTGCTCTCGCTTTCGCATGATTCGCCGGGTTCTGCGGCGGGGTCTCAGCCTCTGCCTCCATGGACAAGCGGGGACGGGATAAAGCCGGAGTACATCTAAAAAAGAAAAAAAGCCAGAGCCTCCTTCGATGCAATCTCTTCCGAAGGGCACTCCTTGCGAGGGGCACTCCTTGCGAGGGGCGGGAAAGCAGAAAAAAGCGATTTCGTCGCTCTGCGATTACTTCCCCCGTCGCACTTGCGTGCGCCACCCCCTTCCAAATCGAAGAGGGTCTTGTAACGCCATAATAGAACTTAACTGCCCTTTGAATTTGAAGAAGCTACTTAGGCAACCAAACCCTAAGTCGAGGCACAACCTGCAAGGCCCCCTTCGATGTAACCCCCTTGCGAGGGGCGGGGGTGGCCGAAGGCCGGGGGAAGAAGCAAAAAA
>JGI994J12354_10005182_pt1 | contig 11312 bp, 18 predicted proteins | sample IntmicLarv3ML3BL_FD_12354 | JGI IMG/M metagenome (IMG submission 12354) | reverse complement strand
GTGAATAGGGTGGGGTAACAAAAAAGCCCCAGAGTAGGGGCTTGGGGGGGGGTTAGTGTGCAGCAATAACGTCCTTTTCCTTCCGCTTCCTTTTTCTTTCAACCTCAAACAAAAATCGCGACCGGATCATTTCGTTTATTTGCTGATTTGTGGAAGAAAAGCGAATGGTTGACTTTATTTTGTCGAAGCTGAACGACTCCAAAAGCTGTATCAGCGCAGAGTTAACAAATGATGAGGGGACAGAATCTATGCCTTGAAATGACAAGGTAATTTCATTTGGCTGCGGGTCAGAGTGTGTGTATTGAAACGACATGGATCCGCCACCTTGTTTCATGTGCTGCAGCAAAATGTCATGTATAACCTGCCCATCGTCATTATTGTAGGCCTGATTGACGTAGTCAAGAATTCTTATCGTTACCATGAGAAAGCCTCCTCACTAACTTCACTTGGCACAAATTTTTGTGTGTCAATCGTTATATATATAACGGTGCCTGGATAACCAGACGGGGCAGGGCGACCAACGCCAACCTTTCTTTTGTCTGGCTTGCAATCATAAATGCCTTTTCCAGAGTATATACTAACACTTCCAGAATTTCTGGTTACAATATTTCTTATCAGCGTTGGAAGTCCGGCACCCATGTTTTTCGGGGTGGTCTTCGTTGTAAATCCGTCTTGGCACGCCATTGCTATAGCCGCATGATCCGAATTTAATGCCATGTTTCTTCTTACTCTAGCCGGTATTCCAACGCCAAAATCGGAAATACATATAAGTATTTTGTTTCTATTTTCAATATGATGAGCGCAACTACAACCAATATTTACGCTTGAGTGATCTCTAATATTGTTAAAAATTTCCTCGAAACAAACCCTTATTGACGAAAGTGCTTTTCTGTCGCATTTAAGCCCCTCCGCAAGCCAAGGAATAAGTTTGTCAGTAATATATGAGAAACTTCGGTCATATTGAACAAGCTCCAACCTCAAAAATTCATCTTTTGGCGACTGTTGTTCGCCTTGTGTTTCTGTATATTTTCCAGCAAAACCGCTTCCATGGAGAAAATCACGAGACTTGCACAGATCAACATTGGTGCATTGAACAAGCACCCCCTCGGATTTCCAATACTCTATTACATTGCTAAGTGCAGTAACTCCTCCCACCTCAATGCTTTGTAATTTTGAAAAATCAATAACAACAGTTTTTGTTTGCGATGTTACGACTCCCCACATTAAATCAATAACATCATAAAATGCGTCTATTGAAAAAATTGTTGGAAGCTGAAGCGTTCCCGTTCTCACATCACCACCCTTTCCCCCTCAACATCCCGCCCTCACTTGCCGCAAACGAGGCTACCGAAGAACTTTGACCTGTCATCATTCTGCGTGGACTCGTAGACTGGGTTAGGGGTCGTTTTAGACTCGCCCTCCATGATTTTGCCATCTTTCCCATACAGATCAGCGGACAGCCATGCCGCCGTCTTGTTTTTGCAATCGAATGAGGTGGTAAATTTCATGTAAGAGACATCTTTGCCTCCCATTTGCATACCCTCTATAGTGGTCATTTTTATCTGCACCGTTCGATAAGCGCCGTCATCTTTGATGCTTTCAGTGTCAAGGCAATATTTGAAATTATATTCGCCGGCAGCGCACTCCCAGTTCTCGCAGAACGCCATAGGGCTGTATGCCAGAAGCAGCACGAGCAGTAATTTTTTCATGTTCAGTCTCCCTTCGCCTTCAATTCCCTATCCCGCCAGTTCTCATATCCCACCCTAGCAGCATCCTTGTTGCGCTCCTGCAGGTCGATCAGATCATCCGCCATCAGGTTATACACATCAGCCAGCTTGTTGAACTCCTGCCGGTACTGCTCGTCCTGCTTATCGCCAACGGTGCGCAGGAAGTCGAGCGTTGCCTGTTGCGTTCTTGCCAGTCCGAGGATTGCTCTGGATAGAACGCGGTAGTCCAGTAGCGCGTCCAGTTCGGATTTATCTGTGGGCATGAGGTATTTCAATGTGTCGCATCGCGCGTAAAATCAAGCATTTCCAGTCTTTCATCTAGCCTGTTACGCACTGACTCCAAGGCGTCGTCTGCAGCATACATTTCAGTCAATGCGCTTCCAATGCTGTAGGCTCCTCCCACGCTGTCTGAAGACACATCAACCAACAAGTTTATGATTGTTCCGTGTATTCCGTACATATGCGTGAGTACATCTAGCATTTCGCATGTGTCCTGAAGCGCTTCTTCTCTAATTTTGTCTATCATGGCGAGGGTTAGTGGCAATGCCTGATGCCTGTTTTTCTGTCCATGTGACAGCCGTTCTTGTCGGTACGGCCTCCATGTGCATAGGCGGAGAATGAACTAGCAGCCATAAGTGCGGCAAGGGTGAGTACGATTATCTTTTTCATGGGGTTCCTTTGGGGCAATTTGATACTTGCTTTTGGATTAGTAGAACATAGAAATGTCGCATTTTGCATGGAAAACGGATCCAATTATTCGGTCATGCTTCTCCGAGTCCATGTGCTTTGATGCGATCATTGTTTTCTTATCAAGAAATATGGTGTAGTTCCACACCCCTTGCCCGAAAACAGACAAAAAATTTACAGCGCGAGGCTCTGTCATAAATATTAGTGTTTTTGCGAGATCAGGCCACCTCTGGGATGGGGTGGTTAAAACTTTTCCTTGATCTGGCGTTTTTCCATCCCACAAAAAAGTCCATGTAGCATCTGTGAACCCATCTTTTGTTTCGGTTTTGCTGCCGTCTGGTTTTAGATGAATTGCATAACCAGTTGGATTTTTACAAACAGCCACCACCGACTTGGGGTATACAACGTCTTGCGCAAGGCAGGTGCCGGAAACAAGCAGCAAAGCAATCGCAATATATTTTTTCATTTCTTAAGCATTCTTTTTGGTTAAAAACTTCTGGCATTCCAGCCATGGACAACCATGCCGTGAATGACGACCTGATCTTTCGCAGTTAGCTTTCTCTCTTTGTATTTTTTATTATCGGAAATCATGAGGGTTGATCCGTTTGTCCATCTTTGGAGCCGTTTTATATGCAGGTCATTACCAATTGTCAGAACATAAATGGCCTCTGCGTCAACCTCAACAACAGACCGATCTATTATCAGGATGTCGCCATTATTGAATGTCGGCTCCATTGAATCGCCTTTTGCAGATATAAGCGCAAGATTCTTCGGGTTTCTCCCTTTTGCGTATGACTTAATCCACTCCGCAGTAACCGTTATCTTTTCGATCACTTCTTCGTATTCATCAACTGCATGACCATGCCCCATTGAGCCGGTGCGATTGTATCTGCTTATTTCAAACGTACCACTCGGCTTTTTTGCAGCTGCTTTTATTGGAGGCTCCTCGCCAATTTGCTCCCAAAGTTCGGGGTGGGGCAGGTCTATCCAGTAAAAATCTTCTCTAAGAAAATCGGTTATCCGTTTCGCAATAATATCCCCAAGTTTTCTTGGGTTTTTATCTTTCGCACCCTGGAACCCCTGCAATATCTGCTCAAGATATTTTTGGCTGCAGTTCGCTTTTGTAGATAGCTCGGATATTCCGCCAGCGACATGCGCTGCATACTTGAGGTTTAGTTCTCTTATCGTTCTCTTGTCCATAAATTCAATGGTAGCAATTTGATACCCGCAAAAATACCCGCGAATCGCTATTGACATGCAGGTAGCGAGTCGCTACTATTTGGGCATGAGCAATTTATACGATCTATACAAAAAAGAGGGCGCATCGGTGTTTCGGCGGTTAAACGAAGCAACAGGCGCTAATCAAAAATACCTGTACCAAATCGCTATAGGTGTTAGGCGCCCATCCCCCGATCTTGCAAAAAAGCTGGTTGAGGCTGATTCGTCTCTGACTCTTGAAGGTCTTTTATTTAAGAAACACCACGCCTGACCAAACTGTAAATTTTTTTGGCTCACAGATCATGGAAACAGTATCAGCCACGTCAACAGAAAAGACACGCAAAGATGCCGCAAAGATTCAGGCAGAGGTTTTGCGCCGTCTTGCAAGCGTCACGCAAACAAAGGCTGCTGACCGCATGGGCGTGTCTGTATCGACTGTAAGCCGGATGGCGAGTGACGACAGGTTCAGTGATTTTTGTGCGCTTCTTGCTGCGATTGATCTAAAGGTTGTGTCTCGTGATGCGCTGGCAGTCGAGCAATCAGAGTTGTCTGCGGTTGAAACACTGGCATTCAAGTATCTGGAAGCCAAGCGGGAAAGGGTGGAGTGATGACATTTCCCACCCGAAAATTCGTGATCCGTGACGACAGCCAGCGCAAAGCTATCTGCATGTTGGCAAACAACGTGCCGGAAGGGATCGAGGTCTTGTTTCGCAAAGAAGTCAAGGCGCGAGGGATTGACCAAAACAGCCTGTACATGCTTCGCCTTGGCGAGATTGCGAAGCATGTATGGTTTGGTGGCAAGCAGTATGACAAAGACACATGGCACGAATATTGCCGCCGTTATGTCATGCCGGAAGAAATAACAACCAAAGCTGGCGAAGTCCGCAGCAAGTGGGTTGAGTTGCCGAACGGCTCCCTGACAGTAATTTCAACATCCATGCTTGAGCGTGGGTGCTTCTCCAATTACATCACGGCAGTAGAGGCGTTCGGCGCTGAAGATGGCGCGCAGTTTTCCGCCAATCCACGCGAAAGGATGGCTGCATGAGCCGCGCCGACAAAGAACACATGGGGCGCGTGGCACAGCTTCCCTGCGCTACCTGCGGGGAGTTTGGGGTCGAAGTTCACCACATCCGTGACGGTGTTGGCAAGGCGCAACGTGCCGGTGACTGGCTGACCATCCCGCTTTGCCCGGACTGCCATCGTGGTTCAAAAGGCATTCACGGCGACAAGACCATGCTCCGAATCAAGAAAACGGACGAACTTGGTCTGCTGAACGAAACGCTCCGAAAAATCTATGGGAGGGCGGCATGAAACGCGCCTTCAATTTCATCAAATATTTAATCCGCTTCCGGTCATGGTGCAAGGCACTTTGGCTGGACGCTTATGACAGAGTAGAAAATGAGAATTGCAATAACAGAAATTCGCATTGATGGTGGAACACAGCCACGGGCATCCCTGAATGAGGATGTTGTTGCGGAATACGCCGAAGCCATTCAGTCAGGAAGCATCCTGCCGCAGGTTATCGTTTTCCATGATGGCAAGGATTATTGGCTTGCTGACGGCTTCCACCGTTACCATGCCCACCGCCACGCCGGATCAAAATTTATCAGCGCAGATGTTCGTAATGGAACAAAACGCGATGCGGTTCTTTACTCGGTTGGGGCGAATGCTTCACACGGGTTGCGCCGAACGAACGAAGATAAGCGCCGGGCAGTAATGACGTTGCTGAATGACGAAGAGTGGAGCCAGTGGAGCGCAAGAGACGTTGCCCGGTCGTGTTTGGTAAGTAGCACATTCGTTGATCGAATCAAATCCTCACTGCAAACGGTTTGCAGTGAGACTGGACCAAAAGAGGTCAAATACACGACAAAACACGGCACAACTGCCACCATGAGAACCGCTAATGGTGGAAAGAAATCGGCGGGAGAGCAAGGCGCAGAGCCGAAAACCGTAAATCCGGTTTCGGAAAACGCACCTGAAAATGCCCCCGAATATTACGGGCCAAGCGAGCAGGAACTGGCGGAATCAGCCAAAGCAATTCAGGAAGAACTTGAGTCCATGCAGCGCGTTATTGATGCTGATGACAAGACCGCCGCGGCGATGGCAGAGGCGAAGCGATACCGCGAAGAAAACCGCATTCTGAAAGAGCGCGTAAATGGCCTCATGAATGAAAAAAATGAGGCTGTCAGGCTGGCAAAGTCCATGCGCCGCAAGCTGGACGCATACGAAAAGGCGGCGGCATGAGTCTCTTTCCTCCATCATTGCCAAACTACACAAGCGCGGTATTCCCGACTCCACGGGAATTTCAGTCGGAAGCGCATGACGCGCTGCGCCGTGGTTTTGTTGATGGACACAAAAACCAGATGCTGTGCGCTCCAACGGGCGCTGGGAAAACTTATCTTGGGCTTCGCATTGCGCATGAGGCGCTTTTGCGCGGCAAGAAAGCAATCTTTGTCTGTGACAGGGAAGCGCTGATAAACCAGACAAGCGACGTTTCCGACAAGTATGGTCTTTCTGCTCACGGGATCATCAAGTCGGATCACTGGCGTGTTGATCGCTCCATGCCATTCCAGATTGCTAGCGCACAGACGCTGGATCGGCGCGGATGGCCGGAAGCGGATGTAATCATTGTTGATGAGGCGCATACGCAATATGCCATCTGGACAAATCACATAAAAAGCTGCGGTGCGGCTGTTATCGGATTGTCTGCCACCCCGTTTTCTACCGGGCTAGGCCAGTTATTCACGAACCTGGTCAACGCCGCCACGATGGATCGCCTGACAAAAGAGGGTGTTCTTGTGCCGATGCGGGTATTTACCTGCTCCAAACCGGATATGGATGGAGCAAAGACAAGCGGCGGCGAGTGGACGCACAACGCGGCAGCAGAACGCGGCATGGAAATCATTGGCGATGTTGTGCTTGAGTGGCAGAAACATGCCGAGGGCCGCAAAACGATCATCTTTGGCGCGAATATCAATCACTGCCTTGAGATTGTCCGGCAATTCAACGAAGCCGGGATCATGGCGGCGGCATTTACATCAAAAACACCAGAATCAGAGCGGCGCGAGTTGCTGAAAGAGTATCGCGGTCAAAACTCATGCCTTCGCGTTCTAGTATCGGTAGAGGCGCTGGCAAAAGGCTTTGACGTTCCTGATGTGGGCTGCGTGGTTGACTGTCGTCCGCTTCGCAAGTCGCTGTCAACGGCAATCCAGATGTGGGGCAGGGGGCTTCGATCATCCCCGGAAACCGGCAAGGAAGATTGCATTTTGCTGGATCACTCCGGGAACATCATCCGGTTTGCTGATGATTATTCTGACTTTTTCTTTAACGGCCTTGATGAACTGGATTCTGGCGAGAAGCTGGACAAGGTGGTTCGCAAGGATGATAAGGAAAAAGAGGAAAAGGCTTGCCCCCTGTGTGGATTCAGGCCGATGGGCAGGCGCTGTATTTCATGCGGATATGAAAAAGTGGTGCCGTCACTTGTCGAGCATTTCCCGGGCGAACTATCAGAAATCACCATCGGCAAGAAAAAGTATGCCGACAATGCGCAGCATCTTTGGGAGCAAGCCTGTACTTACGCAAGAAGCTACTCCGCGCCTGAAAAGCAGAAGGGAAGGGCGGCACATATTTACCGTGACATTACCGGGAACTGGCCTCCATCGCATTTTAGCTTTGAAGATACGCAAAACGTTTCAATCAGCAAAAACGTTCTGAACAAGATAAAGGCAAGGAACATTGCTTTTGCTGTAGCCAGAGAAAAGGAGGCGGCATGACATTTAGCGCATTCCTTCTTTCGCATGGGCTGTTGCCAAAAGACGTTTATGCCAGCAGCAAAGTTCAGCGCTGCCCGACAGCCACCCATCCACGATCAGATAACGGAGCCTATTTTTATGATGGTTATCGCGGCTGGTGCATGGATTGGGCGAATGATGCCGGCGTCAACTGGTGGAGTTCCGGCAAGGAATGGACAGCAGCAGAAAAGCGCGACTTTGAGCAACAGCGTATCGCACAGGCAAAAAGGCGGCGTGAAGGCCATATCAAGGCAGCACAACGAGCGGCAGAGATTATCAAGTCCTGCAAGCCGGACACGCACAACTATTTACGGTCAAAGCAGCTTCCAGAGGTCAATGGTCTTGTAACAGATTCAGGCGACCTGGTTGTGCCAATGCGCGGTCTGGATAACAGCCTGCAAGGCGCACAGATCATTCACTGGAATCTTGATACACGGGAATGGGAAAAGAAAATGATTCCCGGAATGAGGGCAAAAGGTGCCGTTCTTCGCATAGGAGGCCACAGGACAGCCGAAACATGGCTGTGTGAGGGTTATGCCACAGGACTGTCAGTTTACGAAGCCATAAAGCGCCTGCGGCTTAACGCCAGCGTTTTGGTGTGCTTTTCTGACAGGAATATGGTGCAGGTTACGAATGACGTTTCCGGGAATCGGTTTGTCTTTGCTGACAACGACAAATCACAGGCCGGACTCCGGGCAGCACAAGACACCGGATTGCCGTATTGCATGGCTGACACAGAAGGATGGGATGCCAACGACCTTCATGACAAGGCGGGTCTGATGGCGGTATGCAAAAAGATCATGGAGGCAAGGATGTAGCGGCTGACACAACTTAACACTTGTGCGGTCGGGGTCTCAACAGCAGCGCACAAGGGGGATTGCCTACTGTGGGGAAAGATGTTGAAACAGGCATAAGGGTGGCGAAGCTAGCGCCCGAACATCGAACGGCTGGCGGGTCATGTGGCTCCGGGAGAGATGCATGTGAAGGCCTAGCAGGGATGGCTGGGTCTTTGTTCACCAAGAGAGATATTTAATCCTGCTGATAAAGAGACTTAATAAAGAGATAAAGATATTAGTAGGTATAAGGGAGCGAAAGTTGCAAAACGGAAACAAAAAGCCGGAAGGAAAGCTGAAAGAAGCCCTGCAACATCTGGCAGAAATATTTGAGTGGAACGATGACGACAAAAAAGAAGTGTGGGAGCAAACGAAAAATGACGAAAAAATGCGGCAGCACTGGATCAGCCTATCAGCACAGCACCGGGAAGCGGGTCAATAGCATGGGCACACGCACAAAAACGCCAACAGGCTTTATCCACCTGACAAACGAGGGGATAGAACGCAATGTGCGCGAAGCAATGAGGCCGGGCAAAAGCCATCGTATTCCGCACGAGATTGTGATGCGCCACAAGTGCATTGACCGCTGCCATGCAAACGCAGTGAGGGGAGGGGTATGAGCGAGTGGGTGTTTATCGCAATCGCGGTCGCTGCAATCGCGTTTCTGTACTTTGGGAGGAATATCGGGTGAGTAAATACCGCGCAAAGGTGGATAGCAATCAAGCAGAGATTGTCGCTGCATTTCGCAAGCTAGGCTTCACAGTCCTGCATCTGCACATGGTCGGCAAAGGCTGTCCTGATCTGGCGATAGGGCGCAACGGAGTCAACACCTTTGTCGAGGTGAAGGACGGAACGCTGGCGCCATCAAAGCGCAGGCTGACACCGGACGAGCAGAAGTTTTTCGACACATGGCCGGGGCCTGTTGTGATTGTGGAGTCGGTCGATGATGTTTTGACGCTGGCGGAGGAATTGCAATGACAAAGCTGAATGACAGGCAGGCTCTTTTCGTCAAGGAATACCTTGTCGATCTGAATGCAACACAGGCAGCTATCAGGGCTGGGTATAGCAAAAAGACGGCAGGACAACAAGGTGAGCGGCTGTTGAAAAATGTTGAGATCGCAAAGGCCATACAGCAGGGCATGGCAGAGCGCGAAAAGAAGGTGGCGGTTGATGCCGAATATGTTGTGAACAAGCTGCACGAAATAGCAGAGATGGATGTGCTGGACATCATGAACGATGACATGAGTTTCAAGCCAATAAGCCAGTGGCCGAAAGTCTGGCGGCAGTATTTGAGCGGCATTGATATTTCGGAACTGATTACTGGGGTAGGTGACGAAGTATCACTTCGCATTCTGAAAAAGATCAAGTGGCCGGATAAGGTGAAGAATCTGGAATTGCTTGGTCGGCACCTGGGCATCTTCAACGACAAGTTGAATGTCCATGCGAGCGTCCAGTCTGGCGTACTGGTGGTTCCCGCAGACCAAAGCGAAGAAGAATGGGAGAAGGGGGAATAATTGGCAGCACTTGAGCGCGACATTGCAAACATCATCTGGCAGCCGCTTCCCGGCAGTCAGACGCGCTTTTTGTCGTGCCCGATATTCGAGGCACTGCTTGAGGGAACGCGTGGTGGCGGCAAGACAGACGCGCTCCTGATGTCATTTGCGAAGTATTGCGGTCGTGGATTCGGTGAGCATTGGCGCGGTACGCTATTCAGGCTGACCTATCCACAGCTTGCTGATGTGGTTGCAAAGTCAAAGCGGTGGTTCTTTACGATATTCCCCGGCATCAAATTCAATGAGTCAGATTACAGATGGACTTGGCCAACAGGAGAAACGCTGTATTTCCGGTATGGCGCAACAGAAAACGATTACTGGAATTACCATGGTCACGAATATCCATGGCTTGGCTTCGAGGAACTGACAAACTGGCGTGATTCCACCTTCTTTGAGTCAATGCAATCCACGTGCCGTTCCAGCTTTCCCGGTATGCCGCGCATGGTCAGGTCAACCTGCAATCCGTATGGTGTCGGTCACGCATGGGTAAAAGAACGGTACAGGATCGGGGAAGTCGAGCCAATGACTGTCATTCGTGAGGAAGGGATTCAGCCGCGCGTACGCATTCGCTCATCCATCTACGAAAACATCCACCTTCTGACTGCCGACCCGGAATACCTGTCAACGCTTGAAAGCATCCGCGACCCAAACCGGCGTAAGGCGTGGCTGATGGGCGATTGGGAGATTCATGTTGGATCGTTCCTTGAAGGCGTATGGAAGCCTGACGTGCATATCGTTGACCCGTTCGAGATTCCCGCGTCATGGCGGGTGTGGAAAGCAATGGATTGGGGCTTTGCCGCGCCTTACGCCGTTTACTGGTTTGCCATGGATCCTGATGGCTGCATTTACATCTGGCGAGAACTGTACGGGGCTGGCGAGAAGCCAGGTGAGGGAAGCCGCGAAACGGCTGCTACCGTAGCACAAAAGATCAGGGCAATTGAGGAACATGACGAGCGGCTTGGCTATGAGTACCGGCTAAATCTTGCTGATCCTTCCATATTCGCAAAGTCAGGCGCAGACCGATCAATAGGGCAGATATTCCGCGATAACGGTGTCAGGTGGCAGGAGGCATGGAACGCAAAGGGATCGCGCGTCAACGGGGCGCAGACGATCATCCAGCTACTCGCTGAAAACAAGTTGAAGGTTTTCAGCACATGCAAACACTGGCTGGCAACAGTGCCGCCGATTCCACCAAGCGAATACAACCCGGAGGATGTTGACACAGATTCGGTTGACCATGCGTGGGATGCAACCAGATACGGAGTAATGAGGCGTCGCCGTGCGCCAGAAGATGAAAAGCCGGACTTATCGCAGACGCAGGATGTCCGGATAACTGATAACAACCATACTTTTAGGGTGTAAACATGGACGATGAACTGGAAATTGAAATCGGTATTTCCTCGGAAATGCCGGAGTTGAAAGAGCCGCCAACGGAATCAAATCAGCTTGCGAAGAAGTGGCAGGGCAGGATTGCTCATGCGATGAAGCATTATGAGAAATTCC
>JGI994J12354_10005181_pt1 | contig 11313 bp, 9 predicted proteins | sample IntmicLarv3ML3BL_FD_12354 | JGI IMG/M metagenome (IMG submission 12354) | reverse complement strand
CCGGGGGGGCTTTTTGTTACCGTATTTTCTTGTTGCAAGTAAAGCCATTGTTTGCGCTACTTTACTTTTTACTCTACCTTGCTTTTGCCGTTCTTCTTCCATACTCTGTAGGGCTTTTATTTCAACCTGCATTTAGCCGTATGCCACTTTCTATAATAGGGTATATAGCTTCTTTCATCGGCAATACAATAGGCTTTGTTGTTTCACTGCCGGCGCAAGTTGCCGTTAAACTTTTTGGCAAAGATGAAGAACCTGTTTACACTGAAGAAGAAATACTCTCAGCGGTAGATTCCGCCGAAGAGCAAGACTTTATTGATGAAACGCAGAAGGAAATGATAGCGAACATTTTTGAACTTGACGAAATTACGGCAGGCGATGCGATGACGCACCGAACCGACGTTACCGCAATAGAAGAAAATGCGCCTATTATTGATGCAATTCACCTTTCAGTTGAAGAAGGGGTTTCACGCATACCTGTGTACCGCAAAACGCTTGACGATATAGTAGGCATTGTGCATGTTAAAGACCTTTTTGGCCTTTTAGATGATGAAGAAAGCCGAAACGAGCCCGCCGCAAGCTTTGCACGCCCTGTTATGTACACACCCGAAACGGCAAAGGCACGCACACTTTTAACCGAGTTTAAGAAAAGGCATACCCAAATTGCCATAGTTGTTGATGAATACGGCGGTACTAGCGGGCTTGTTACAATGGAAGATATTTTAGAGGAAATTGTAGGGGATATGCAAGATGAATTTGACGATGAAGAAGAACTCATTATAAAAATAGATGATAATACTTATATTTGTGATGCTTCCGCTGATGTGGAAGACTTGTTTGAGCTGTTTGAACTGCCTGTGCCCGAAGAGTACACCGATGGTGATTTTGAAACTATAGGCGGGCTTGTAATTGAACGCCTTGGAATAATACCTGAAATAGGTGAAAAGCCAAGTGTTGAATTTGCGGGCGTGCTGTTTACCGTAAAAGAAACCGCTGAGCGCCGTGTTTTAAAGGTATTGTGCGAAAAACAACCTGAAAAGGAGACCCCAGAGGATGAAACTATATGAGAAAACCCTTTCAAGTGAGACAATTTTTGAAGGAAAAGTTATAAAAGTAACTGTTGATACGGCAGAGCTTGAAAACGGGAATACCTCTACAAGGGAAGTAGTGCACCACAACGGCGGTGCCTGTATGGTAGCCATAACCGAAACAGGCGAAATTTTACTTACTACACAATACCGCTATGCCCTTGGGCAAGTTTTGCTTGAATTGCCTGCAGGCAAAGTTGAAAAAGGGGAGGACCCTTTTGAAACAGCCAAGCGTGAACTTACCGAAGAAGCAGGCGTAACCGCCGAAGAATACATAGACCTTGGCAAGTTTTACCCAACCTGTGGTTACTGCACCGAAGTAATACATTTATACGGCGCAAAAAAGCTTAAAACCGTGGGCCAGAATTTAGACGCCGATGAATTTTTGAATGTTTCAAGTGAGCCAATTGATACCCTTGTAGTAAAATGCTTAAACGGTGAAATAAGAGATGGTAAAACCATAGCAGGTGTTTTAAGGCTACAATATGCAATGCAACAAGGTTTGTTTTAATATACAGCATTGCTTGTAAAGCCTTTATTTTCAATGGTTTGTGAGTAGGGGAGAACAAGAGTTTTTGCAATATTATACAAATTGTATTATTGTTACGCTACACCTGTTTTGTATTTTTATACAGTGTATGTATATTTATCATAATACAAAATACAATAAAAAGAAAAAAGCAAACATATATTTTGTTACCATTGACTAACTTTATTTTCACATGCTAAACTTGCCCCATATTTCATGGGGGAGTAGTTGGCGGAAACGCGGTAAGTCAACACACTGGCTTTTGCCTGGCTTATCTTAAATAACGAGACTCATGTATAGTTTACAGCTTGTGCAATTTTGTGCAGGGAAAGCTATACATGATTTTTTTATGTATAGGCTTTTAAAATCTGCTTGCTTAACAAGCAAAGATAGGGGCATATATTTTATGGCAATTATAGAACTGTTTTTAGTGGCAATAGGCCTTTCGATGGATGCATTTGCCATATCCGTTTGCAAAGGGCTTGAACTAAGAGGCGGAACAGTTAAAGATGGCGCTGTTATAGGGGGCTATTTTGGCGTTTTTCAGGCTTTAATGCCACTTATAGGGTATACGCTAGGTGTACGGTTTTCAAGCGCAATAATAGCGTATGACCATTGGGTGGCATTCTTCTTGCTAAGTATAATAGGTGCAAAAATGCTTTACGAAAGCCTAAAGCGTGAACCCGAAAAAGCAACTGAAAACTGCGATACAAATACATCAGTAAAAACTATGCTGCCACTGGCAATTGCCACAAGTATTGATGCACTTGCGGTTGGTGTTTCTTTTGCGTTTTTAAGCGTTAACATTGTGCCTGCAGTGCTGTTAATTGGCATTACTACTTTTGTACTTTCAGTAATAGGGTTTAAAATAGGCGGAGTGTTTGGAGACAAGTTTAAATCAACCGCTGAGTTTACAGGCGGGCTTATTTTAATTGTAATGGGCTTTAAAATTTTGCTTGAGCATACGGGGATATTTACATTGTAAAAATGGAAAAGAGATAAAGAAAAAACGGTGATGTTAAATCACCGCTTTTTTGTTTTATTTAACTTGCTTGTTCAAGCCATTCTTCCAACTCAGGGTCATAATAATGCGGAGAATTAAGAGACATATACTCTACTAATCCTTCTTCGTTAAGCCTAATTGTTCCGTAAAACATAATTGGCTCTTCGGCGTAACTGCACTCAACCGTGGCAATATAATTGTACTGGTTTTCTGTACTTGTTTCTTCCAGTTCTACATTTGTAACTACACAAGTATATTCAAACGTAGTTGCTGCTATATGGAACATTATAACTTCGTTATAAAAGGCCCCATATACCTCTCCTCTTGCCATTTCATCTGTTGCATAACCATCACATAGAGATAAAACGGCATTAACGAAGTCTTCTTGGTTAAACTCTTCCGGCTCTGTAAAAGTATAGGCTTCTTCTATTCCCGCATGCGGCATGGTTAAAACGTTTTGCACAAAAGTACGTGCACGTTCTTCATTTGTTTCAGTTGGTGTACTACTTTCAACAGGTTTACAAGCAGTTAAAATTAATATGCTTATTACTAAAAATATCGCTATTACTCTTTTCATATTTTACCTCTTTCAAGAGTTATTTACTGTTTTTATAATACCGTACACTTTTCGCTGTGTCAAACTCAACAAAAAACAGGCTACTATAAAAGTAACCTGTTTCTTTTAATACATTTTTCGGGGTAGGGTATAAGCTTATTCTTCAGCAGTATCTTCAGTAACTGTTCCCACTGTTGCATCTACATCTACTTCTTCTGAATTTACCTCTTCATCTTCTTCGTCGGCACGTTCTGCACGGGCAACGGTTACAACCTTATCGCCCTCGCCAAGGCGCATAACACGTACACCGCCACCGTAACGGCTTTGGCTTGCAATGTCTTCTGCGTGCATGCGTATAATAACGCCTTCGGCAGAAATAAGAATAACGTCATCGCCGTCTTGTACAGAAATAGCACCTACCACAAGCGCCTCTCCACCGTAGTTTCTAACACCCTTACCGCCACGGTTTTGGGTGCGGTATTCGCTAAGTATTGTACGGCGCCCTTTGCCTTCTTCGGTTACTGTAAACAGGTAGGCGTTTTCTTTTACAACTGCCATGCCAACTACTTCATCTTCAGCTTTCAGTGCAATGGCTTTAACTCCACGGGCTGTTCTGCCAACGGCACGTGCATCATTTTCACTAAAGCGAATAGATACACCACCCTTTGTTGCAACAACTAAATCATCTTCGCCGGATGTAATGCGAGACCAAGCAAGTTCGTCATCTTCATCAAGCGTTATGGCAATAAGTCCTGTTTTGCGTATGTTTTTATAGCCTGAAAGTGCTGTTCTTTTAATAATTCCCTTGCGGGTTATCATTGTAAGGTAGCCACCTTCATCAAATCCTTCTCTGTCAACACGCATCATAGAGGTAACCTTTTCGCCGTCCATAAGCGGTATAAGGTTAATTATGTTACCGCCACGGGCATTTCTGCTTGCTTCTGGTATTTCATAACCCTTTACCTTATAAACTCTGCCAAGGTTTGTAACAAATAAAACATAATCATGCGAAGAGGCTGTAAACAGCTCTATAACAAAGTCTTCATCTTTGCGTGAAAGGCCTGAAATACCCCTGCCTCCACGCCTTTGTACGGTATAAACGTCAGACGATTGCCGTTTAATATACCCTGAATGAGTAAGCGTATATACGCATTCTTCTTCTGGTATAAGGTCTTCTATATCAACCTCGCCACTTACTGATTGTATTTCGGTTCGGCGCTCATCTCCATATTTTGCACGCATAACAAGCAGTTCTTCTTTTACTATGGCAAGTACTTTTTCATCGTCAGCCAGTATGGCTTGCCAGTTTGCTATTTTACCTTTAAGGTCTGCAAGCTCGTTCAGTATTTTCTCAATTTCAAGCCCTGCAAGTTGCCCAAGCCTAAACGCCACAATGGCTGTTGCCTGTGGGTCATCAAAGCCAAATTTTTCCATAATGGCTCTTTTAGCCTCGGGTTGCCCACCTTTGGTAGCGCGTATTTCAGCAATAATATCATCAACTATATCAATGGCACGCTGTAAGCCGTCAAGCACATGTGCACGCTCAGTGGCTTTGTTTAAATCGTACTGGGTACGCCGGCGTATTACATCATCCTGGTGCTCAATATAGCGCTCAAGCATGGTTTTAAGGTCCATAACTTTTGGCTCGCCTTTGTCAAGCGCAAGCATAATTACACCAACGGTATCTTGCAACTGCGTATACTGGTACAGTTGGTTAAGCACTATTTGTGCGTTTGCATCTCTTTTTATTTCAACAACTACACGCATACCGTTTCGGTTTGATTCATCGTTGAGGTCCGAAATACCTTCAATGCGTTTATCTTTAACAAGGTCTGCAATGCTCTCAAGTAACCGAGACTTATTTACCATGTATGGTATTTCAGTAATTATAATGTGTGTGCGCCCGCTTTTTGTCTCTTCAATTTCAGCACGCCCACGAAGAAGTATTTTGCCACGCCCTGTAGCATAAGCAGCTCTTATTCCGCTTCTGCCCATAATTATTCCGCCGGTAGGGAAGTCAGGCCCTTTCACAAAGTCCATCAGTTCTGCAGCTTCGGCGTTTTTGTTTTCTATAACATAAATGGTGGCATCGATAATTTCGCAAATGTTATGCGGGGGAATGTTTGTTGCCATACCTACCGCAATACCTGTAGAACCGTTTACAAGAAGGTTAGGTATACGGCTTGGCATAACCGTTGGCTCTTGCTTGCTTTCATCAAAGTTCGGCATATAGTCAACAGTTTCTTTTTCCAAATCAGTCATCAAGTCTACCGCAACTTTGCTCATACGTGCTTCTGTGTACCTGTAAGCAGCGGCGGGGTCTCCATCTATTGAGCCAAAGTTACCTTGCCCGTCAACCAAAGGGTAACGCATAGAAAAGTCTTGCGCTAAACGCACCATTGCATCGTAAACACTACTGTCTCCGTGCGGATGGTAAGAACCCAAAACAGCACCAACGGTATCTGCGCTTTTTCTGTATGGGTGCGAAGGGTCGTTTCCTCTTTCATACATGGTGTACAAAATACGGCGGTGCACAGGCTTTAATCCGTCTCTAACATCAGGCAGGGCACGGCTTACAATAACAGACATTGAATAGTCAAGAAATGCATCTTTCATTTCTTTTTCTATATCTCTTACTATCAGCTTACTGCCACCTTCTGTAAAAATTTGGTCTTCCGTCATTATTTTTCTACCTCTTCGTTTCTGCGTTTTTCGTTATTCTGTAGCTAATATTTAAATATCTAAGTTCTTTACATACTTTGCGTTTTGCTCTATAAATTCTTTACGAGGGGCAACTTTGTCTCCCATTAAAATAGTAAATGTTTCATCGGCTATTGCTGCATCTTCAACGCTTATTTGCACTATTACACGCCCTTCGGGGTTCATGGTGGTTTCCCAAAGTTGTTCGGGGTTCATTTCGCCAAGGCCCTTATAGCGGTTTATACGTGGGTTATCCATCTCTTTTGAAAGTGCTGACATTTCTTCATCAGAATATGCATAGCGTATATCTTTGCCCTTTGCCAGCTTATAAAGTGGTGGCTGTGCAACATATACATGCCCTGCATCTAAAAGCGGGCGCATAAACCGGAAAAAGAAGGTTAATAGCAAGGTTCGAATGTGTGAGCCGTCAACGTCAGCATCAGCCATTATAAACACTTTGTGGTAACGCAAGCGGGAAAGGTCAAAGTCTTCGCCTATTCCGCAACCAAGCGCCGTTACAACAGGCATCATTTTTTCATTGCCAAAAACCTTATCAAGCCTTGCTTTTTCTACGTTAAGCATTTTGCCCCACAAAGGTAAAATTGCCTGTATATTGCTGTCTCTGCCCATTTTTGCGCTTCCCCCGGCAGAATCTCCTTCAACTATGTAAATCTCAGTTTTAGTGGGGTCTTTCTCACGGCAGTCTGCCAGCTTACCGGGCATTCTTCCGCTTTCAAGCGCTGATTTTCTTCTTACAAGCTCTCTTGCTTTTTTTGCCGCTTCACGGGCACGGGCAGCATTCATAGCTTTTTCATATATCGCTTTTGCAGTAGAGGGGTTTTCTTCAAAAAACTCTTTAAGCTTTTCGTAAACCATGCTTTCAACAAGCCCGCGTATCTCTGTGTTGCCAAGCTTTGCCTTTGTTTGCCCTTCAAACTGGGGGTCTTGCAGTTTAACACTAATAATAGTGGTTAAACCTTCTCGTACATCATTACCTTGCAGGTTGTCGTCTTTTTCTTTTATGTAGCCTTTTTCACGCCCAAAGTCGTTAAAAACCCTTGTTACGGCATTTTTAAAGCCTTGCTCGTGCGTGCCGCCATCGCCTGTGTTTACGTTGTTTGCGAAAGAGAGCGTGAGCTCGTTATAGCTGTCGTTATATTGCATGGCAACCTCAGCAACTGAGCCCTTAGCCTGCCCTTGCAAGTGAATAACCTCAGGGTGAAGTACTGTCATCTGCCGTTTTTTATGTATATGCTCAACAAAGCTGCGTATACCGCCTTCATAGTACATGCTTTCTTTTACTTCTTCATCGCCACGCTCGTCAGATAAAGTTATACGAAGTGCAGCGTTCAAAAATGCCTCCTCACGAAGGCGGGTAAGAAGTGTATCGTAATCATAATTCAAATCTTCAAACATTTCAGGGTCTGGCTTAAAGGTAACAACCGTTCCTGTTCCTTCTGCCGGCCCTAATTTTTCTATGTCTGAATCAGGAATGCCTCTTTTAAAGCTCTGCTTATATTCAAAGCCGTCTCTTTTAACTCTTACTTCAAGCCATTCAGAAAGTGCGTTTACAACGCTTGCGCCAACGCCGTGCAACCCGCCGGACACCTTATAGCCAGAGTCTTCTCCGCCGAATTTACCCCCAGCGTGCAGTATAGTATAAACAACCGTTAAAGCGGGTATACCAAGCTTTGGTTGTATATCAACAGGTATGCCACGCCCGTCATCAGAAACGCGTATTATATTGTCTTTCAGTATGCTTACTTCAATGTGGCTGCAATAGCCCGCAAGTGCTTCATCTATGGCGTTGTCTACAATTTCGTACACTAAGTGATGAAGACCTCTTGCGCCGGTAGAACCAATATACATTCCGGGGCGTTTTCTAACTGCTTCAAGCCCTTCAAGCACCTGAATTTGAGAGCCATCATAATTGCCCTCTACCCTCACATCAAAGCTTTCGGTAACATCTTCAATTTCTACTTTATTCTCGCCATTCATTTCAATTATTTCTTCTGCCATTCTTCCTTAAACCTTTCTTTCCCTCTAATAAATATCTGCTTCTTCCCACCGCTTTTTCAGGGTGATGGGGGATAGTTGCGAAATGTACATCTTTTTATCTTTTGTACCTGTTACAATAAAGCTTTTCGGTAATTCGTCAGATATATTTACCACTCTTTTTTTCTCTTCGCTTTTTTTAAAATACTGCCGTGTTACAGGTGAGACAGAGCATTTATCTATATCAAAAATGCCTATAACTTCTCTTTTTTTCACGGTGGTTTCCTGCCCTAAGTGTAGGTACATTTTTAGCCAAATCCTTTTTGTTTAAACTATTTTTCCGTTTTCTATTCTATATATTTTTCCGCCGTTATTTACTAAAAAATCTGCTTCACAGCTTGTTATAATAACTTGTTTTTCCGTTAGGTCTTGCAGTAAGTAATTTTTTCGGTGTGTATCCAGTTCGCTAAGCACATCATCAAGCAGTATTACTGGTATTTCGCCCGTTACTTTCTCTATTTGCTGTGCTTCCGCAAGCTTTAGGCACAGTGCAATACTTCTTTGCTGCCCCTGCGAGGCATAAACTTTAGCATCCTTTTCGTCAAGAAATATGTCTATATCATCTCTGTGTGGCCCAACAAGAGAGAACCCCGCTCTTATTTCACTTTCTCTGTTCTTTTCTAATTCCTTTGCAAATTCTTCTTTTTCTTCTTCTGAGAAATTACAAAATACAGAAACTTTTTCTTTTCCCCTTGCTATGTTTGAATATTTTTCGCTTAAAAAAGGGGATATATCTTCTATGTACTGTCTTCTTTTTTGTACTACCTTTGTACTGTATATTGCAAAATGCTCATTTAAAACATCAAGCACTTCTTGTTTCTTTTTTGTTTTACCCTTTTTCATATCACGCAGCAGTGCATTTTTTTGGCTTAATATTCTTACAAACCTCTTGTAAGTTTCTATATAACTTGGGTATAACTGGCAAAGTGCTGCATCTATCCATTTTCTTCTTGTGGCAGGTGCACCTTTTACTAAAAACAAGTGCCCGGGCTCAAAAACAACACAATAGAAAACACCGGCAAGGTTTGTTGCCCTTCCATAATCTACACCGTTTACAGAGGCAAACCTTCCCTTTTTTTGTGTTTTTTCAGAACCTATAATAATTTTTATTTCTTTTTCTTGCAGTTCTGCCGTTTTTTCTTCTACTACTGCTGTTATTGATGAAAAATCAGCACCTATTTGAATAAGGTCTTCATCTTTAGAACTGCGAAAACTTTTAGCCCCGGATAAAAGCCAAATACTTTCAAGCAAGTTTGTTTTACCTTGCCCATTTTCACCGCTAATAACGGTTACAGTTTCGGCAGGGGTTATTTCTATATTTTCTATGTTACGGTAATTTTTAACAGAATGGCTTTTTAATATCAACCTTCTATAACCTCTAAAACATTTTCACCTATAGTTACTAGCATACCTGGCTTTATTTTTTTTCCTCGCTGTGTACATATTTCACCGTCTACTTTTACTTTTTCTTCAATTACAAGTTCTTTTGCAATTCCGCCGGTTTCGGCTATACCTGCAAATTTAAGTAAAGAATCAAGCTTAATAAAGGGTGTTTTTATCTCTATTTTCTCAGTCATTTTTAAACCTTACCGGAAGAACAAGGAATAAGAAATCGCTTCCTTCTACAGGTAAAACTTTAACAGGGGAAAGTGGCCCTGAAAGTTCTATAATAACTTCTTCTCTGTTTGCGTACTTCAGCGCATCTAACAGGTAACGGTTATTAAAGCCTATTTCTATTTCGTCTCCCTCTATTTCTGCACTAAATTCATCACTTACTTTACCAAGTGTCGTTTGGCATTTAACGGTAACCTTTTCATCAAAATTTATGCGCAACGGGCTTCTAAGGCGCTCAATAATAATTAGGGATGCTCTTTCTACAGAGTTGATAAAGTCTTTAGTTTTTACTTTAACTTTTGTTGTAAACCCTTCAGGTACAACTTTAGTATAGTCTAAAAACTCTCCTTCAATTAACCGGCTTAATATGGTGTAGCTTGCAATATTGCATATTATGTATCTTCTGTTTGCAAAAATTTCAACCATATCAGTTGAATCTCCTATAAGGCGGGAAATTTCACTCATTGTTTTTTGCGGAACTATTATAGATATTTCTTGCTCTTCTTTTACTTCTCTCTCACATATAGCAAGGCGGTAGCCATCAAGTGCTACAAGAGTTATTTTTCCTTCTTTTATATCAATTAATTCTCCTGTGTGGGCAGGTTTCTTATCATCAACTGAAACGGCATATAAAGTAGAGTCTATCATCTGTTTTAATATAGCTGCTTCTATTGTTATAAGCTGGTCTGCTCCGGGTGAAGGTAATTCAGGAAAATCTACTGCAGGCATTCCTACTATATTAAACTCTGTAATACCGCTTTTTACTGTTACAAGTAAATTTTCATCACTTATAATTTCTACAGTTTCGCCTTCCATTTTTCTTGTTATATCTCCAAGTAGCTTTGCTGATATAACAATATCTCCCTCTTGCTGAACAGTGCACGAAATTGTTGTGGTAATGCCCATTTCAAGGTCGTACCCGGTTAAAGAAACCGTATTATTTGCAATTTTAAAAAGAATACCTTCAAGTACCGGAACATTACTTCGGTGTGTAACAGCTTTTGAAACACCATTAATGGCTTCAAGTAAAGTTAACTTGTCACAGATAATATGCATAGAAATACCTCCATATGATATAAACAAACTTTATAAAATAGTAATAGTAGTAGGGGGTGTTGAAATGTTGAAAGATATAAGTAGATGCATTAAAAAGAGAGAGAAAATAAATAAAAAATTATTGTTAAAAATATGTAAAAATGTCAGTGGAATTAAAATGGATAAAAATAGTGAAAATAAAAACTGTGAAAAAAAGACTGTTTAATGTTGAATAAAAAGCTTAAAAACTTAGGCCTTTATATTTTTAATAATATCTTCTACAGTTTCTGCAAGGCGTGGGTCAGTTTCTACCTTTTTTTCTATATCTCTAACTGCGTAAACAACGGTAGAATGGTCTCTTCCGCTGAATTCTTTACCTATTTCTTCCATAGAAATTCCTGTTATCTCTCTAATTATGTACATTGAAAGTTTTCGTGAGTTTGATATACTTGCAGTTCTTTTTAAAGAACGTATATCTTCTGGGGTGGTATTATAAGTTCGTGCAACTTCAATTATTATTTTTTCAATGGTAACAGGCAAAGGTTGGTTTTCGCTCAAAATATCTTTTATAACATTCTGTGCAATACCTATTACAGGCTGAATACCTTCTATAGAGCGATAAGCAGAAAGTTTTTTAACAGCACCTTCAAGCTGGCGTATATTACTTTTTAAATGGGTAGCAATAAAGTCAACAACATCATCAGGAAGAGATAGAGATAACGTATCAGCTTTTCTT
>JGI994J12354_10005180_pt1 | contig 11313 bp, 11 predicted proteins | sample IntmicLarv3ML3BL_FD_12354 | JGI IMG/M metagenome (IMG submission 12354) | reverse complement strand
ATTTTCGAAGCGGAACGCCTCTCTGCCATAAAAGAATACATACCAGAAGACACCCATTACACCATCCGCATGGACGCGAACGAAAGCTTTATTTCCCTGCCAAGCAACATTCTTGACGCCTTTTCGGCGGCTGTTTTAAGCCTTGATTACAACCGCTACCCGGACCCTTTTGCTACAAAGGTTTGCGCACGGATGGCGGAATATCTTGGGGTGCCGCCCGACACAATTACAGCCGGAAACGGCAGTGACGAGCTGATAAGCCTGCTGCTTGGTGTACTGCCGGGGACACATAAAAAGATACTCATGTCCGCACCCGACTTCGCCATGTATCAGTTTTATGCCGCTGCGGCCGAGCAAGAAATAATCACCTACGGCAAGGATTCCCCCGATTTCACCCTGCCGGTTTCACAACTGCTTGCACTGGCAAAAAAGGAGCGGCCCGATGTGCTGATTTTCTCAAATCCCTGCTCCCCTACAGGGCAGCTCATGACGCGGGAGGATATTACGGAGCTGCTTTCAGCCCTTCCCTGCACAATTGTGGTGGATGAGGCCTATGGAGATTTTGCCGGCCAGTCGGTTTTGGATTTGGTAGGACAATACAAGAATCTGGTAGTGCTGAAAACCGCATCCAAGGCCATCGGCCTTGCGGCCTTGCGGCTGGGCTTTGCCGTTACGCACAAGGAAAACACGCGGGTACTGCGGAAAATTAAATCCATTTATAACGTCAACACACTGACGCAAACCTTAGGCGAACTTGTCCTTTCAGACACAGCTTATTTGAAAAAAGCAAAAGAACAAATCTTAGAAAGCTGCGAGATGCTCTATCAAGGACTTTGTAAAATTGCCGAACGCTTCCCCGGCTTTACGGTACTAAAAAGCGCCGCAAACTTTGTCTTTGTCCGTCCAAGGGACGCAAAAACCATGCAGGAAGCTCTAAAAAAAGACGGCATTTGCGTCCGTCTCATGGGTGGCTATTTACGCATAACCTGCGCAAAACCGGAAGAAAATGCAATTGTATTAGAAAGGATGGCGGCCTTATGCGAACTGCAGAAATAACGAGGAGTACCAAGGAAACAAACATCCGCGCCACACTGAACTTAGACAAGCCGGGGTATGAAATCGACAGCGGCATCGGCTTTTTCGACCACATGCTTTGCGCCTTTTCCCAGCATGGGAAGTTCGGGCTGACCTTGCAGGCGAAAGGCGACTTAGAGGTAGACATGCATCACACGGTTGAAGATTGCGGCATTGTGCTGGGACAGGCTTTTGCGAAAGCACTTGCCGATAAAGTCGGCATCGAACGCTTTGCGAGAAGTGATATCCCCATGGACGAAGCCCTTGCAACCTGTACGGTAGACGTGTCGGGACGCCCCTTTTTGGTCTTTGACGCCGCCCCTCTTGAAGGGCAGAGCATACAGGGCTTTGACCCCATGCTGCTGGAAGAGTTTTTTCGCGCTTTTGCAATAAATGCAGGCGTAACCCTGCATTTATCCTGCCCTTACGGCAAAAACGCGCACCATATTGCGGAAGCCATTTTTAAGGCAGTTGGCCGCGCACTCTCCGCCGCTGTGAAGATTACAGGCGACGCGGTACCCTCATCAAAAGGGATTTTATAATTTTAAAGCAAGGAGAAGTTATAATGGTTTTATTTCCGGCAATCGATATTAAGGATGCGCAATGCGTCCGCCTTGTGGAAGGCGATTTTGCCACCGTGCACAAGGTGTCGGAGGACGCTTTTTTGACAGCAGAGAATTTTTCAAAAGCGGGCGCAACCCACCTGCACATGGTTGACTTAGACGGTGCAAAAGACGGCGTAATGCAAAACGCAGAGCTGATTGTCCGCCTTGCAAAGGCATTTAAAGGCTTTACCGAGGTAGGCGGCGGCATTCGCACCATGGAAGCGGTGTCCTATTACATTGAAAACGGCGTTGACCGGGTGATTTTGGGCAGTGCCGCGCTGCAAAACAAGGCGTTTCTTGCGGAAGCACTTGCAAAATACGGCAGCCACATTGCCGTCGGCATTGACGCCCGGGACGAGAAGGTCTGCGTAGCCGGCTGGGTGGAGCAGAGTCAGGTACAGTACCTGGACTTTGCAAAAGAATGCGAAAATATGGACGTTACCACCCTGATTTTTACCGATATATCCAAGGATGGGAAGCTTGCGGGGCCGAATTTTGAAGCCTTGGCCGCTTTACAGCAAACAGTAAGCTGCAACATTACCGCCTCCGGCGGCGTTACAACTCTGCAAGACGTGGAGGCACTTGCAAAAATGAGCCTTTACGGTGCCATTATCGGCAAAGCCATTTACGCAGGGACATTGAACCTAAAAGATGCCATTCAATTCGAAAATAAATAGGAAAAAGGAGCTATATATGAACGAGAGAAAAATCATTCCCTGCCTGGACGTCAAGGACGGCAAGGTTGTCAAAGGGGTCAAGTTTGTAGATTTACAGCAGGTCGGGGATCCGGTAGAAATTGCGAAGGGCTATGAAAAGCAGGGCGCAGATGAGCTTGTTTTCCTTGACATTACCGCCACAACGGAGAACCGGGCGACTGTTGTTGACCAGGTTTCAAAGGTTGCTTCCGCCATTTCCATCCCCTTAAGCGTGGGCGGCGGCATTCGGACAGTTGACGATTTCCGCACACTGCTGGCAGCGGGTGCAGCCAAAGTCGCTGTTAATTCCGCGGCTGTACGTAACCCCTCTGTTATTGAAGAAGCCGCGAAGGAATTCGGTTCGGAGAAGGTCATTTCGGCCATCGACGTGACGCAGGTTTCTGACGGTAGCTACCATGTGCTTGTAGATGGCGGCAAGACCGACACCGGCATCGACGCTCTTTGGTGGGCGAAGGAAGTCGAACACCTGGGCGCAGGTGAAATTCTCGTCACCTCCCTTGACGCAGACGGCACAAAGGACGGCTATGATATCCCCATGACAAAGGCGGTTACCGAAGCCGTTAGCATTCCCGTAACAGCATCCGGCGGCGCGGGAAAACTTGCGGATTTCGGCGATGTATTGGCAGAGTCCGGCTGCGCAGCGGCTCTTGCGGCCTCCCTCTTCCACTTTTCCATTGTCACCGTGCCGGAAATCAAAGAAGACCTGAAAAAGAGGGGCATTCCATGCAAATAAAACCTGATTTTAGTAAGTCGAAGCTTCTCCCCGCCATTGTGCAGGAAGCCGGGACAAAGGACGTGCTGATGCTCGCCTACATGGACGAGGAGGCGTATAAGCGCACCCTTGAAAGCGGCCTAACCTGGTTTTACAGCCGCAGCCGCAACGAATATTGGAACAAGGGCGCAACCTCCGGGCATGTACAGAAGGTTGTGGAGCTCTACCTTGACTGTGACCTTGACACCATTTTGGTGATTGTGGAGCAAACAGGCCCCGCCTGTCACACGGGTGCCCATTCTTGCTTCTTTCAGAAAATCAAATAGGAGGAAAAACCATGCAGGTACTGTATGATTTATACGAAATTTTAGCCGAGCGAAAGGCGGAGTTCACCGAGGGGAGCTATACCTGCTACCTGTTTTCGGCGGGCCTTGACAAGATTCTCAAGAAGGTGGGCGAGGAAGCGGCGGAAACCATTATCGCCGCCAAAAACGGGGACAAGGAAGGTCTTGTCGGCGAAGCTGCCGACCTGCTCTTTCACTTGCTTGTCATGCTTAAAGAGCAAGGGATTGACCTAAAGGACTTGGATGCGGAGCTTTGCCGCCGCCGGGAAAAGCAGGGCAACCTGAAAGTCTTTACAAAGTCGGATAAAAACACATAATCTACACATGACAAAGGGCAGCGGTTACAATAAACCGCTGCCTTTTTGCTATCTTTTTAATGCCCAAAGGGGCCGGAGAAGCCGAAAACAATGCCCGTCAGACAGGTATCTTCATAAGCACTCCCCTTGTACACATCCGCGATTTCAAAGCGGAAAAGGGTGCTCACACCGCACGCGCCCGCAAGGTCATACAGGGGAAAATATTGCGGCTTTATGGTGTCCGTGAGCTCAATATAGCCCTTTAGCTCGTTGTTGACATACAGTTTCAGGGTTTTCACCCGGGCATTTTTCCGCCACAGGGCTTCATCCTTGGCGTAGCCGTTTACAATGCACAGGCTTGTAAAGGAAAAGGGATCTTTTGAGATTTCCCCGCCGCCGTATACTTCGTCATAATTCCCCAGCGTATAGGTGATGTCAATATATTCGCCGATGCCATAGCCCGAAGTGCCCTCGCACCAGGCGTCAAGCCGCGTATTACTACGCAGATTCATGGCGGAATAGAAAATACTGCCGGTTTTTGTAAGAGTGGAGGAAGCCGTTGCTTCCCACTTGTCGGCAGCGCCGCACCATATGGAGCAGCCGCCCCAAAAGTCCTCTCCGAAGCCGTAATAATCGTTTGTGGGAGGGGGTGTTTCATCAGACAGGCCAAACAGCTCTACCTCGTTAAAGAACTCACCCACAAAATACGGGCGGTATACATACACGGAATCCCGCAACTCTGCGTCCTTTGGAACCGGCTGTAGCTTGATACGTGTATAGGGATTTTCCTCCGGATCTTTCCCCGATTCGAACACGATTTCTTCATGCTCAATGGGCGGCTCCGGCACTTTTTCCGGAGGAACATCCGGCACAGATACATCTTCCTCATGGGAATAAGGCACCTCTGGCTCTTTTGTTCCAGAATTGCAGGCACTCAAAGATAGCACCAAAAACAGGCATAAAATCAATTTTTTCACTCCACATTCGCCCCTTTCCTACTATCATACAACTACAGCAAAACCTCTTTATCGCTCCGCGACGACTCATATATCGCCAAAATAATATCAATAGCCCGGCGGGCATCCTGCGGCATAATCAACGGATTTCGGCCTTGCATCACACATTCAGCCATGTCCTGCACCAACAGGGTATGCCCCTCAGAAACGGAAACCCAGTCGCAGTTTTTGCCCCCAAGGCTATCCGTAATAGAGGGCGGCGGGGAGTTATCCGAAAGCTGCCACTTGTGAAAGGAGTCGTCCCCCAGGGAAATCCGTCCCTTGTCGCCGCAGATGTCAAATACGGTTTCGTCCCCCTCAGCAAGGGACGTAGTCCCCTCAATCACCCCAAAAGCGCCGCTTTTAAAGGTAACAAGCACCACCGCTGTGTCCTCCGTTTCAATATCTCGCGTCAAGGCCGCGCACTTGGCCGTCACCGAATGCACATCACCGCACAGATACACCATCATATCAATACCGTGAATACACTGGTTCATCAAGGCACCGCCGCCGTCCAACTCCCACGTACCGCGCCATGCATCCGCGTCGTAATAAGACTGCAAGCGGCTATATTTAAAATAGCCGTCACAAAGAAGAATCTTCCCAAGCAGATTCTTGTCAATGGCCGCCTTCACCGCCTTTGCGCCGGTATACGTGCGCCGCTGGTAGATACAGCCCAGCTTCACGCCCTTTGCCTCGCAAACGGCAATCATTCGGTCGATTTTCTCTTTTGTAACCTCAATAGGCTTTTCACAAAGCACATGCACGCCGTGGTGGGCGCAAATTTCCGCATGTTCACCGTGCATGCCGCTGGGCGTTCCGATAATAGCAACCTGAGGCTGCACCGCCGCAAGCATTTCCGCTATATCAAGGTAATAGGGCACGTCATGCGCCGCTGCTACAGCCGCAGCCTTCTCCTCAACAATATCGCACACAGCCGCAAGTTGCGCATCCTTTGCCTCAGAAACCGCCTTTAAATGAAGCTCCGAAATGCGTCCGCAGCCAATAAGTACAAATTTCACCATATATGTAATCCCTTCCTTTTTCTATCTCCCATAACTACACCATAATAACATAGATATTTTCACAATGCAATTGTAAAAACAGGCATTATATAGTCAAACCAACAGTGCTTTGCACTGTCACCGGTTCATTGAACCGATGTTTCAAAAGCATTTCGCGTTTGAAGTGGTATGAATATATATTGCAATTATACTCTTTTTCGAAGCAACTCCATTTTTATGCAAAAAAAACAACCGGAGCAAAAAACTCCGGCTGCTTTTCCAGCTTTACTTACCTGTAATAATGATAGTTGCGACAGGGCGGCTCTTCCTCGCCGGGCTGAGGCACCGGGAAGAATTCCTCCACAGGGAATTGGATATTCTTGAACATTTCGCAGGGGTCGTGGCCTTCGGTTGTGGCGTTGCATTCCTTCTCGGGCAGACAGAAATCATAGCTGGGAATCAGAAGCTGGGACGCGCGGATAAGCTTCGTAATGGTAAACTGGCCAAGGGTTACAAAGAGCTTGCGGATGTTGCCGCACATAACAAAATCGCCGCCGTTAAAGCAGTTGCAAATACACTTAGGAAAGCAGAACATGCTTGCGCTGTCATCGCAGCAGCAGTTGCAGGCGCAGGGATCGCAAGGGTCAATAAAGCGGATGTCCAGCACAATGGGGTCAACAACTTCAACTCGTGCGCTGGGCCGGTTTGTCTTTGCGGGCAGCGGAATTCCGTCATTATCGGATATCATTTGTGATGTAAAAATGTGCGCGTGACCTTCTCCTCCGAAGAGCATCAGTCTTTTCTCATATGTGGCCACACCCTCAATCAAAATAGGGCGGGATTCTTGGGTATACGCTTCCGCAGTGATGCGGTAGTAATAATGCAGGTCTACCGTGTAAAAGCCTTTGTTGAAGGGCACGGGTTCGACGTCAATGTCAACCCAAATCACTTCAGCGTTTCTGCACTTTACGCAGTTTGCGTGGTCTAATACACATTGAGAATCACAGGTCAGGTATACCCGCAAGTCCTCTAAGCATTCCTTGTCGCGGCAGGAATCGTACACGCGGCCTGTATCGATGCACACTGCCTCTTTTACGGCAGGTGGTGTGCCTGTAATGGGACCCGGAAAGACTTTATTATCAGTCATAGGTCTTTTCCTCCTCTTATATTGGTTATCGCCGGGCAAGCGTTTTGCCGGCGTGAAACAGCTTGGTTTCATTACCATATTATGAGGAGTTTCGGATTTGGTGACTGCTCGATATGCTTTCTTTAGGGAGTAGCTCTTTGCGGCTGCGATATGCCCTTTAAATACGATTTCAGTCTGTGTTTTTGAACATCAATACAGGCATCTGTACCCATAAAATCTATAAAGTCCTTCTTTGAAAGCCACCCATATGATATGGGTTCGCCCCCTTGCAATGTTACGGAGTTCTTATCGCAATCGATACTGCATAAAAAACAGAACTTCGTTATATGAAAGTGCTTCGCTTATGAAGTACCCTTCGGGCACGAAAAGAAGTGCGTCCACGTCTCATGTGCCTGCCTTTCAAGGTACATACTTCACGTGTCGCTAGACACACTTCATTACAAAACCCGCCGTCCAAAGGACAGTGGGTTCTGCTAAGTCATTAGCTCGAAATAGATGCCGCTGAATTTTCCGACCGCTGCAACCTGCCTACGCAGTAATTTGTTTTGTTTATGTCTGTCAATCGGCTAAGTTGCCTAAGGTGTTCGACTCATTTATATTTTGAATTGCACTAACAAACGTACTTGCCGCCGCTTTAGTTTTTGATGTCGACCACCAGAGAAATGACAATATATCTATTGTTATCCAACCCCATGGGGATTCAAATTGCAATAGGTGATTTATAAAAAATATTTTTTCATTATATCCGGATTTCTAGACAATATCTGTTTAATTTGGTTACCATCAAATGTTGCTACTGAATCGCGCGGCAACATTTTTATCCTGTCCTGTGTCATTGGAGTAAATAATGCTGACGAAAAAAGGCCGAAACGGTCTGCTTCAAACTCTTTTAAAAGCAGCGGTATTTCCGCAATATCCTTTCTATTTATTTGTTTTTTAGAATGTTTACATTGAAAAATCCATTTTCTTGTTTCATTCCCAAACAACCCAACAACATCCTCAACTGCCTCAATATCCACTCCTTTATCAGGTGTATTCATATTGCCGCGTTGACAGGTTTTCTTGAATCCCTGCGCAACCAATAAATCTACACACATAGATTCAAATTTTTCCGGAGATATTGTATTTAGATCAATGTCAGAGTTCAAGCTTTTTTGCGAACCATACGTCGCCAATTCATTATAAGCATTTCCTATGTAGTTAATTTCATAGTCTATTTTTGCTCTTACCTTTTCTGTTTCACATAGAATACAACACCAAAAGTCTATAACTTGAATAAATATTCTATTATCTGCATAATAACATTTTGTCGGAATTGTGTTAAAATGAAGTTCTAAATCAGTTAAAATAGTAATAACATCTTTCCAGTAAAGCTTGCTAATTACAGCAAAGCCATCCTGTTTTTGAATTAAATTATAATATACTCCATCATAATAATTACCTAAAGGAGTTAATTCTAAATGTTGATTTAATATGTATTTTTTCATAGCATTTATATCAAAGCCAACGACCATCTTTTTATAATAATCCTTATACATATACGCATTGCTTCCCAAAGATGCAATTTCAACTTTTTCGTATGTCGGTATAACTCTACTTTTTGCTCTCCAAGCTCCTTCCATATATTCGGCAAATTTATTCTGATTCTCCGAACGAACTTGATTGAAAAAAGTAAATAGCTCAGAATAATTTTCTTGCAAAAATAAATGGTCAATATCGGTTTCTTCAAGATTAACTCTTGCAAAAACATCAATTATATTAATCACAGACACTATGTCGAATAAATCCAAATTATAAAGTATCTTTATCGAGCTTCTTTCAATATCTCTTGCGTTAAAAACCTTCACATCAGGAAGGTGTTGCGTAATGTGAAAAAGCTGTTGCAAGACTAAACAAAAGTGATAAAAATCCAATAAAATTCCTTCATCAAAGTAAGTTACTCCATATTCTATAACACACGCATCCTCAAAGTGAACAACGCTTATATCAATTTCTCCGCCTTTTACACATAAAGTCATATCAAAATAACCTTCAAAATCTGCATTCCTGTATGTTTTCGCCTGATATTTTTCATTTATAATTTTCTCAAGAAAATCAATTGTTTGCTGATACTTTTCCATTTGGGTCAAAATAACTCACCACATTTCTACTTGAAAAAAATTTTGCAGTAATCAATCTTTATATGCTTACCGATTTGCACTTGGGATACCCTATTATACCCATTATATACGTAATTGACCGTGTTTGCAACACTAATTTCGTCGAGTTGGATGGGGTTTCGCGTTTTTCTAATTGATTGCCTTTGCGGTCGTAGATGTAGAATTACGACAGAGCGCCGCCTATCTGAAGATAGGCGGCGGTAGGATTAATTACAGTTAGTATCTTATTTCTTTTCAGAGGGCCATTGGATTCATTCTAATTCATTTATTTCTTCAAGCTTGCTACCCCAAAAAACTCGTTCTGAACCAATCATGATATAAAATCTATTTGCATGGTATCCTGCACCTGTCATGCCACTAAGAAAAGGGCTTGCAAGCGGTATTTTGTCCATGAAATAAAGATACATGATTTCGTCATGATATTCTTCGGCAAACGTAACATCTGCTCTTGCAAGCCAATTGGGTTCAAACGGCTCTGCGAAATATTTATACCGCATGGAAAGAATTTCTCTTCCGAAAGTTATCAAAAGATATTTGTCTTGATAATCTGCAGACGTAAAATCAAAGGCAGGGAATACAAAATTTGTTTTTTGAAATTCTCTTAAACTTTTCCATGTTTCAAGGTCGGATACTTGCCGAAAAAATGTAAATTGTGTTTTTTCAGGTATGTAAAGACATTGTCTAATACCACTTGTATTAACTTTATAGCTTCGATACAATTGAAAATTCAAATTACTTTCAGGAACAATCTCCATCTTGTCTCGAACTTGTATCATATCTTCCGCTTCTTTATACATTCCTAAATTTGGAATATGAGTCATAGAATCACCATTGCGAAAAAAAGTTCTATTGACGCAAAATATAAGGACAAGTGTTGTCAGAATACTAATGACAATTATGCTGGCTTTTTTCACATTTTTCATATCATACTCCCGCTGCTTTAGCAGCATATATTAGGTGTCCTATACCTAAAAAAGATGTGCCAATTGCTTTACCACTATTTGCACGCGTACTATTGTTCTTATACACTTTATATCCATGTGGATTCGCGTCTGATGTCAAGGTGTACGATGCCGATAAGATAGTACCATCATGTGCAGTACGCATACTTTGCCAGCTGAAATACGTATCGCCATCTGAAGCAACAACATATGGTGCCTTTGTCCTTTGGGAAAACATCGTTGCTAAATTTGAATCTGTATGAGGATGCACTGCCCCTGCTTGACAACCTAATAAAACAAGTATATCCATCTTTCTCGAATTCGTTATTTTCGCTGCTTCATCATCTATAACAAAAGTGTCAGCCACCGTTTTGCCATCTTAGACCTAAATTCAATGGTGCTTCTATCCATATGAAAGTATAAAACCACAGCATTAACACCCTTGCCATTGCGACCTATATGGTTGAATTTTTCGACAAAGAAGCTTGCACTTGATATGGGAATGATATGGCAGGGGGTTGTATAAGTTTTTTCCAGATCCAGTTTTAATATTGTTGCCAATTCCCTCCCTGTGCCTGTGCCATGAATATTTGGATCATACAACACATAGCTATCCAACCCACTCGGATCCACAAACATAATCGGATTACCTTCGCAATAAGCATACCAATTCGCCCCATCACGAATGGGATCCTCATTAAGGAACCGGCTGGTACTAGGGTCATACAATCTAGCCCGAAGATAAATCAGCCCCGTCTCACTATCCTGATACTCCCCACAGTAACGGAACGGATTGTCAATCCCATCGGCTTCCACGTCCCAAAGCGCAGTCATACCATCATACGCCAGCGGATTGTCTGCGTGCATCAGTTCCTCTAAATCACGCTCTATGCCCGTCATGGTCGTGGGCGAACTAAACTGCATCTTGCCCCGATTCGCCTGATTCTGCTGCAAGGCCATGCCGTAGGGATCGTAGCTGTAATCCTTGATGACAGCACCCTTTGCATCAAGCAACTTCGTCACATCACCGTGGGCGTCGGTGACATAACTGAGGATACCACTGTCTGTTTCACGGAAGAGAATTCTACTGCCTGCATGGGTATTTATGGCAGTGATTCTCCCGTCAGCGTCGGCTTCAATGGCAATATTACCATGTTGCCAAGTGAAATTGGTGATTTGCCCTTCGACATCTTTGCGTGTGCGAAGGCCTTCGGCGTTGTAGATATACTGTGCAATTTCATTGCCAATCTGCACTTGGGATACCCTATTGTACCCATTATATACGTAATTGACCGTGTTTGCAACACTAATTTCGTCGAG
>JGI994J12354_10005179_pt1 | contig 11316 bp, 10 predicted proteins | sample IntmicLarv3ML3BL_FD_12354 | JGI IMG/M metagenome (IMG submission 12354) | reverse complement strand
TACAAAAAACAAGGCAAAGCTTGACGGACAGAGCTTTCAAACCAAGCTGTTTGCCTGTGAATATTCAGACGGTACAGGTGCGTGGTATATGGTTGTTAAAGGTAATAAAGAGGCAGGAAGAACGCTGTTTGTGTTTAATTCAGACGACGAGTTTCTTGATGCAATAAAAAATGCAATCCCAAGACCGCTGAAATTTGAGGTTTTCGGAAGAAACTGAAATTTGTAAATGTTTATGTTTTAATGTGAACCGAAGATAGGTGTAGTACTAAGTTGGTGGCTCTGTTTAAAAGATTGTACGCTATGTATGGAATTTTATATTATTAAAATTAACGATTTACTACGCTCAAATTATAAATAACAAGTGGAGTTGGAGGTATTTGCCCAACTCCACTTGTTTGTATGTTTTAGGATTAAATTCCCAAGGTTCTGCTGAGGATGAATGTTTTCTGAATGTAAGTTGTCGGCAAATGTGAAAAGCAATTTTGTTTGTCCATGAAGTAAAATAAAGTTTCATATATTTGAGAGTGATTGTTCTGCTCATTGAAAAACCTCCCAATATTAAATGATTTTAGCTGAAGTGAGCGCACAACGGTATGTATATCTTGAACAAAAGTTGCATAGCCATATCCATAAGCGGTGGTATCACTCTCTCCTAATCCTCTCAAATATATAGACTACATGGAAGCCATGCTCAATGAGAAACTGCTTCCGATATTCAAAAACCTCCGCTGAAAGAGCTCAACCATAAATGAAAACAACGGTTTGCTTGCTGCCTGTATTTGAGTCGTGTACCGCAATTTTTGCATTTTTTCTGCCACGGATATAATACATAAAAATCAACTCTCTTTTTCAATATTATGAGAAATGATTTCGCTTTATTTCATGATTTTTGCAAATTTTATCAATAAGATAATTCGTTGACTTTTAAATTGCTAAGTGCTATAATATTTGAGCGGTTAAGTAGATTATGAAAACCGCAGAAAATAAAATTGCGGGTATGGCGGAATTGGCAGACGCGTATGGTTCAGGTCCATATGAATGCAAGTTCATGCAGGTTCAAGTCCTGTTACCCGCACCAGTCGGAGTGTTCTTACAGCATTTGAGATGTTGTGAGGGCACTCTTTTTTATATTGTCATGTTTGTTACAAGCGGTGAATATTGTACATTGACTACTTTTCTGGTGTTCATTGTGAGCTCGTGGTCAGGGCTTGCAAGGTTTTCGGGAATTGAAATAGACCCGCTGTCATGATAGTGAATTCGTAACCGTTGCTACCAAATGTCGTCAATCTTCTCAGTCTGATAAACCTCAATTTTTAAAATCAATTCATTTATCATATACTGGGTGAGTTTTTTCGTTTTGCCGTACTTTTTTTAATATAGTAATTAAGCTGTCGGTGGTGAGAGTTTAAACGGTTCGCGAATCAAGTTCTGAGCACAATTCTTTCTGTATTTGCTGCTGTTCCAATTCTACGCTTTGTTGTGCCGAACTAAGTGCGTCCCGAATAAAATTATCCCTATGTTTAGTAACGTATTTTGTAAGGCGTTTAATTTCGCCAAGTGCAATCTGTTCCAGAAAGTCAACACGAATATAATGTATGGAAGTACATGTGTCACGATTGTTTCAGATTCTTAAAGCCTTTTCGTTGAGTATAAACAAAGGGAATCAAAATTTTTCCCAATTTAAAATTTTCGCAATATCGTTGATATTTGCGCTTTGTTGCCGCAATGAATAGATACATCTAACAACTCCCGCTTTTTCAGGGGCAGTTACCCACTGTTTTGTATCTACATGTACCATATTTATACTCAAGTGGAGGGTGTCCGATTGCATACCAACTCATTCATTATGTTTTGGAACGGAATTATTTCTTTTACGGTTTGTAAAGGATTATTTTAACATTAGTGTTGAAATGGCGTTGAAAACTGATTTTTCGTAATTCCCATATAAATAAGCGAGAACGGACTAATTCCGTTTTTGCTCTTCTTTTATAAAGTAGTGTAGGATTATGTGCGTATCTAAATGGATAAACTGGTTGTTTTATTCGCTGTTACGATATATAATATAAAAATCGTATATTGTCATATATTCAAAGAGCATGAGTGAGTATATAAGAAAATGGATTTGATAACCACGAAAGAAACAAGTGAGCTCTGGGATATTTCAACACGTCGTGTGCAAGTTCTGTGTGACAATGGAAAAGTTAGCGGCGCAATGCGTCTCGTAAACATGTGGGTAATCCCCAAGTGCACACCTAAGCCTATTAATGGCAGAACAAAGGTATTCAAAATTATGATGAAAGACAATAAACAGTAACTTGCTTGAATTTTATATATTGGAGGAATGGTCCATGAATCAAGAGGCACAGATAGAAAAGAGCTTTATTGATATTCTAACCCAACGCGAAAATCAATGGACATATCGTGATGATATAAAAACTGAAGCCGCTCTTTGGGAAAATCTGCGAGGGCATGTTTATCGAATTAATATTGCTCGGTTGAATGGTATCCCGCTTACAGATAAAGAATTTGAGCAGTTAAAAGTTGAGTTTAAGCGTTTAACTGCTACTCCATTTGGTGCATCGCAATGGCTAAGGGGTGAAAATGGTGTTGCTTCCATTAATATTGAACGTGAAGATATTAAACAAGGCAGAGTGTCGCTTATATTATTCAGCAACAAAGAAATTGCGGGCGGTATTTCAAGTTATGAAATCGTAAACCAAATCAAGCCGGATGCCGATGCAAATATGCGCGGTGATGTTACCCTGCTTATAAACGGTTTGCCGATTATCCACATTGAACTGAAAGCCGAGTCCGCAAAAGATGGTTATATGCAAGCATTTGAGCAAATAAAACGCTATGCAGAAGCCAACTTTTTTGATGGTATTTATGCCACAACACAAATTTTTGTAGTCAGTAACAAAGTGTCTACAAAGTATTTTGCTCGTCCAGGCTCAAATAATGCAAAGGCTTTTGATGCCGCAAAAAAATTCTTGTTTAATTGGCGCACGTCTGACAATGAGCCCGTTGAAAATCTCTACGACTTTACAAAGCAAGTTTTGCGTATCCCTGATGCACATGAGCTGGTTAGTCGATTCACCATTTTAGTTGACGATAAAAAGAATCAAAAATTCTTGATGGTGTTAAGACCTTATCAGATACACGCTATTCAAAAAATCATTTATCAAGCAGCAAAACATGAAGGTGGTTTCATTTGGCACGCTACCGGTTCAGGTAAAACTATAACCAGCTTTGTTGCAACCAAGCTGTTGGCACAAGCGTCTATTGGCGTTGACCGCACTGTTATGGTAGTAGATCGTACAGATTTAGATAGTCAAACAAAAGGTGAATTCAGCAAATTCGCTTCCGAGTTTCACACTGGGTTTGCATCGGGAAATGTTCCTGATAACACCCTTATTGTTGGTGTTGATAATCAACGTCAATTGAGCAATAGCCTGTTAAGCAAGAAAAACAATAACACAATAATCATTACCACCATACAAAAATTAAGTGCTGCTATCCGAGGTGCTAAAGAAGTGGAAAACGGCAAATTTGAAAAGCTCAAAAGTGAGCATATTGTTTTTGTTGTTGATGAATGTCATCGTGCTGTGAGCGATGAGCAAATGAAAGAGATTAAGAAACTACTGCCAAATTCAACTTGGATTGGCTTAACAGGAACACCCATTTTTGAAGAAAATAAAAAACAAGAAAACGGAACATTTGCAAGGACAACCCAGCAGCAATATGGCGATTTGCTTCATGCTTATACAACCAAAAATGCAATGGATGATAAATCTGTTCTCAATTTCCAAGTTGAGTATCACTGCCTTTTGGATGATGACAGCAGGACGGAATTTTTATACAAAAAGGTAAAAGAAATGTACCCAAAATTTGATCCTGCAAAGAAGATTGCCGATATGACAGAAATCGAAGAAGAGGAGTTGCAAGACAAGGAACTTTTTGAGCAGGATAAATATATCGAAACTATGTTGCGGAAAATTTTCAAGCGACAGTCTGTTATAGAGCGTTTTAAGGTGATGAACGGATATCCAACCATGAGTGCTATTTTAACAACCCATTCCATTGCTCAAGCAAAACGCATTTATCACAAATTGCAAGATATGAAGGCAAATGATACCCTGCTAAACGGACGAGAGCTTGACGAGAGACATACGCTCCGTGATTCCGATTTTCCAAGAGTGGCAATTACATATTCTCTTAGCGAAAATCAAGACGAAATGAACGAAGCCCAAGCAGAAGCAAGTGCACTGATACAGGACTATAAGACTCTTTTTGGTGTAGAATATGCCGACATTGATATGTTAAATAAAAACATAAATAGCCGTTTGGCACGAAAAGAAATGCAGTATCAAAAAGATGGGCAATGGCTGGATATGGTTATTGTTGTTGACCGCTTGCTTACCGGTTTTGATGCGCCAACAATACAGACGTTGTATGTTGACCGTGAGCTTAAATTCCAAAAGCTGCTACAGGCTTTTTCACGCACAAACCGCATTGCTGAAGGTAAAGATTATGGAATGGTTATTTCATTCCGCAAACCGAATACCATGCGCCAAAACGTGGCAGATGCTATAAGGTTATTCACAAACCAAAATCAAAATTGGGAAGCTCTGATACCAAGGGAGTATACGGATGTTAAAGGGTTTTATATTGATGCCTATGCGGAATTTGTAGAAACAAAGCTCAACTTGATAGCCGACCCGCACAATATCAAGAATAAAATAGCAAAAGTACGGGCATATCAAAGGCTTGAAAAAATTCATAGAGCGATTATAAGCTATGAGGATTACGCCGATGACTATGAGGAGCTAAAGGAAATAATACTTTGCCTTCCTGAAGAAAAAGGGCACTGCGAAAACCTAAAAGCAGAAATTCGCGCCGAAATGAATGACAGAGAGCTTGACGAAGATGATGACATTCTTAAAGATATTGAATTTTCGAGTTCCGGAGCAGCCGTGCATAAAGACCGCATTGACAGTTTTTATATCAGCCAACTTTTGAATGAATACCAAGATTGCACAGAAGAAACAGGTAAAGATAATCTGCGAGAAAAAATCATGTATGAAGTTAACTCAAAATCCGCTGCCGTTCGAGCTATTTACAATTTCATTTTAGATGATATTGATCAAAACAAACTAACAAAAGAGTTGGGCGAGTATTTTGAAACTGAGATCGACCGTATTATACAAAAAACGGCCGATCTGCTGAAGGTTCCTATCGCAAGTCTGCAAACCAGCTTCGACGAATATCGCCCAACAAATGGCTCTGTACCTTTCATAAACACAATTAGTGAAACATCGCAGTTGGATAAAGAGTCCTTTGAAGCTCTCTTTGATGAAAAATACAGGAAACGCCTTCTTGTTATAGAGCAGTATTGGAAGGCTGTAATTGAAACCGAATTGATACCATTGAGGGAGGAGTTAAGCAGTTGAGAATACAGCAAATAGGTAAACTGACCGCACTTAAAGAGCTGAAAAAGGCTTATTTGCAAAAGATGTTCCCACAGACGGGCGAGAACATGCCGAGGGTTAGATTTGCTGGGTTTACAGAGTCTTGGCAGGAACGGAGGTTGGGGGATGTAGCGGATGTTCGTGACGGGACACATGATTCACCAAAATACTATCCAACTGGATACCCTCTGATAACCTCAAAGAATTTGACTGATGCTGGTTTGGATATGTCAGATGTTTCGTTTATTTCTGCTGAAGATTTTGAAAATATCAACAAGCGTTCCAAAGTAGATATTGGAGATATTATTTTTGGAATGATTGGAACAATAGGAAATCCTGTAATGGTTGACAGATGTGACTTTGCAATAAAAAACGTAGCACTTATTAAAAATAGTAAAGAGGTGCAAAATTCATTTCTTTTGCAATTATTTAAGTCGCCAATATTCGAGAAATATGTACAAAATGAAAATGTAGGAAATACTCAAAAATTTTTAGGGTTAAATAAAATACGTGATTGTAATTTCCTAATTCCCACTCTTTCCGAACAAACCGCCATCGGTACATTCTTCCGCATTCTCGATAAGTTGATCATGTTATATAGCTGACTATGGCATAACAGAATTTTTTATAGTATAATAGACTTACGCTTAACATGAGCGTGAGTCTATTATACATTAAGGAGGATTTGCAATGGTCGAATTAAATACCGCACTTTGGGCTAGTGCCGATATATTAAGAGGAAAGATGGATGCGAGCGAGTACAAGAACTATTTGCTTGGCCTTGTTTTCTATAAATACTTGTCTGATTTAGAACTGCGTGCCGTATACGAAGAAGCAAATGGTAAGCCGTCTGAATATCCATCTCGGGAAGAACAACTATCTGAATTAACTGATTGGTATGACGATAATGCCGATGAACTAAGAAACACTATGCACCGTAAGTTGGGTTATTTTATCGAACCTGAGCATCTGTTTTTCATACTCCGTAAAAAAACTACCAGTTATGACTTCCAGATTGATGACTTGCAAACCGCCTTTACCGAACTATCACGCCAAGGGGATAGCTTCACAGGGCTATTTGATGATGTAGACTTGCGTTCTACGAAACTTGGCTCACACGACCAGCAACGCAATGTAACCATCATGGAAGTTATCAAAACTTTGGATGAGATTGACTTATTCGGACATGAGGGCGATGTAATTGGCGATGCTTATGAATATTTAATCTCACAATTTGCCGCCGGTGCCGGTAAAAAAGCAGGCGAATTTTATACCCCGCAAGCGGTTTCCAAAATCATTTCAGAAATCGTTAGTATTGAGCAGGAGCAACTTGCACCATTTCACATTTACGACCCTGCGATGGGTTCGGGTTCGCTTATGTTAAATATCCGCCAATTTTTGCAAAATCCCGAAAAAGTATTTTTTCACGGACAGGAATTAAATACTACAACATATAACCTTGCACGAATGAACCTTATTTTGCACGGCGTTGACCGTGAACAAATGCGACTTAATAACGGCGATACTTTGGACGAGGACTGGCCGTCTGACGAGCCGTTTCTTTTTAATGCAGTTGTTATGAATCCGCCATACTCTGCACAATGGAGTGCCGCTGATAAATTTTTGAGCGACTCACGCTTTGAACGCTACGGCAAACTTGCACCTAAATCAAAAGCCGATTTTGCGTTTTTGCTTCATGGATTTTATCACTTGAAAGATAGTGGTACTATGGGAATCGTTCTACCGCATGGAGTATTGTTCCGTGGTGCTGCTGAGGGTGTTATCAGAAAGACACTTCTTGAAATGGGAGCTATTGATGCAGTTATCGGGCTTCCCGCAAACATATTTTACGGTACAAGCATACCCACTACTGTGTTGATTTTGAAGAAAAATCGCGCAAAGAGAGATGTTTTGTTCATTGATGCTTCAAAAGATTTTGAGAAACAAAAGAATCAAAACAATCTGCGCAGCGAAGATATAAAAAAAATTGTAGATGCTTATAAAAAGCGTGAGAGCCTCCCTAAATACGCACACTTAGCCGAATACGATGAGATTGTTAAAAACGACTATAATCTCAATATCCCCCGCTATGTAGATACCTTCGAGGAAGAAGTGCAAATTGATATTATAGCGCTCAGCACTGAAATGGTTGATTTGAATTTGCAGATTAAACAAAAGGAATCGGAGTTTTTAGGCTTGCTTGATGAACTTGCCATAACTGACGAAACAAGTGCGCTTATAGAAGCAACAAAGTATATTTTCGAGGAAGGGGCTTCAGTTGTTCGGAATTTCCGAATAGCTGAAGTAGATACGAAGGTGAAACCTGATGAACAATAATACTCCTGAAATTAGGTTCAAGGGATTCACTGACGCTTGGGAACAGCGGAAGTTTTCTTATTATCTTGATTTTTCAGTTTCAAACAACACATTGTCTCGCGCAGGATTGAACTATGATGAAGGTGAAATCAAAAATATTCATTATGGAGATATACTCGTGAAATTCGATTCGATAATTGACATCAGCAATCCCAAAGTCCCATTTATCACAGGGGGCAAGGCAGAAGATTATAAAAATCAACTACTCCAAAATGGAGATATAATTATTGCCGATACTGCTGAAGATGAAACTACTGGTAAAGCTGTTGAAATTACAGGTATTTCTGATAATTATGTTGTTTCAGGATTGCATACGATGGTTGCTCGACCAAATGAAGCATTTGCTCGGGGGTATTTAGGATATTATCTAAATTCACAGGCTTATCGCAATCAACTTTTGCCATTAATGCAAGGAATTAAAGTTTTGTCTTTGAGTAAAACAAACATGGCAAAAACAACAATTATATTTCCAAAAAACAAATCCGAACAAACTCGTATCGGCACATTCTTCCGCACCCTCGACGATGCTATTACCCTACATAAGCGTAAGCTGGACGGGCTGAAAGAATTGAAGAAGGGTTACTTGCAGCAGATGTTTCCGCAGGCAGGCGAGAGTGTGCCGAGGGCTAGATTTGACGGGTTCACGGAGCCTTGGGAGGAGAGGAAGTTGGGGGAGGTTGTTGAGCGGGTGACGAGGAAAAATACAAAACTCGAAAGCACACTACCGCTTACCATATCAGCCCAGTACGGATTGATTGACCAAAACGAATTTTTCAACAAACAAGTAGCGAGCAAAGATGTCAGCAATTATTTTCTCGTGAAAAAAGGCGAGTTTGCCTATAATAAAAGCTACTCAAACGGATATCCTTGGGGAGCTATAAAGCGACTTGATATGTATGATGTGGGTGTGTTATCAACGCTCTATATTGTTTTTAAGCCGATGGAAGTTGAATCCGAGTTTTTGGTGCAATATTATGAAACGACTAATTGGCATACGCAAGTTTCAGCTTGTGCCGCTGAAGGTGCAAGAAATCATGGCTTGCTCAATATTTCGCCATCAGATTTTTTCAGCACAAAACTAACTATGCCAAAAGAAAAAGACGAACAAATCGCTATAGGTAAATTTTTTCGCAACATTGACAATCAAATAACCACCCAACAACAAAAACTAACCCAACTAAAACAGTTAAAGTCCGCATATCTGCAAAAGATGTTTGTATAAAGGCGCTCACTGCGCCTTTATATTCGTCTCCAATGCTGACAAGTAATTTATGATTTTATCGTTGTCTTGATTCTCCAGTTCGCGAATGATGTGGAGATAGGTCTCTTGTGTTGTCGTGATGCTTGAGTGCCCCAACCGTTTGGCGATACTGGCAATGGAAACTCCTGCAAAAATCAGAAGCGATGCATGAGTGTGCCGAAGACTGTGTATTGAAATCACAGGAATATCTGCTATTTTGCATAAGTGTTTCAAGCGGTTGTTGACGGTTGAATTAAAAACGCGTCCCCTTACAAAAATCGGTTTGTTGTTCGACATTTTTTCAATTAAAGTTTCAAAGCCTGATACCAATTTAGAATCTATCTGAATAGTTCGTTTTGAAGAAGTATTCTTTGTATCAGAAAATCCACCGTCAACGCTTTTGTAGTTCCATGTTTTTGTAATGCTTATTTTTTGAGTGTGAAAATCAAAATCGTTTGTAGTAAGCGCCAATGCTTCCGAAAATCTAAGTCCGGTTTTAGCGATAAGCAGAATAAACCAATCCCAATTGGGAGTATCGGTCAGTGATAAATTTTTCAGCAACGATTGAAGCTCAAACTGACTTAAATACTTCTTTTTTCTCTTTGTGGCTGGCTTACCCTTTATAACTACTTTTCGTGTTGGATCTATTGCCAGCAAACCTTCATCAATAGCATCCAAGATTGCACTTTTGAGGTGATGGTGAAAATCCATCGTTGTTTGTCGCTCATGGGTTTCGGCATAAGCATTAAGTAGGGCTTGGTAACTTCGCTTATCCAAATTGCAAATTTTCAAGTTTGGCGAAAGCTCGGTAAGCCTCCTCAGTGTCATTAGGTATTTTTGGTATGTAACCGAGCGGACAGCTCCATGTTTATATATTTCTATCCATTCAGAAAAATATTCGTAAAAATACTCTTTTATGTCCTCATTTGTGTTCATAGAAAAACCTCCCAAAATAATTTTATGATAAAGCTATCATTTATATTATAGAGGAGGTTTAAAGTGTTTTTGTGTACTATATAAACATCTTTTGCAGATATGCGGACTTTAACTGTTTTAGTTGAGATAGTTTTTGTTGTTGAGCGGTTATTTGTTCATCGAGCGTGCGGAAGAAGTTGCCGATGGCAATTTGTTCAGGAATGCTCGGAAAAGGAAATTCCAGAGTTGAAAATTCAGAAAAGCTGATGCTTCTGCCATCTCTTATTCCATAAGTTATTGTTTCGAGTCGTTTTATGAATAACTGGCTAACAAAAATTTCTTTCCAATAATTCGAGTCGTGTTCATTGCTATTTTTATAGTCCAAGATAGTGTAAGCAGGAGATGTTATTCCTTCTAAATCTGAATAAGCAAATCCCCCTTGAAAAGAACGTAAATGAATTGCAAATTGCCCTTGCCGTATTTTTTTGTATGTATTAAGTGAATTTATATCATATTTAATATCTATTCCCAATTCCGACCGAAGCACCATGCCTTTTTCCTGTGAAGCAGATAATACGGGGAGATGCGGACAGTTTTTGTTAGACACCGAAACGAATATCTCTCCCGCTTTTTTGATTTCCCAAGTCCCCGTGAACCCGTCAAACCTAGCCCTCGGCACGCTCTCGCCCGTCTGTGGAAACATCTGCTGCAAGTAGCCGCGCTTTAGCTCTTTAAGCCCGCTCAATTTACGCTTATGTAGAGCGGCAATATGGGGGTATTATTCAATCTTGTAATAGGCTTATGGAACAAAGTAACGAAAGTTCCCTTGTTAAACTTGTACTCTTATTGAAAAGCTATCGTAGTTCGCATATAGATACTTTTTTAGATGATTACCTGCATATGCCACAAAATGCCGCTATTCATCAAAAATCACTTGCAAAAATACTATCCTCATTATCGCAAATTGTTTCTAAAATTATTGTGCAAGGCATAGAAGAAGGCATATTTAATTGTGAATATCCGCAAGAGTATTCCGAAATAATTATGTCGGTGTTTACATTCTTACTCGACCCCGGCATCTTTACATGGACTGCTGAACAAAATTTGATAAAAATGAAAGCATTAGCTGATTTGTTGGAAAAGGGTCTTTCTGCGAAAAAAGGAAGTTTCACATTCTTATATAGTAGCTAAATAGCTGTTCCGCTAAACGGCAAGCAGGGCAAGTGTCAATACACTTGCACATTTTCACATTTTTCCCTGCGGTCAAAACGTGAAAATTGCTTGTTGGGGAGTGCCTCCCCAAACCCGGCTGAAGTT
>JGI994J12354_10005178_pt1 | contig 11317 bp, 7 predicted proteins | sample IntmicLarv3ML3BL_FD_12354 | JGI IMG/M metagenome (IMG submission 12354) | reverse complement strand
ACCTGCTGATCGGCTCGGCACAAACAGAATGTATCCGATTTGCCCTATACTGCACCGCCGTTATCTTGCGGGCTTTCTTTGTGAAAAATGAGGCGGGAACATCCCCGCATTTCAAGATGCCAATGTACGCTTTATTTTTCAGTATATTGTTCACGCTGCTTGAGTGCCAATGATTCTGGTCGCCTTTGGGAATGCCTTGCTTAGTCAACCATCCGGCGATTGCATAAGCTCCCATTTCTCCTTCCAGATACTTTGAAAAAATGAGTTTTACGATTTCCGCTTCCTCATCATACATCTGAAGTTCATGCACTTCCTGATTACGCTTATTAAACCTGCCCATTTTGCAGATTTTATATCCATATGGGATTTTACCACCTGTATAGCGGCCTTCCAGTGTCGGCTGTTCAAGGTGGGCCTTTGTGCGGATGGAGGTTTTAATGCTTTCCCCAGATGATTGCCAGTATCTGAGATAGTTAAACAGTTTGTCGAGATGGTCGTCAAAGCGCTGCTCACCTTCGATAACACTCCATACTTCTACTCCGGTTTTTACAAACCATTCCACGACAAACGGGGTTTCATCATCTTTACGGCCGAGTCGATCAAACATAAAAACCAAAAGGACGTCAAACTTTTTTAAGATGGCGTCCTTCTTTATTTGCTGCATGGCGACCCGCTCATCGGCGGATTTTTTATATCCTGAAACACCTTTTTCCTCAAATTCTTCTACAATCGTCCAGCCCTTTGCCCGCGCAAACTCACGGCAAGCCGTCCGCTGCATGGGGATATTATTATCATCCAGTTGCTTTGTTGACGAGACACGGTACAAGCAATACACTCTTTTCATTTTGCCAAACTCCTTTCTATTAGAGTTTAGCAAGCAAGTGGGGAGACGGGAGCGGCAATGAGGCTGTGTTGCAAGCATTTTCAATTGTTATTCGGCAATGACGATTATCTGTGTTGCGAAATCAGTCGAATGGTGGCATAATGTATCTATAATGTGTCTCCACGTCTTATTTGCGGGGTAATTAGCTGCGATGGAGACCACGTATGCAACAGTTTTTTCGCATCGTCGAATATTCAAAAAATATTGGTCTATACATATTTTTATGTTACATGGCATGAAGAGCATGGTCATACTTTTTAAGGGGAATTTTTAATGGTCTTCCTTTTGGAACTTTAATAATAATGAAGAGCACCACAACCATTTCAAGAAGTTCTTAATACTATAAAGATGACCTTCACAATGCTATCTGGCCACGATAAAAATGATCTATCTCAACGGAGGAAATATATGACTGGAATTACCCCAAAAGGAAAACAAGAAGAAGTCATGGCGCTTCCTGCGCAAGGACATATTGTTGTTCTCGGGACTGCTGGTAGCGGCAAGACTACCATAGCATTGCTTCGAGCTCATCATCTAGCTAATATGCCAAACAGCGGGAAAGTACTACTTGTAACATTTAATGGCGCTTTGGTTAAATATATGCGTGGAGTAAGTCGTTCAACTTCGCGCCATCTTGTTGTTGAAAACTATCACAAATTTGCTCGCGGATATTTAAACAGCAAAGGGAAAATGCCATCTTGGAATGGTATCTTAGATCCTAAAAAAAAGGCTAATTATATAGCTCAGGCTGTAGAGTATGTAAAAACTCAGCATCCCACTGAATCAACTCTCAGGCGCTCTATAGAATTCTTTATCGACGAGATAACCTTCATTCAACGATTTGGATTTGCTAACTTTGATGAATACTACGAAGTAGAACGTATTGGTCGCGCGGCGGCTAATATTAAGCGCGAAAATCGCAAGTGGATATATGCAGTATACCAGAAGTACATCGAACTGCGCGAAACAAACGGCAGGAAATACGATTGGGATGATTTAGCATTTCACGCTTATATCGAACTACAGAAAGACGATACTAAGCGCTTATATACCCATATAATAGTTGATGAAGGTCAGGATTTTTCACCGATGATGATTAAATCATTGGTCGATGCTGTGGCATGTGGCGGCTCATTTACATTCTTTGGAGACGTAGCTCAGCAAATCTATGGTAGCCGCTTGTCATGGCGAGACTCCGGAATAAACGCTGATAGAATATGGAGATTCGATGTAAATTATCGTAATCCCGCCACCATCATTGCATTTGCAAAAGACATAACCGAAAGCAAATATTGGCTACGAGACAGTGACATGGTGGAAGCAATTACTTTAATCGCTGAGGGACCAAAACCCATACTCGTGAAATTTGCAAGCAAGCAGCGAGAGATGGCTTGGGTAGTTGAAAGAGCAATCACAACAGGAAAAACGTCATCGGCGGTAATCATATGTCGCAACAGAGCGGATATTGATTCCTTTATGACTGCTCTGAAAACGAAAAGGTGCGACGCGACGGAAATTGATAAGGACACGCCCGGATATTCGCATGTAAAAACCGTATATCTTACAACTTTTCATGCTGCAAAAGGGCTCGAGTTTGATAATGTTTTCATTCCTTTTTTGACGGATGATAAACTTCCGGATCCTGATATAGTTGCTAATGCTGTGTCAAAGGAAGAATCATATTCAGATGAGATAAGGCTACTTTATGTTGCAGCGACAAGATCGAAATATGGACTATATATGACCTATAGTGACACTTTGTCGCCGCTTTTTCCTAAGAGTTCGAGTAATTATGATTTTCATGATGAAGAGGACGTATTATGAGTGCATTTGAAGTTTTAGCTAGCCGTAACGTAACTCGCCTTTGCCACTTTACAAAATTACAAAGCTTGACACACATTGTCGCTTCTGCTGATGGCATTCTGTCAAGTAGTTCAATTCGTCAAGATACGAAAAATGTTATCGACAAATCCAGATACGATGGCGAGTTGGATTATGTCTGTTGCTCTGTTCAATATCCTAATTCATGGTTTATGAAAAAGGCTATCCAAGATAATACTGATAAAATCTTTAGCGACTGGGTCGTTCTATATGTCGATTTAAGCATACTAAAATATAGTATTGCGAAATTCTGCCCTTGTAATGCTAGCAAAAAAAGTGGAGCATATATTGAAGACAACATGAGCAATGTGGAATTAATTTTTGCCCACTCCGTTCCTACATTTGAATATCCGAGGTCTTCTAGAATGCTTACCTGCTGTCCTACAGATGGGCAAGCAGAGATTCTAATAAAGGATAGTATACCAAGAGAGTTCATCAACGGCATTGCTGTGGGAAATCACGATGTTGCGAGGCGAGTATATGCAATGATGAAGATGTATAATATAGAATACACACCAATTTACATTGCTCCGGACGTGATGACCCCTAATTGGAGCGGTATGATAAAAAACGGTAATCGGCCAATCGAAACCCCATATGACTGGGCAGAGGAGGAATAACTATGACTGCAATGATACCAACTCGATTGGACAAATGCAAAGGGGCAATGTTAGCTACTGCAATCGGCGACGCACTTGGATGGCCTAACGAACAGCGAGCTAAAAACAAAGTCAAGAGCACCAATGTTAACGATTACTTTATTGAGTGGACTCGGCGTAATAGCAAACCATGTTACCACGATGAAAAAATTTTACCCGGTGAATATAGCGACGATACACAACTAACACTATCTGTTGCCCGAAGTATAATTGCGGGAAACTGGGAAAAATTTTTCATTGATAAAGAATTACCTTTTTGGCTCCGCTATGAGCGTGGTGGTGGTGGCGCTCTACTAAAAGCAGCAAAATCCTGTAAACAAGGCGTCTTGCCATGGCAGACTAATAACACCATTGATTATTTTAATGCTGGAGGCAACGGAGCTGTTATGCGCATTTTGCCTCATATCATTGCAAATTCACGAGAGTTTAATGTTGCGAACTTGTTAGTGGAAGTTATAAAAGATACTATCATTACGCATGGGCATCCACGTGCTGTATTAGGTGCAACATGCTATGCTTTTGCATTGGATTATCTTCTGAGAAAGGATTCTGTCTTGGAATATAGTGAGCTTGTTTCCGCTGTAATTGATGGGCAGAATGTTTGGGGTAGCTATTTAGGTGAAAATGAATTTAGGTCATGGCTTGAAGTTGCATACCATAATTGTGATTTTGAATACGCTGCAGAATGGGAATTTGTCCGTTCCAATATGGTTGATAGTCTAGACTTTATTCGAAACTCATTGAAAAAGGGGCTCATGTTGGACGATGTCACCGTTTTGACTCAACTCGGGTGTTTCTCTAAAGAAAATGGTGCAGGAGATGTGGCGATTCTGGCTGCCATTTACCTTGCTTCGAGGTATGCAAACAACCCTGCACTGGGGATAAAAATTCCCGCTTTTTCCTTTGGGGCAGATACAGATACCATTGCTTCTATTACAGGCGGTTTGCTAGGGATGCTTTGCGGTACTAACTGGATTCCGCCGGAGTGGAAGCTAGTCCAGGACTATGATTGCCTTATCCGGATTGTGGATCTGTTGTTTGTCGATAACGGCAAGCAGATAGCAAAATTCAACTTGTTAGAGAAGAAGAAAGAGTCGGGTTTTTGGGAAAACACCGATATTGGTCGCATGAGAAAAGTAAGCTCGACAAACATCCAAGGCGGGAACTATGCTATTGTCACTATCACAAAATGGGAATCCGCACTAGGGCAGACATTATTCACTAAGGAGATGGAAAGGATAACAAGTCAACAGGTTAATGTTGAAAATCAATTATCGCAGCAAACAACATTATTCGACAAAAACACAGCCATTAAGCACATAGACGTGCCGACTATAAAGTCCGAATACACTAGCATTGCCAATTTGAAAGGCACACGGCAATTCGTTCTGAATAGCGACAACATTATACTGTTACAAAATGATAAAAGATTTAATAAAAATATCACCATTGGGAAGATTCTGAAAATTGTCCGAGCCTTGATCGAAGAAAATAGCACAAGCGATACTATAGCAAATCAGTTTCATGTTGAGCTTGCAATGGTAGAACTTGTTAAATCTTATTTGACATAGTAATCCCTATATTATAAGAAAAAGTGCAAGTGTTTCGTTACCGTGCATTTAAAACTGCAAAAGTTTGCAAACATTGCTTATGGCTGAAAGCCGCATGAATACGGCGTTTTCCTATGCCCCTTATAATGGGTCGCACCATAAAGGATAGTCATAAGGGGAATAGCTTCTTATGACTATCCTTTTTTCTTTACTGGAGTACGGAGGCTCTTCGGTTTATTCTTTTTTTTGCCAAAACTTTGTATATAACTATGAGTATCCTAAATACATCTTTTGGTAACTCCATTTTTGCAGGCCTGCTTTGGTTGCAAAACATGCTGTCGTGTGGTACAATTTTATTGTGTAAAATCAGAACTCTGCCGATAACGATTGATAAGAAAGCACCGCTCTTTCCAACTGGTTTTCTATGATTGTTCTTTCTTTTTCATATTCCGCAATATGATGTTCCTCAAGCAGCGACGAATCAAGTGCTTTGTCGATTTTTGCAAGTTTACTGCAACAACTTTTTATTATCATGAGTGTCTGCGAAAACTGCGTGTTTTCCATAGGACTTTCCCTCCTTATATAGTTGGATATAAGGAAATTATACACGGAATTACTAGATGTTATTACAGGAGGTTTCTATGAGTTGGGATAATAAAAATGATAATTTTCTGCAATTACTTAAAAAACTTGCAGAAGGGGACGGAAAAGACTTCGTTGCGATTTTGGGAGCGGGGGTATCAAAAAACTCGGGCTTGCCTTTGTGGGCAGAGCTCCGAAGTGAGCTCTGCGACTTACTGGAGCAGCATTGGAAAGACATCGGCAAAGACGCGGATACCGATTTAATCGAAAGGATCAGAAAAAAAGACTTATGGGACGCGTTTTCGGATCTAAGACGCGAACTGGGGGAAAATATTTCGCGTACACATATGAGCGTCTTTCTACAGCATCCTGTGACAACCCGGAGACCTACAGTTATTTGTGGGATATGAGCATTGGCGGTATCATCACATTCAATCTTGACAGATTTGCCGTGGACGCCTACAGCAAAAAACACGGGAATGTCATTTCGTTCTCACATTGGAAAGAGCCGCAGAAATACCAAAACTATCTCGGCGGCGGTAAGCCGTATGTTTTTCATGCCCATGGCGACATTGAAGACAGGCAAAGCTGGATCATGACAAGAAGCGACAAAAACGAGCTGTACAGGCAGGATCCTTTCAAGAATTTTATGACAGCCGTCCTGAATTCAAAAAACTTGCTGATTATCGGATTCAATCCGGGAGAGGTCACTTTTTTAAATCTTCTCAATGAGATAGCCATCAATAAGGGGAGGCTGCCGGGCAGCAATTATTGCATATTGCCGAATATAACGCCGGAAGATTATCAAAAATACGAGGAGTACGGTATTTCGATAATCAGCTATTCGCCGGACGACGCAGACCGTCATGACGAAATTCCCGAAATACTCAGGACGCTCAGAGATGAACGCGAATCCAGGGATAAGCCCATAGAGGAACCTCTGGGGATTATTTCCGAAATTGAATCAATGCCGCCTATCCCGGCGTATGCCGAAATTGGCCGCTATACCCCGAACGCCTTGCGCAAGATACTTAATTCAGCCGTGTCGTCCATCAGACCGAATAATTTAGAAAACTTCGCCAAAGACGAAGAAATCATTATGGAGTTCTACTCTAAATATGGCCCGCAGCTTAATCTTGCGTGGTACGTCGATGTTAAAGGTAAAAATGAAGAAAACCTTTTCCATGACTACGTGTTGGTGGAAGAGGTCAATAAGGGTTCTTTCGGGAAAATTTACAGAGCTGTGAAACGCGATGATCCCGATAATAGCTCTCTTGCCATAAAAGTACTACTGCAAGAGGTCAATAAGGATATAGACTATTTGAACTGCTTCCGCAGGGGCGTGCGCGCGATGGAATTGATCGCCAAAAACAATATTCCCGGCGTCGTAAAAATACATAAAGCCTTTGAAGTGCCCAACTCTATCGTGATGGATTATATTGAGGGCTATACGTTAAGAGAGGCGATTGACGACTTTAGGCAAATAAGAAATTTCGGGTCAAAACTCGAAGTCATCAAACAGGTGTCCGAAACGATTTTTGCCGCGCATAGCCTGCAGGAAAGCGTACTGCACCGCGACATCAAGCCCGAAAACATCATACTTGAAAATTATTTTTCGGATTCGGATGATGATGATATTCGTATCAAAATCGTCGATTTTGATTTGGCGTGGCACAGAGGCGCGACAGAGCGGACGGTTATGGCTACCGGGTCGATAGGCTTCGTTGCCCCTGAGCAGGCTCTCGAAAACGCAAAAAGGGATACCCGCAGCAAGGCCGTTGACGTGTACAGCATAGGAATGCTGCTCTATTATCTGCTGTTGGAGGAAAATCCGCCAGCTAATTATCATTTTGCATCTAATTTCAGAGAGGATATTATCAATAAGCTGAAGTCAAAATACCGAACCGAATGGAGGGTTTTGCCGGTATATATCGCGGATACGATTGTTGAGGCAACCAGGCACGTGTCGACCGAACGGATAACTTTGTCCTCCTTTTTGTCGAGGCTTGAAATTATTAAGCGGTTATATCTGGACAATGAGATAGATCAAACCAATTTTATGCTGCTGCGGGAGTTGGCGGAAAGTATCGATTCATACGCCAATGTCGAAGCGAAGCCCGATAAAAGCGAGGTCATTATTAATCAAGACGTATTGAGCAAAAAAATCACGCTGAACACAAGAGTGGAAAAAAATAAAATGGTTCTTAATATAGAGATTTATAAATCCCGCGGCGGACACGATGCGAGAGCGGTTCGTGATTATTTTCAAAACATTATAAATCGCGCGCGAAAAGCAATGGACACCGCTTTGTTCCGCCAAACAAATTTGGGAAGGGAAGAGGAAACCAGCGCCATACGCATCTCTTTCGAGCATATACTTAAAAAGACTCTTGGTAGCGATGATATAAAAGAATTGGCCAGGAATATCACGGAGATATCTCAGGAGCTTCAATTTCAGTAAGATTAATGAGTAGCCTTATAAGTATTTTTGCCGCGATTACCCAACGCTTCGTCTAAGTTTTGGACAGATTTTCTTCAGGACGCAATACAGCCGCCATTTTCCGCAGAAAAAGACGGTTGCAGGGTGTGTTTTTCTGTTTTCAACATTGCTTATCGCTGCAAACCATTGAAATTACTAACTTTCTCCAAGTCCCTTATGATTACCGCAACCACGAATAGGTCAAGCCCAAACTAAAAAATTTTTAGCTTGGGCTTGACTTATATTTATCGAGATTGAGCGCGATAGTGCTTGTGGGGTTTCCGTTTACGTTTAATGCCCACTGAGGTACGCTCTTTATGCAGCTATTTTGGCTCGTAAAAGGTCAGATGACAAATATTATACCTGTTGCTAAATTTGGGAAATAGTGGCATAATATTTTTATGTATGACTACTGCAGGAATGAGAATTGAGAATATAAAAAAGATAAAGTTAGGTGACAACATGGCTATCGACAAAAATCGCAGACATAGGCCCATTCGATCTCTGCTTTTCCGCTATATAGGAATTCTTTTACTTGTCTTTTTGCTTGCCTTTTTCCTGATATTTTTTATTCGCATGACCGGTATGCTGAAGCAAGCGGAAAACCTGCACATTACGGAAATTAACAATTCTATTTCCGGTGTTTTGGATGATGCGGAGGCAAACCTGCAATCCGCTACTTGGGACTGGTCGTGTTGGGATGATACATATGAATTCGCTCTCGGAAATTCGCCGGATTATATAGAACTGAACTTTGAGTATGCGAACGCCCTTGATAAGCTGGGTATCAATTTTGTGATAATTACAGACATGGAGATGCGTGTTCTATACGAAGATTTTTATGATTTGATTGGTGAGGCGGCGGGTGAGCTTCCCTCCGGCTTTGCAGGGTCTCTTGACGGGGTAGTCAGCGATTTTTTTCAGGACTTCGCTTTGATTGATGAGGATAAACGGCTGGAAACTCATAACGGAGTTATAGGATACTATAATTATAACGGCCAGGTATATTCTACATCAATAATGCCTATTCTGCACAGCGATGCTATGGGAGATCCCGCCGGAATCATTGTGATGGGAAGGGTTTGCGACAACGCGAATATACAGCGCATGACCAGGACCGACACCTTTAATTTTGAGATTTCCGTGCCCGGTGAGGAAGAGCTGGCGCAAGGGGACACCGTTGTTTTCGAAGGAGATTCTGTTATTTCTTTATATAAGCTGATCGATGATATTGAGGGAAATAAGCTGATTATCAAAATCAGCCAGCCGCGCACCGTTTATCTTGAGGGCATGCAAGCGGTGGGGATGTCCAGCCTTTTCTTGATCGTTTCCATGATCCTTTTCGTTGTGATTCTGTTTTATTTCTTGTCGCGAATCGTCGTCAAGCCATTAAAGGAGTTGTCTGCGGATGTTTTATCCGTCAGTGGGGAAACGGCAATAGATGCGGACAAATATTCTCAGAACATGGAGCTGTATACTCTGGGAACCTCCATCAATGAAATGCTTCATAACGTTCTTCGCGCTGAGAAATCCAGTCTGGCTAAAAGCGAATTTTTATCACGCATGAGCCACGAAATGCGGACCCCCATGAACGCCATTATCGGCATGACGAGCATCGCCCGGGCGTCCGGCACAACGGAACGATATGAATATTGTCTGGATAGAATCGAAACCGCCTCCAAACATCTGCTGGGCGTTATAAATGATATTCTTGATATGTCGAAGATTGAGGCCAACAAGCTTGAGCTCGCATGTTCAGACTTTCATCTGGAAAAAATGCTGGCGAATATTACGAATGTCATCACTTTCCGGATTGATGAAAAGAAGCAGAGTTTTCATATTTATTTGGACCGGAGCGTGCCGGCAAATCTGTTTGGGGATGAGCAGCGCATTGCGCAAGTGCTCACCAATCTGCTGTCGAATGCCGCCAAATTCACGCCGGAAAACGGAGAGATTACACTGCGCATCAACTTAATAGAAGAGACGGACAATGAATGCACCGTTCAATTCAGCATAACTGACACGGGCATCGGTATTTCGACTGAGCAGAAAATGAAGCTGTTCCGCTCATTTGAGCAGGCGGATGGAAGCATATCCCGCAAATTCGGCGGCACAGGGTTGGGGTTGGTTATTTCCAAACGCATTGTGGAAATGATGGGCGGCGCAATCAATGTAGAGTCGGAGCCGGGGAAAGGGTCAACCTTTACCTTTACGATAAAGGCGGGGCGCGGCAGTAGCGGGGAGAACGTTGCGGCCCCGGTCCTAAAGAAAAATATTCGTGTTTTGGCTGTAGATGATTCCGATGATGTTCTTGAGTATTTCCGGTATATTTTTGAACCCCTCAGTATTTTATGCGATACCGCTTCCAATGGGGCGGACGCATTGGTACACATTGAAAAAAATATTAACCGGCCCTATGACGTGATATTTGTGGATTGGATGATGCCGGAAATGGACGGCATAGAATTGACGCGGAGAATCAGGCGACTGACTTCGCAGAACTCAGTCGTCATAATGATTTCCGCGGCGGAATGGAGCACTATCGAAGATGAAGCGCACCGGGCGGGCGTCCAGTATTTTATCCCCAAGCCGCTTTTTTCCTCCGCTGTTATCGACTGCATCAACGAATGCATGGGGAATAAAACAGCGCCGTCCGCGCCATATATCGAAAGCGCGGAAAACATGCAGTTTGTTGAGAAAACCGTGCTGCTGGTCGATGATGTGGAGATCAACCGTGAAATCGTAATTGCGATGATGGAAGGTACGGGATTGCGGATTCACTGCGCTGAAAACGGCAAGGAAGCATTTGAAGAATATCAATCGCATCCGGAGCTGTACGACCTGATTTTGATGGATATACATATGCCGGAAATGGACGGCTTTGAAGCTACGCGCAAAATCCGCGCGCTTAGCGACTGCCCGAGTGCGCAAAATGTTCCGATTATCGCTATGACGGCGAATGTTTTCCGCGAAGATATTGAGAAATGTCTTGAATGCGGAATGAACGAACATGTCGGTAAGCCTATTGATTTTAACGAATTGATGAAGAAAATGAGCCGGTTGCTTGCGGCCGAATAAGTGCGCTCTACATAAAGGACGCCTGCATTAAATAATAGGCCATAATAGGACAATAGGCGCAGGAATTACAACTCCTGCGCTTCAGACTGTAGACAAAGGTGCCGCGAAGCGAAGTGCGGTCAGCACGAGCCGCGCTTCGGGGAAGCGCGTAAATTCAAAAGCCTTGATTTCTCAAGGCTTTTGAATTATGCTTGGGTGGGCTTTG
>JGI994J12354_10005177_pt1 | contig 11317 bp, 11 predicted proteins | sample IntmicLarv3ML3BL_FD_12354 | JGI IMG/M metagenome (IMG submission 12354) | reverse complement strand
AAATTTCGCAGTAAGCCTAAACGAAGGCTAAACAAGAAATTTTGACGAAGAAGAGATATAAATAGCTTTTCGGATATTATGTTTTCTTATGGTAGGGCGACATATTATGCCCCTTTTGTTTCATACAAGTTCAGCAGAGTTTAATCAACGGCTCAAATAGGAGTTTTTATGAAGAGATCGTTACTAGTTAATTTTATCCTAAGTCTAATTATTTATTTTTCAATTGACTGCTTTTTAGTTAAATTTACCGGAGTTAGTTTTTTATTTAGATTTTCAATAGGATATTTCTTTTGTATTGTTATTATTTTTTCAGGTTATTTTGAACAAAAGAAGATTATGAATATATTAAACAACGAATGCGACCCTCAAAAATGTCTCGCAGAATATGTAAAATTTGAAAAATATATACCCACAAAAAGCTACAAGGCTTCTTATGAGCTGAACCGCTGCACTATTTTTTCTCATGTCGGCAATTTTGAAAGTTCGTTTTCCATATTAGAAAGTATTGACCCGAAAATATTGAAAAAACCATTTAAATATCTTTATTCCGGCAATTTAATGACAGCTTGTCTGCGCGCCAGTGATTTAGCCAAGGCTAAAGAAGCCTGGGATCAATTGTATTGCATGGAAATACCGAAAAAATTTTTACCTGTAAAAGAATTCAACATAATATATGCCGATTTATTATTCTTCAACCCTTCAGATGAAAACCGAAAACTCTTTGTAGAAAAAGCAGAAAAAATACTTTCAGAAAATGAAGACAAGTTTTCCATGTTAGCAAAAGTGTCTATGAAACATTATATAGGTATAGTTTACTTTGAACTCGATGAATACGAAAAAGCCAAAGACTACTTCTCATACACAATAGAGCATGGCAACAAGCTCCACATTGTAGAATTATCGCGGCAATATTTGGAGCGTATTAATGCGCTCTGATTAAAATAAATCAAGTAAACACAAGGGGGATTTTCATGAGTATACCTTACAAAGCGGAACCTTTCCGCATTAAAATGGTTGAGCCTATTAAAATGCTCACCCGTGAAGAGAGAGAAGAAAAAATAAAGCAGGCGAAATACAATTTATTCGGCCTTACAGGGGAAGATTGCTATATCGACCTGCTAACAGATTCCGGCACAAATGCTATGAGCAGCCACCAATGGGCGGGCATTATGCGCGGCGATGAGGCTTATGCAGGCGCCAGCAGCTATTATAAGCTCATTGATGCAGGTAAGGATATTTTTGGCTACGGCTATATTCAGCCTGTTCACCAAGGCCGCGCGGCTGAAAAGGTTCTTCTGCCTCTTTATTTAGAAAAAGGCAAATATTCCATCTCAAATATGTTCTTTGATACAACCCGCGCCCATGTTGAATTAGCAGGCGCAAGAGCTGTTGACTGCGTTGTAGAAATTGCTAAAGACCCTTCTCACCGCGCTAAATTCAAAGGCAATATGGATGTTGAAAAACTGGAAAAATATATTAACGAATTAGGTGCCGAAAATGTTGGCCTTGTAGTTATGACAATTACCAACAATTCCGCAGGCGGACAACCTGTTTCCATGGAAAATATGCGCCAAACCTATGAAGTTTGTAAAAAATACAATATTCCTCTTGATATTGATGCTGCCCGTTTCGCTGAAAATGCTTATTTCATCCAGCGGGATGAGGAAGGCTATCAAAATAAATCCATTAAAGAAATCGTTCGCGAAATGTTCTGCTACGGTGATATGTTCACAATGTCCGCCAAAAAAGACGCTATCCTCAACATGGGCGGCCTTATCGGCATAAGGGATGAAAATTCTCCGCTGGTGCTTAAAGTAAAGGCCAACTGCATCAGCTATGAGGGCTTCTACACTTACGGCGGCCTGGCAGGCCGCGACCTTGAGGCTATGGCAATCGGCCTTTATGAGGGTACTGATGAAAACTTCCTTTCCTACCGAATTGGGCAGGTTGAATATCTGGCATCTCTGCTTGATGATGCAGGCATCGCATACCAAACTCCGGCAGGCGGTCATGGTGTTTTCATTGATGCGAAGGCCATGTTCCCTAATATTCCTTATTATGAGTTCCCTGCACAGCTCCTTGCGGTTGAGCTTTATAAAGAAGGCGGAATCAGAACCTGCGACATCGGCTCCTACATGCTGGGCAATGACCCGGACACCGGCGAGCAGCTTGAAAGCACATTTGAATTTACCCGCATGGCTATCCCCCGCAGGGTTTATACTCAAAGCCATATGGATTTATTGGCGGAAGCTCTTATTAATATAAAGTCGCGCGCACATACATTTAAACGCGGCTATAAAATCACTTGGGAACCGCCGATTTTAAGGCATTTTCAAGCCCATCTTGAACCGCTTGAATAAGAAAAACAGCAAAAAACAGCCTCTGAAAAGAGGCTGTTTTTATTTAATTATTTGAATTTTACAATTTACTAAGCAATTCCTTTAAAGTATCAGCCGCATTGCCGAGCATCAATGTTGCATTTTCTGCTGTGTAGAGAGGATTATCAACGCCTGCATAGCCCGGCTTATCGTCATAGTTGCAGATTAGGATATGCTTTGCTTTTTCCACATCTAAAACTGGCATTCCATAAATCGGCGTACCCTCCGCCGTATTTGCGGCAGGGTTTACAACGTCATTTGCACCTATGATTATAGCTAAATCGCAGGCTTCAAACTCAGGATTTATATCATCCATTTCGCGGAGCTTTTCATAAGGCACATCAGCTTCCGCCAGAAGCACATTCATATGCCCGGGCATTCTCCCTGCTACTGGGTGAATGGCGTAGTCAACCTGAGCTCCTTTTGCTTCATATTTATCGGCTATTTGCTTCACAAGCTGCTGGGCCTGTGCCAGCGCCATGCCGTAGCCGGGGATTATTATTACTTTTTTCGCGTTTTGGATTATAGAATCTGCTCCGTTTTCCTGCGGGGAATCTTCTGTCTGAAGCGGTTCTGAGCTATTTACTTTTCCGTCGATTATATCAAGCAATTCCTTCAAGGTATCCGCCGCATTGCCCAGCATCAATGTTGCATTTTCTGCTGTGTAAAGAGGATTATCAACGCCTGCATAGCCCGGCTTATCATCATAGTTGCAGATTAGGATATGCTTTGCTTTTTCTACATCTAAAACTGGCATTCCATAAATCGGCGTACCCTCCGCCGTATTTGCGGCAGGGTTTACAACGTCATTTGCACCTATGATTATAGCTAAATCGCAGGCTTCACTTTTGCTTCATATTTATCGGCTATTTGCTTCACAAGCTGCTGGGCCTGTGCCAGCGCCATGCCGTAGCCGGGGATTATTATTACTTTTTTCGCGTTTTGGATTACATTAGTGTTTTCTTTTTCTGCTTCAACTTCAATTTGGATTTCAGCAGCTTCAATTTCTTCAACAGCTTCAACCTCAACAGTCTGAACATCGGCTTTAACAGCCGGTGCAGATGTTTTGCCCAGCAGAATATCCATTAAATGCCTGTTCATAGACCGGCACATAATCTGTGTCAAAAGAAGGCCGGAAGCCCCTACCACGCCGCCTATGGCAACAAGAAGAGGATCGCCGATAGCCATGCCGGCAATCGAGCCTGCAACCCCAGATAAGGAGTTAAGCAGGGAAATTGTAATAGGCATATCAGCACCGCCAACCCGTATGGAGAACGAAACGCCGAAAAATGCGCTGAAAACCGTACACATAATTACGCTGACAGGGAGCGGAACGCTTTCTGCAACGAAGAGCACTACGAAAACACATGTAATTACCGCTGAGCCCATTGTAAGGGCTTGGTGGTTGTTCCATACAACGGATTTTTGCGAAAGAACTTTATGGAGCTTGCCTGCGGCAACGAGACTGCCCACCAGCGTAACAGTACCGACAGCAAGAGCAAGGCCGCCTGTTATAAGGCCGAATACGCCTATTTCAGACCCGTCCAACACAGATATGGCTGCCACAAGGGCCGATGCCGCACCTCCGAAGCCGTTTAGTAGCGCAACCACCTGCGGCATTTCAATCATCTTGATACGGCCTGCCCAAATAAGCCCGACCACAAGGCCAATAATCATAGCTGCCCACAAATAAATATCCGTAAGTATTTCATATTTATACAGCGTAAGAAAAATAGCCGCCGCCATGCACAATGCGCTCAAAAGGTTGCCTGCCACAGCTGATTTAACCTTACTCATCATAGAGATGCCTATGAGCACGCCGAAAACAAGCACAGCACAGACAATATAATAGAGTGTATCGCTCATTACTTATCTCCTTTGGATTTAAACATTTTAAGCATAATATGGGTTACGCCGAAGCCCCCCGCCACATTTAACATAGCAAGAAATATGGCAATGGCGCCAAGTATTTTGCTTCCCATTTGAACCGCCGCAGCCGTTGCCGTTAAAGCGCCCAGAACAGTTACGCCTGATAAAGCATTCATACCGCTCATAAGCGGCGTATGGAGAAGGCTCGGCACATTGGATATTATTTTATATCCGGCAAGAGTTGAAGCAATGAATATAATTATAAGTAAAACAGGATTCATTATAACCTCCGATTATTGATTCATGGCTTCAAGAGTACCTGCATGAACGATTTCTCCACCGATTGTTGTAAGAGAAGATGCAACGATTTCATCACTTCTGTCAAGGTTGATAGCATTATCTTTTACAAGATATTTAAGCAGGTTGTATATGTTTTGAGCAAACATCCAAGTTGAGCTTGTAGGAAGCAGGCCGGGGATATTCTTGATACCGTTTATTGTAACGCCATGAACAACGCTTACTTTACCCGGGTCCGTAACAGCACAGTTGCCGCCCTGGTCGATGGAAATATCAACGATTACAGAGCCCGGAGCCATTTGCTTAACCATTTCTTCTGTTATAATAATTGGCGCTTGTTTTCCCGGAACCAATGCGCCCAAGAATATGACATCCATATTTTTAACTGTTTCGGCAAGAATATTTTGCTCTTTTAAAAGCCATTCCTGAGGGAGATTGTTAGCATAGCCGCCCTCACCTACAGAAATTTCAGCAGGAACGCCGAGATCTACTATTTTAGCGCCAAGGCTCATTGCCTGCTCTGCTGCATCAGGTCTGATGTCACAAGCATGAACAACCGCACCAAGTCTCTTAGCTGTAGCAATAGCTTGAAGACCGCCAACGCCTGCGCCGATTACCAAAACATTAATAGGCTTAATCATACCAACTGCCGAAAAGATTTGAGGAGCAAATTTAGGCAGTGAATCAACAGCCATAATCATACCTTTATAGCCTGCGCATGTGCTCATAGATGTTAGAGCATCCATATTCTGCGCTCTGGAAATACGCGGAATACCGTCAAGCGTAAGGCTTATAATGCCTTTTTTAGCAAGATTTCTAACCATATCATGATTTACAGGGGATGCAGGGTGGATAAATGTTATTAAAATCTGGCCTTCGTGCATCATATCAACTTCATGGATATTCTTTACAGTATTAAATTGAGGCTCTTTAACTTTAAGAACAACATTGCATTTTGCATAAATTTCAGCCGGATCATCAATAATTGTTGCACCTGAGGCAACATAGCTTTCATCGCTGTAATAAGAGCCTTCACCTGCTGATTTTTCAACAAGCACAGTAAGCCCGTCGCCTACCATTTTTGCTACTGTTTCAGGTGTTGCAGATACGCGGCGCTCTCCACCCATAATTTCTTTAATAATCCCAATAATCATTCTCATTTCCTCCTCATTTTATATAAGCCTTTTTAGGCAAAAGGCAAATTGCTTAATTTTAATCTTCGATTGCAGGCAAAACAGCATACTCCTCTTTCACCGCCGAAAAAACCACAATGGTTCTTGTAAGCGAAACCCCTTGAATACTTTTAATATCATTCAAGATTTTTTCAAGAGAAAGGGTAGACTCCGTCACAACTTTCAAAATATAATCAAAATCCCCTGTGATATAATAGCACTGGGCAATATCCTTATGGGCTTTAACACTTTTTGTGAAGCTCTCATTATATTTAGGATGCTCAAGGCTGACATTTATAAAGGCCGAAATATCCTTGCCTATTTTATTTGTATCTAAAACAACTGTATATTGCTTAATAATTCCGGAGGCTTCCAGCTTCTTTATACGTTCGATTATGGCGGAAACGGACATATTAACCTTTTCCCCTATATCCGATGCGCTCATGCGCGAATTTTCCTTTAAAAGGGCAAGTATTTTTACATCAGTAATATCCATTTCAAACCTCCCCGATGCTAACACTAATATTTACCTATATAATATCATATTCCATAAATATTGAAAGAGATTTTTAATTTTCAAAATATTTTTCCGTAATTCTTGTTCAGTCCATAAATTTTGCGGTTTACTTATGTCTAATAATATGAAAAAATTAAACAATTCATTTCAACCCTTTATATCATAATTTTGAGAGCATATAAAACAGCAGATTTCTTATGAAAGAAACCTGCTGTTTGACTTTATTTCAAATTATTTAGTTCCGTACTTATTCTTCTTCACCGGCGGCTTTAACTTCCGGCTTTATTGCTATACCCAGCTCGTCAAGCTGCTTTTCCTCCACCACATTAGGCGCATCTGTCAAAGGACAGCTGGCGTCTTTCACCTTAGGGAAAGCAATAACATCTCTAATGGCATTTATGCCCGCCAGAAGCATTACAAGCCTGTCAAGGCCGTATGCTACGCCGCCATGAGGCGGTGCGCCGTATTTGAAAGCCTCGAGGAAATAACCGAAGCGTTCCTCTGCGCTTTCCTTGGTGAAGCCGAGCATTTCAAACATCTTCTGCTGAACCTCATTCTGGTATATTCTAAGGCTGCCGCCGGCAAGCTCAAAGCCATTGGCCACCAAATCGTAAGCCTTTGCCCTGACGGCGCCTGGATCTGAATCAAGTAAATGAACATCCTCATCCATGAGCATGGTGAACGGATGATGCTTGGCATAGAAGCGCTGGTCTTCCTCATCCCACTCAAGCAGCGGAAATTCTGTAATCCAGAGGAGCTTGTAGTCGTCAACCTTTGTCAATTCTTCCCTGCGGGAGATTTCACAGCGGAGCGCTCCCAAAGCGTCAAACACAATATCATTTTTATCGGCGCTGATGAGAATCAAATCGCCTTTTTTCGCGCCGAAAGCCGAAATAACCTCCTGCATTTTCTCATCTGTAAAGAATTTGGCGGCGGAGGATTTAATCTCCCCATCCTCGCCTATGGCAATCCATACAAGCCCTTTGGCTTTGTATGTTTTCACAAAATCAACAAGGCTGTCAATTTGCTTACGGGGGTATTTTGCGCAGCCCTCAGCACAAATACCGCGAACGCTGCCACCGGCTTCAAGTGCGCCTGTGAATACAACAAAATCCATATCCTTAACGATTTCCGAAATGTTTTTAAGCTCCATGCCGAAGCGAATGTCCGGCTTATCGGAGCCGTAGCGCTCCATAGCCTCAGCATAAGTCATGCGGGGCAGTGGCATTTCTAAATCAACGCCTGCTACATCTTTGAAAACGGCTTTCATAAGCCCTTCATTCATTTCAATAATATCTTCAATGTCAACGAAAGACATTTCAATATCAATCTGAGTAAATTCCGGCTGGCGGTCAGCCCTCAAATCCTCATCGCGGAAGCATTTGGCTATTTGGAAATATTTATCAAAGCCAGAAATCATGAGCATCTGCTTAAACTGCTGAGGCGATTGAGGCAAAGCATAGAAATTCCCTGGGTGAACGCGGCTTGGCACAAGATAATCCCTTGCGCCTTCCGGCGTGCTCTTTGTCAAAATAGGCGTTTCAATCTCAAGAAAACCAACTTCTGACAAGTAGTCTCTTACTCTTTTTGTTATATTATGGCGGAGAATTAAATTGTTTTGAAGCTCCGGCCTTCTCAAATCGATATAGCGGTATTTCAGGCGCAGATCCTCTTTAACGCCTGTGTCCGCAACTTGAAACGGCGGAACCTCCGCCTCGGAAAGAATACGAAACTCATCAATAGAAATTTCAATTTTTCCGGTTGCCATATCTTCATTTACATTTTCAGGCGTTCTGGCAATAACCTCGCCTGAAAAAGCAACGACAAATTCACCGCGAACGCTGCCCGCCTTTTCAAAGGCTTCTTTTGAAGCGCCGTTTTCATCAATAACGCCTTGAACAATGCCTGTTCTATCTCTTAAGGTTACAAATATTAACTGGCCCAAGTTGCGCCTTTTATTTACCCAGCCCATAACCGTTACCTTTTGGCCTATGAACTTTTCGGTAACCTCCGCACACATGTGGGTTCTTTTCATCCCCTGCATGGATTCTCCCATGTTTATCTCTCCTTATGAATAGCGCGAAAAAACGCGCAGTAATGGTCAATTCAATGCGTTTACGGGTTCGGGATTACGCAAAAATATCTAAATATCCCGACCCTTGATATCACCGTCCGCATACACCGCGCATGATAGATTTATATATGAAATTTTCATATTTTTTAGCTTAAGCATATCATCATCTCTCAAATACTTTATTAAATATATCTGTTTTTCTCTCACACATTTCGACTGTTCTTTGCATATAGCCGTCAATATCTTTCACATTAAAGCTGCGCTCAATGCGCCCTGTTTCAATATTTACAAACTTGGAAACCGAACCTGCACCAATGGCAATTATGCTTTGCTTCTCCTCCATAATAGCAACATTATATATGCCGAAATTATTATTTTTGCCATAGCCTACATTTTCAAAATTACCCAGCATATTCTTTTGCCTGTACATATAATAAGGCTTGTAGGAGAAATTGTCCATATATGTTTTGGAAATTTGCAAAAGAAGCTCCATTAAATCAGCCTGTGCCAAATTCCTTTCGGTAAGCTCCTCCTTCAGCCTTGATGCCCGCTTAACAGCCAAAGTATGCACTGTAATTTCCTCAGGGTTAAGTGCACAGATTGCTTCAAAGGTTCTTGTAACATCTTCATGAGCTTCCCCATCCAACCCGAGTATAACATCAATATTAATATGGTCAAAGCCCTTTTGCCTTGCCATATCAAAAGCATTTAGGAAATCCCGGGCCGAATGTTTTCTGCCAATTGCCAGGAGAGTTTTATCATTTATGGTTTGGGTGTTAATAGAAATGCGATCCACGCCGTAGCGCTTCATAATATCCAGCTTATTTTCCGTTATAGTATCGGGGCGGCCGGCTTCCACCGTAAATTCCCTTAAGCTGCTTAAATCAAAGCTCTCGCTTAAGGATTTTAAAAGCTCTTCAAAGGATCTGTCGTCGATACTGGTAGGCGTTCCCCCGCCGATATAGAGGTTTTCAAGATTTTTGCCCTTGAACATTTTGGCTGCATGATCCATTTCCAATTTCATGCGGTTTATATATTCAAAGCTAAGATACTCATATTTTTCTATGGGATAGGATGTAAACGAGCAGTACAAGCAGCGGGACGGACAAAAGGGAATACCCACATACATGCTGTAATTATCAGGCTTACTTTTTGCGAGAATATCCTGCTCTGCCAGAGCAACCCGCAGGCTCAGCTCGGCCTTTTCAAGGCTTGCCATATATTTATGCTGTAAATATGAAACAGCGCCTTCCCCGCTCATGCCGCCATCCAAAAGGCCGGAAACAATTTTTGCTGGCCGTATACCCGTTAAAATGCCCCAAGGAAGCTCCCTTCCTTCCATTTGGGAAAGCATTAGATATATACATAGCTTTATAGAATGGGCAATGTCATTATCCGCAAGACTCATGGCTTTTTCAGCAAGCAATTTTCCATCTACAAAAAAGCAGGCTGTTACCAGCCCGTTTTCATATTTTGATAATACATATCTATCAGAGCTTTCCCCGTTTTCAAGCCTTTTATATTTCTCATTGGGGAAAAACAGCTGTATAGCGCCTATAACGGCATCAACATGCTCATGTCCTAAAGCTAAATAATCCATCTAAACTACCTTCCCGATCCGACTACCATATTATGCACCTTTTCCCTGCCTATAGTAGTGGCAGAATTATGACCCGGGAAAACTCTGACATCATCCGGCATTTTTAACAGCCTATTCTTTATGCTGTCCATAAGAGCCTCACCGCTTGAAGTTGCCAAATCATAGCGCCCTACGGAATCCTTAAAAAGCGTATCCCCGGCAAAAAGAACACTGTTCTCCTCATCATAGAAGCAAGCCCCGCCTGCCGTATGCCCCGGAGTATGTATAACCTTTAAGCTGCCTGAACCGATTTCTATAATATCGCCTTCTTTAAAAAATCCGTCACATTCAACTGTATAAGCCTTTCCGCCTATGCGCTTGGACTCATTAAAATCAACACTCACTAGAAGTTCCTTTTCAGCTTCAAACGCATAAACAGGCGCTCCCGTAATTTCCCTAAGCTCATTAACGGCTCCAATATGGTCAAAATGCCCATGAGTCAATATTATCATTTTAATAATCAACCCATTTTCATCTATTAAGCCTTTCAGCTTAAGGGGTTCACCGCCGGGATCAACAATAACGGCTTCCCTAGTATTCTCATCATAATAAAAATATACATTTGTCCAAAAAGGCATTACTTGAGTATGAATTATTTTCATATTTGTGCTCCCTGAGTTTTTATATAATTCCATATTAACAGGTCTAAAAAATTTTGTCACTGTCTATAAGCAGCGTTACGGGCCCGTCATTAACAAGCTCAACTTCCATATGAGCTTGAAAAACGCCGCTTTCCACCTTTCCTTCATATGATTTTCTTATATATTGTAAAAAATTCTCAAAAATCGAAGCTGCCGCAGCAGGCTCTGCTCCCGCTATGTAGCTGGGGCGCCTGCCCTGCCTCGCATCTCCGTATAATGTAAAATTGGGAACAATAAGTATGCCCCCGTATATATCTGCCACAGATAAATTCATTTTATCGTTTTCATCTGTAAATATTCTTAAATTAATGAGTTTTCCCGCCATATATTCAAATGTTTTTTCATTATCCTCCTTACCCATGCCCACAAGCACCATTATACCTTTGTCAATAGCGCCTGTAATTCCATTATCTACCGTAACCGATGCTTTTTTTACCCTTTGCACAACACATCTCATAAAAACTCTCCCTATTGAAATCCGGCTGATTTGTTATACCCGCCGGATAGATACAAGTATATATTAAGTCGTAAGCCTATTAATCTCCGCAACACCGGGGATATTCAATATTTTCTGACATATCCGCTCAAGCTGCTCTCTTGATGAAATCTCTATAACAACATTGAAAATGGCTTCCGTATTATTGCTTCTTGCGTGCAGGTCCTTAACAGGTATTTTATACTCGGAAAAGACCTTGGATATATCTATTATAAGACCCATTCTATCTTCACA
>JGI994J12354_10005176_pt1 | contig 11318 bp, 9 predicted proteins | sample IntmicLarv3ML3BL_FD_12354 | JGI IMG/M metagenome (IMG submission 12354) | reverse complement strand
CATCGTCTGGCGCAATGATGGTATACCATACAGATGCTGGATCAGAACGGTTTTGAAAAGCACAACCGGATCAACGCTTTTGCGTCCTTTGTCCTTGCTGTACCGGTTCCATACCAAATCATATATATGGCTGAAATCCACCGCTCTGTCTATTTTCCGCAGCAGATGGTCCGCAGGTATCCGTTCCTCTATGTTCAGTATTTCTACTGTTCCGCGCAGGTCAAATCCTCGTTCCAACATCTTCATCACCCGTTTTTATTTTACATTATCTATGCAAAAAAATCCAGCTCACGCTGGACTTTTTTGACAGGCTGAGAGCCCCGAATCGCCTAATAGGCGATTCGGGGCTCTTTTCTAAGTCTGAATTGTCTGCGCTTTCCGGCGCACTTAATATGCATATAATAATATATACAGGAAAGCTCAATTAAAATACGTCTTCCTCGATAGTTTCCGGCGGCTGCTCCAGTAGGATGGGATTTTTAAGATAGTACTTTAAATACTTAAACGCCGTGGAATAATAGTAACCGTCACAAATACGCTCGTCCATGACAGCAGTGTAGTCCACATACTTTCTCTCAACGGGTCTTCCCGCATCATCCAGCTCCACCACATTCCGCTTTGCGCCGAAAGACAGAAACAGCGGCAGATGACCGAAATCATAGAGGTGGTGGTAGATTGGCGGAATGCCCAGAGAGCCCATATCGGTGATAATCATCGAGCCGTGGAAAGGAGATGCTTCCACGATGCTGGCGGGCAGAATCCCAAAATAGTCCAGAGCTGTCAGTATTCCCACCGTGGCTTTCAGCACAAGCCCCGGCATTTTAAAGAGGTTTGCCGCCAGCTCCTCGGTATTGTTTTCTCCCGTATCGGCTTTTATCTCATCTATTTTGGCGTTCATTTTATTGTATACATCAAAAATGGTATCAGCCGGATCAAAGATGATTTTAATTGTCGTCTCCGGAGAATCTGTGGACAGCGAACGTTTCACAGCCATAGAAACCGATATGTCATGGTGCGCATATATCCGCTGACCGGCAATGAACCTGTTTATCCCGGGGCGCATTGCCACGGTTCGGACATATGTGGCAACGAACAGATGCAAAAGCCCCATCCCTTTATATCCTTGAGCACGCTTTTCTCTTAAATATCTGTCAATTTCAGTAACTTCTATACTGTCGCCAAACGCATTCTGGGAATCGCTGCGCTTACGCATAATATATGGCATCATTTTATATAGAGGCGCAAGGGAGCGCAGCTGACGCCCGTCTTTTCTGTCGCCATAGCGCCGCTTATATTTTGTTTTTGGCATATTAAAACCACTCCTTTAAAAAAACGCCCAATTAAGTATATAATTTTAAGTTAATTTAGGCAAGATAAAGTTGAGTACATTCCGGGATTTCGCGGGAATTATATGCTATCTCATGGTAAATGCTGGGGGTTTTTAAGATCGGTCTATTATTTGCAATAGTCAGATTTTGTGTTTTTATCTCAAATCTCTTGTGATTAGACCCAAAATGCTGTATTATACATTATAATATGGGGGAGGTGTTTTTTGATGTCTCTTGAAGCAATCAAAGCTGTCACCGATGCGGAAGAAAGAGCCCGCATAATAAAAAAGGATTCTGAAGAGAGCTCTGCTCTCGCAATAAGCGAAGCCGAAGCCGCCGGAGATGCCGCTATACGTGACGCTGAAAAAAAAGCCATAGAAGAGCTTAGGGAACTGAGAAAAAAGGCTGATGAAAAGGCAACCAGAGACGCCGCAACACTAGCTGCAAACACCGAGAACAAAAAAGCCGCTATGCGCGCGCGCGCAGAAAGCCGATTGGACAGCGCAGCAATGCTGGTCGTGGAAAGGATTGTGAACAGCTGATGTCCATTGTGAAAATGAGGGGGCTTCGGCTGCTGGCTGTAAAGGCTGACAGCGATGCACTCCTGCACGATATACAGACACTTGGCTGTCTTGAAATTTCCGATGTGCCGGAAGACATTTCCTCTTCCGAAGCACTTTCCATGCTGGAAAAAGTTCAAAATACAGAATCTCAGCGCAGGTCGGAGCTGGAAAAACTTGAAGAGGCACTGAACATTTTGAATAAATACGCGCCTCACACCGGAAATCCTTTCTCATCCAAGCTGAAAATTCCCGAAGGCAAGTTTTTCGACATGACCGAGCTTAAAGAGGGTACGGAAGCGGCCAGACGCATTCAGATAATGTCTGACGGTATTTCCCTTGCGGCAGAGGAAGAGTCCGGTTTAATCCGGACTATGGAGGTTCTCACCCCTTGGGAAAAGCTTGAGCTGCCGATTGAGCTGAAAAATACAGAGCAGTGTGCGGCGATGACAGGAACCGTCCCATCCTCCGTTCCGGTATCCAAACTGGAGGAAGCCGTCTCCGAAGCCGGGGAAGAAACTGCGTTATATATACTCTCATCCCAGCGGGGAGAACACCGCTTTTTGGTTATCAGCCATAAGTCCTGCCAAAATGCGGTGAGAACAGCTCTTAACAAATTGGGATATGCCCCTGTTTCCTTTCCTGAGCTGACAGGGACAGTTAAAGATAACATAAAAAACACACAGAATCGTATCCGCGAATTGAACGCCGAAAAGCTGGGGTTTTCCACCCAGATAAAGGCTGAATCCAAAAGCAGAGATATTCTGAAAATCTGTGCCGACAGGCTGGGTACTCTCCTTTCACTGGAAGAGGCAAAGACCCGCCTTCTCGCAACCCGGGAAACCCTGTATATTACCGGCTGGTTTCCCGCATATGATACAGCCGCACTGGAAGACATTCTGGAAAAATACGACTGTGCATGGGAAATAAATGAAGCTGAAAAAACCGACAGCTCGCAGATTCCCGTAAAAATAAAGAACGGTCTGCTTTCGCGCTGTATAGCCAGAATGAACGCTCGTTACAGCCGCAGCACAGATACACCTTCAAAAATCCACATGCTCATGGCTCTGCTGTTCATTCTCATCTTTGGTATTATGACCGCCGATATGGGCTGCGGACTTCTCATGGTTCTCACAAGCCTTTTCGTAAGGAAGGCCGCAAAGCCTGCCGGAGCTGTGAAAAACTTCTTTATACTCCTGAGCTACTGCGGAATTTCTTCAACGGCGTTCGGTGCGCTTACAGCGAATTTCTTCAGCAGCTTTGCCGCGAAACTTATGGTAATTATCCAACCGGAAAACGCTTTTGATTGGTTCTGGCAGCCTTTTTTAAGCTTTCCCGACCGGCTCCTGATAATTGCAGCAGGTTCTGCCGTGTTGGTGCTCTCAAATCTGATTGCGATGATAATCATGCGCAGTAAAGGCGAGCCGTTAAATGTCAGAATCCTTTTAGGCGGAATTGTATCCGGTATGATCCTGCTCCTTGCCGGAAATCTTATCCTGTTGGGACTCCATATCCTGGGAAAAACACAGGGAGACCACATTTTAACAGCCTGTCTGGCACTTCTTGGGGGCATTATTGATTTTATCTTTTCTCTTCTTGCCTGCTACGCATATGATCTCAGCCTGAGATGCCGTCAGTGCTTCAGCAAGAATGAGGATGCTGTCGACAGAACTTTCAGACCTCTTGCAATCAGAACAAAATATGTTGATGTTGTGAAGGAATAGCCATATGAACGGAATTGAAAAAATCACCGCACGAATTGAATCGGATGCCGGCAAAGAGGCGCAGTCCCTTTCTCTGGAGACGGCGGAACGCTGCGCAAGCATGCGCAAGGCATATGACACCAAGGCACAGGAGGCTTACTGGGCACTTGTCCGCTCCGGTGTGAAAGACTGCGAGGCGCGGGTGCGTCAGCTGGGTGTAATCGCCGCTCAGGAAGCAAAAAAGAGTGTTCTCAGCATGAAGCAGGAAATGGTGGTTAAGTCCCTCTCACGCGCTGAAGAGCTGCTTTGCCGGATGCCGGAAAAAGAGTATACCGGACTTTTATCCCGTCTTGCCGCCAAAGCCGCAAAAACCGGACTTGAAGAGCTTGTATTCAATGAGAGCGACAAAGTCACTGTCGGTCCCAAGGTTTCCAGAGCGGCAAATGCGCTGATGCGCGAACAGGGTAAATACGGAAAGCTTACTGTCAGTGAGCTTTCCGCAGATATAAAAGGCGGGGTCATCGTAAAGCAGGGCGACATAGAGATAAATTGCAGTATCGAGGCTATGGTATCTATGTATCGTGATGAGCTTTCCACGCAGATGGCCTCAGTTCTCTTCGATAATTAAGAGCACAGATGACAGTGGAACCGGGGAAAACCGTTTCTTGTCCCCCCTCCGGTCTGGAAAGGAAGTCATATATGAGCGGAAAAATTGTTAGAGTATCCGGCGCGTTGGTTACAGCCGAAGGTCTCTCCGGAGCAAAAATTTCCGATCTTGTCTTTGTGGGCGATCTCAAACTTACAGGAGAAATACTTAGTGTGAACGGCAGCAGCGCATCAATCCAGGTCTATGAAGACACGGACGGTCTTGGACCCGGTGCGGCAGTTGAGCTTGCCGGCATGCCGCTTGCAGCAGAGCTTGGTCCCGGTCTTCTCGGCAAAATGTTTGACGGAATACAGCGCCCGTTGTCTGAGGCGCGGGAACTCTCCGGCGACTCGATGGTAAAAGGAATTGAAGTACCTTCCCTAAGCCGTGACGTGCTGTGGACATTTGAGCCCTCAGTTGAAGCCGGGGATGAAATAGCAGCGGGAGCACTTGTCGGCACCGTTCGTGAAAACAGCAGCATGACCCATAAGATTTTCGTGCCGCCGGGAGTATCCGGCACGGTTGCATCCGTGCATGAAGGNGAGGCCGCTGTTTCTGAAACCATCTGCCTTATAAAAAAAGCTGACGGCACGGATTACAAGCTAACCATGATGCAAAAATCTCCTGTCCGCAGTCCCAGACCATATGTACGCCGTCATCTTCCCTCAAAGCCGCTGAGAACCGGACAAAAGGCAATAGACCTTCTCTATCCCGTCGGTAAGGGCGGAACAGCTAATATCTCAGGCTCATTCGGAGCAGGTAAAACCGTGCTCCAGCAGGCTATTGCGAAATGGTGCGATGCCGATATAATCGTGTATATCTGCTGCGGCGAGCGTGGAAGTGAAGTCTCCGGACTGTATGATGATTTATCCGCGCTCACCGATACCGGCAGCAGCGAACCTCTGATAAACCGCAGCGTTATTATCGCCTGCACCTCGGACATGCCTGTTGCCTCGCGTGAAGCAAGCGTATATACCGGAATGACAATTGCGGAATACTTCCGTGATATGGGAAAAGATGTCGCTGTTATGATTGATTCGCTGTCCCGCTGGGCAGAGGCTTTCCGGGAAATATATGCAGCAGACGGGCAGTTATCCGGTGGAGATGACTATCCGACCATACTGTCCGGCCGACTGGCTCAGCTATATGAGCGCACAGGTGTTGTGGACTGCTCTGGTTCTGAAACCCGTCAGGGCAGCATCACAATGATCGGCACTCTGTCTCCCCATTCGGGTAATATGGAAGACCCGTCAGTTCAGGCAGCTCTCAGGCTTGCAAGAGTCCACTTGGCACTTGACTCCGACATGGCAAGCGCGCGCCGCTTCCCTGCAATTGATTGGAAGAATTCATACTCACTGTATAGAGAGACATTGCAGCCGTGGTATAACGAGCACTTCGGCACCGCGCTCTTCACCCTGTGCCAGAACGCTATTGAGACTCTGCGCTTGGAATCCGACCTGTGCGAAATTCTATATCTCGCAGGACCTGACAGCTTGAGCGGGGAAAACATTAAAACAATCGAAATGGCTAAGGCTCTGGGGGAGGAGTTTTTCTCTCAGGACGCTCTAAAGCCCGTCGATATGAGTGTGCTTCCGGATCAATATACTCAGCTGGCAAGGGAGCTCGGAATCCGGATGGACGAATTTTCCGCCGGAGGTGATGAGTCTTGATTCGCGAATATAAGACTATTCAGGCTATCTCAGGCCCTTTGGTGCTGGTTTCTCAGGTTGAAGGTGCTGTGTGCGGTGAACTGGCAGAGGTTCATCTTCCGGATGGCAGTATAAGCCGCTGTCAGGTACTTGAAATTAATGGGGACACCGTCTTGGCAGAGCTTTTCGGCAGTTCAGCGGGAATGGATGTGGATAACACAAAAATTCATTTTCTTGGCCGCGCCTTTGAGCTGGGCATCAGCACAGATGTTCTGGGACGTGTATTTAACAGCATGGGCGAACCTGTTGATGGAGGACCGAGAATCCTGCCCGATGTCCGCCGCAGTATAAACGGGCTCCCCATAAATCCCGCGGCAAGAGATGTTCCCGTAAAGACCATTGACACAGGAATCTCAGCTATTGATGGTTCAAATGCTATAATGCGCGGGCAAAAGCTCGCTATATTCTCCGGTGCGGGACTTCCCCACACGGAATTGGCTGCCCACATAGCCCGCATTGCCGCATCCGGTGACCCCGAAGCGGAATATGCCATAGTTTTTGCCTCAATCGGCTTGAGCTTTGAGGAAACCGAATATGTAATTCAAGAGTTTCGCCGCGCAGAGCTTATTGACAGCACGGTGACATTCACCTGCAAAGCCGGAAGCCCCGCCTTAGAGCGCTTTGCCGCGCCGAGAACCGCGCTGACAACCGCAGAGTACCTTGCCTTTGACAAGGGTATGCATGTTTTTGTCATTCTCTCAGATATGATGTGCTACGCCGAGGCACTCCGCGAACTGTCATCGGCAAAAAACAGTCCTTCTTTTGAATCCGGATATCCCAGATACCTGCACCGTGATTTTAGCGAAATCTGCGAACGCGCCGGTCTCCGCGCAGGTAAAAAAGGTTCTGTTACCCTTTTGCCTGTTGTTTCTATGCCGGGCGATAAAAAGACCCATTCTGTCCCGGATACCCTTGGGCATGTATGCGAAGGTCAGATAGTGCTCAGCCGCGAGCTTCATACTAAGGGTATATATCCCCCCGTTGACCTTCTCGCCAGCGGTAGCAGACTTTGGGACGTAGTCGCCGGAATTGAACACCGGGATTTGATGAACCGTCTGCTGTCCTCTTACGCTTCAGGCAAAGAGTTTGAAAGCCTCATCAACTCCTTTGGCTCTGAGGCTGCGGACGACAGAGGCAAAAAGCTTGCTGATTTTTCATCAAAGCTCGAAAAGAAATATATCTGCCAAGAGCCTAATACCGGCAGGAGCGCCGGTGAAACCTCATTAATCGCAAAGGAGCTTCTCCGGGGGCTTGATGAACCAATTACGGAATAATAGCGAAAACAGCAAAGAATGTGACTAAAGGGTGCGTCGGTATAAGAAAACAAATTGTAGGGGCGGTCTATGACCGCCCGCGGGCGAACAAAGTTCGCCCCTACGAATTTTCTTAAAACCATGCTCCTAATCAGTCACATTCTTTACTATCATCACCAGATATTTCCCAGTAAATTACCAAATACTGCAAGGGGCGAGCCCTCAGATGGCCAATTCAAAAAGAAATAATTCATGCCTTGTATACTGCCATTCAGATACCTCTTTTTCAATCAAAATACAAAATCCATCTAAAATAAGTTGAAAAAAGCCTTGGGAGCGGTTATAATAACCCATTATGATTAATAAAGTGGGGTAATCAAGATGGAACATATCAGAATCGCCGGCATCTATGCCGATGCTGCAAAATATGACGGGAAAGACATTGTGGTCTGCGGCTGGGTGCGCACAATCCGTGACATGAAGAATTTTGGTTTTATTGAGCTTAGCGACGGAAGCTGCTTTAAAACTCTTCAAGTGGTTATGGACACCGGTCTTAATAATTACAATGAGGTTGCTTCCCAGAATGTAGGCGCGGCTCTGATTGTCTCCGGAAAGCTTGTGGTTACACCGGATGCCAAGCAGCCTTTTGAGCTGAAAGCAGTAAAAATTGAGGTTGAAGGAACATCCTCTCCTGAATATCCGTTGCAGAAAAAACGTCACAGTGTGGAGTTTTTGCGCACAATTCAGCATCTTCGCCCCCGCACAAACCTGTTTTCTGCGGTTTTCCGCGTCCGTTCAGTTGCCGCTCACGGGATACACTGTTTCTTTCAGGACAGGGGCTTTGTCTATGTCCACACACCCATAATAACCGGCTCTGACTGCGAGGGCGCAGGTGAGATGTTCCGTGTTACCACTATTGATCCGGAGAATCCCCCGCTGGATGACAGCGGCAAAATTGACGAGGCTATGGACTTTTTCGGCAAGACGACCGCGCTTACTGTCTCCGGACAGCTGAATGCGGAGAACTTTGCTATGGCTTTCGGCGATGTCTACACCTTCGGTCCCACATTCCGCGCTGAGAATTCAAACACCCAGCGCCACGCCGCCGAGTTCTGGATGATAGAGCCGGAAATCGCCTTTGCCGACCTGTCTGACGACATGGATTTGGCTGAAGACATGATAAAATATGTAATAAACTACGTTATAGATCGCTGCCCGCAGGAAATGGAGTTTTTCAACAGTTTTGTTGACAAAGGTCTTTCCGAGAGGCTTCGCCATGTGGCATCAAGTGATTTCGGACGCCTGACCTATACGGAAGCTATTGAAATTCTGGAGAAGGTCAATGACAGATTTGAGTACAAGGTTCACTGGGGAAGCGACCTTCAGACCGAGCACGAGCGGTACCTCACCGAACAGTATTTTAATAAGCCTGTCTTTGTCACAGACTATCCAAAGGAGATAAAGTCCTTCTACATGCGCCTGAATGACGACGGAAAAACCGTTGCTGCGGCAGACTGCCTTGTCCCCGGCATAGGCGAACTTGTGGGCGGTTCCCAGCGCGAGGAGCGTCTGGAGCTTTTGGAGCGCATGAAGGAACTGGATTTGAATCCTGAGGACTACTGGTGGTATATGGATCTTCGCCGCTACGGAAGCTGCAAGCACGCGGGCTTTGGTCTTGGATTTGAGCGTCTGGTGATGTACCTCACAGGAGTGAGCAACATTCGTGACGTCCTGCCGCACCCAAGAACCGTTGGCAGCGCGGATTTCTAAAAAACAGAGATAAACAAAATAGCTCCTGCCGCCGGTGTATGCAGCAGGAGCTTTGCTTATATGCCTTGTCAGTCAAAGCCCGATGCATCCTACGATAGAACACGGTATTACAGCCAAGCTCTCTTCTGAAAATCATATTGAGAAGTTTATAGATACGTAGTATACTTAAAGAAAAAATAGGAGAACTATGTAAATGGCAGATTTTTTTGAAGCCGCAATGGTAATTTGTTTCGGTATCTCATGGCCTATCTCGGTTATTAAATCATGGCGTTCCCGCACAGCAAAGGGCAAGAGCCTGCTCTTTGAGCTGCTCATCTGGCTGGGCTATGTCTGCGGTATCACCGGCAAGATAATTACTAATAACATTAAATATGTGTTTATTTTTTATGTAATCAATCTTGTCATGGTATCTGTTGATATCGCTCTTTACATGCGAAATAAATCGCTGGACAAGAACGCAGCTATTCTGTAACAGGTTTTTTTATGCCAGATGTCTGCTCAGTGCTGTTACCCGAAGAACCATGTGTTTTCCAGCTAAAACATAATTAAAAGGAGCCTACCGGTATATGAAGCTTACATTCATCGGCGCAAACCATGAAGTCACCGGAAGCCGCACCCTTATTGAATGCGGCGGAAAGTACGGTCTTGTTGACTATGGTATGGAGCAGGGGCATGATTTTTTCGAGAACGCTCCTTTACCCATCAGTCCCGCAGATATAGATTTTATACTTCTTACACACGCCCACATAGATCACTCCGGATACATTCCGTTTTTATTCAAGCACGGTTTTAAGGGGCGGATATTCGCCACTGACATAACTGTTCAGCTCTGCAATATCATGCTACGCGATTCCGCTCACATCCAGATGCAGGAGGCGGAGTGGCACAGCCGGAAAAATAAGCGTTCCGATAATCCGGTCGTGGAACCTGTCTATAATATGGACGATGCCGAGGGTGCTCTGCGTCTTTTCATCCCCTGTGAATACGGCGAAATGATAAGCATCACCGAAGGCGTGAAAGCAAGGTTCAGTGATATCGGGCACCTCCTTGGCTCTTCTGCTATCGAAATATGGCTAAACGAATCCGGCAAAGAAAAAAAGGTAGTCTTCTCCGGTGACGTCGGAAATACAAATCAGCCTATTATCCGCGACCCGGCCGCTATTGAAGAAACGGATTATCTTGTAATCGAATCCACCTACGGTGACAGGCTTCACGACGAGGAACGCCCGGATCATGTGGCGATTCTCGCAGGATTTATCCAGAACACCTTTGACCGCGGCGGCAATGTTGTAATCCCCGCTTTTGCCGTGGGACGAACACAGGAATTCCTGTATTTCATACGGGAGATAAAGGAAAAAGGTCTGGTAAAAGGGCATCCGGATTTTCCTGTATTTGTTGACAGCCCTCTGGCAAACGAGGCTACAACCATCTTCCAGAACTGCGATATCAGCTATTTTGATGAAGCCGCATCGGCGCTTTTACGCCGAGGCATAAACCCCTTGACCTTCCCCGGTCTGAAGAAAACCGTATCTGCTGAGGAGTCAAAGGCAATCAATAATGATACCTCACCGAAGGTAATAATCTCTGCCTCCGGCATGTGCGATGCCGGCAGGATACGCCACCATTTGAAACATAATCTGTGGCGGCCTGAGTGCCTCATCCTTTTTGTTGGCTATCAGTCGGCAGGAACTCTCGGGCGTATACTCTACGACGGCATAGATTCCGTTAAGCTCTTTGGCGAGCAAGTCGCCGTTCGCGCAGAGATTGCCCATATGCCCGGAATCAGCGGACATGCTGATAAAAACGGACTTTTGGCCTGGATTGAGCAGTTTAAGCGCAAACCGGAATTTGTTTTTGTAAACCACGGCGATGATGACCAGTCCATAGCATTTACAAAGCATCTGACAGAAATTCTGGGTTATAAAGCAGACTCGCCGTATTCAGGCTCAGAATTTGATCTCCTCTCCGGTGAATACAGCTATGTGGCAGAGGGTATACGCATCAAGCCCAAATCACCCACGACAGAGACTCGCTATGCTGCCAATTCCAATTACGCTCAGGTGCTCACAACGGCTCAAGACCTTATGGAGATGCTCAAGACTCTGGAGGGCGCTTCCAACAAGGAGCTGAAGAAGCTAAAACGAGATTTAGAAGACCTCGTAACAAAATACAAATTGTAAAAACACATCCCTCCGTCAGATAAAAAAACGGAGGGATTACTAAATATATGCTGCATCGCATATTTAAAATGCTGTGCCTCATAAATCAAAGGCATTTCCAAAGTAATATCTTGGAAATGCCTTTTTCGAGTTAATTATTCGTTTTCTGTATTCAACCGTGCATCACGTA
>JGI994J12354_10005175_pt1 | contig 11321 bp, 4 predicted proteins | sample IntmicLarv3ML3BL_FD_12354 | JGI IMG/M metagenome (IMG submission 12354) | reverse complement strand
GTTGTTGAGGGCGAGGGAGTAGGGCCGTATTCCATCGGCTGCTGCGCGAAATTTGAAACCGAGGACGATTTGAAAAGCGTGTACGCGCTTCTGACGGCAGACGGGAAGCCGGGACATTCGCTCCACACGGACTGGGGCTGGACGGCTTTGGCGGCGCAGGTTACGGATAAATACAGCGTGCCGTGGTTGCTTTCGGTTTAGTTCAGAGAAATTGAACGTATAAGAGGATTGCGTAAGCAATCCTCTTTGTTATCCACTGTGTTATTGCGAACCGCAGAGTTACCGGTAAGCAATATGTCCGCTTTACCTCTTAAGCTTGCGATAATAAGTTCCGAATATTGTCTATTTTTGTTGTTTTTGGAGTTGAACAGGTGTATAATACGGGTAATATAATGAGTGTATAATATTCTCAGGGAAAGGAATATTCATAAGATATGATTTACAATAATGTTCTCGACGCAATAGGAAGCACGCCGCTGATTCGCCTGAACAAAATGACAGGGCCGGAGGACGCGGAAATTCTCGTGAAATTTGAAGCCGTAAATATTGGCGGCTCGATAAAAACCCGAACCGCGTACAATATGATTTTGGAGGCGGAAAAGAGCGGACTCATAAATTCTGACACCATTATCGTCGAGCCAACCAGCGGCAATCAAGGTATCGGGCTTGCGCTTGTCGGCGCGGTGCGCGGCTACAGGGTTATAATCATCATGCCCGACTCAGTAAGCGTCGAGAGACGCAAGCTTGTTGAGCAGTATGGCGCAGAGGTTGTACTCGTAAAGGACGAGGGCGACATTGGCAAATGCATAGAAAACTGCCTGAATACGGCTTTGGACATGTCGCGCGAGAACAAAAACGTGTATGTTCCGCAGCAGTTTTCAAACCCGAATAACCCGCTTGTACACAAGCACAGCACCGCTATGGAAATACTTGAGCAGGCGGGAAAGGAAATTCACGGTTTCTGCTCAGGCATAGGCACGGGTGGCAGTATATCGGGCATCGGCGAAATCTTCAGGGCGCTCTATCCCGATATTTTAATCCGGGCAGTAGAGCCGGAAAACGCCGCGATTCTGGCGGGCGGAACTATCGGCACTCATTTGCAAATGGGTATCGGCGATGGGCTGATTCCCGAGAACCTGAACACCAATATCTACGACGACGTGTTCATCGTCACGGATGAGCTCGCCATCCAAACGGCAAAGGATCTCGCGCGGTATGAGGGTCTGCTCTGCGGCATATCCAGCGGTACGAACGTCGCTGCTGCGATAGACATGGCGAAAAAGCTCGGCAGAGGCAAAACGGTCGTCACTATCTTGCCCGACACCGGCGAGCGCTACTTCAGCACAGTGCTTTTCGGATAGATTCCGTATTTCAAGCAACAAAGCTCCTGAGCGCAATCGGTACAGTTTCCGGGTAATAAAGGAGTGGCAAGCATGAATACCATCGATGTTGTAATTTTAGCACTGGTGCATCTCTCATTTGTCTCAAGCGTAGGACTTATGATTATTGTATACCGCAAGAAGCTGCAATCCTTTTTGCAGATTGCGTCCTTTATGCTTGCGTTTACGCTGATGATATGGAATCTTGGCACAATGCTCGAGATGGACTACCGGCTTATCACGGGCGAAACGGTGGAAAGCACGATAAGCATTATGCTTATTGATTTGTGTTACTTAGCAATTTGTTTTGAGCCAGTTGTCATACTTTTCCTCGGTAAAGCCATATACAAGACGGACTGGCGTCCTAGCTTCAAACACGGTCTGCTTTTTATCATTCCGGTTTTCAGTTTTATGATGGTGTGCACAAACCCTCTGCACAACCTGTTTTTCAGCAATTTCTCGCTCTATTCGTCTGAGGCGGTGTATGGGCCGTACTATTATTTCCACTCGCTCTATTCTTACGGCTGCATTTTAATCGGGCTTGCGTATATTATCATTTTTGCGTTCCGCAGCTCGGGGATTTTGTCAAAACAGTTTCTCCTAGTGTTTCTAAGCGTGCTCATTCCGCTCGCCGGTAACGTGCTGTTCTCTTTCGGGATTGTTGACCTGCCGTTTAGCGTCAACGCGTGCCTGTTCACGGTGTCGAGTATATGTATTTTTGTGGCGATTTTGAAATACCGGTTTTTCACTGTAACGCCTATCGACGTACATCAAGTGGTCGATTTGATATCGGACGGCTTTTTGCAGACGGACAAGGATATGCGTATTGTGGACTACAATAATATGCTTATTAGTCTTTTCCCCGACATGTCCGATATCATCGAGGGCGCAACAGTTGCAGATTTCTTTGAAAAGAGCGGCTTTGGCGTAAAAATGGACGAATGCATGGAGCTTTACAGCCAGAGTGCGATAAACAAAGCCTCGGTGAACACCAAAATAAACCTTTCCGACTCGCAGACCTTCACCATGAAAATCACGCCGTTTTTCAACGGCGCGGAGTACACTGGAAGCATTATAATCTTCAAAAACATCGCGGAGCAGGCTGACGAAACCGAATTGCAACACGCGCTCAGCGAGGTTGAGGAGAGCAACAGAAGCCTGAGCGAGCAAATCGCCGAGAGTATGGAGCAGCTCAAGGAGGAGCGCAAAGTCCGACAGCATCTCTACGACTCGAACCCGCACATAAACTTCCTCGCCGACTCGAACTACGACGTAATCGACTGCAATCCGACCGCGATGAAATTTTACGGGTTTGAGAATAAAGAGGCTCTAAAGATAGGGCTTATGAAAAAAATAAACGCTGTAATACCCGACATTATGCCGGGCGGGATTACTCCCGTCTCTGCCAACCAGCGCTTTGCGGACGCTTTCCGACTTGGGGAAACTTCCTTTGACACGGTGCTTGTGTTTGACGGCGAAGAAATCCCGTTCCATTTTGAGTTGCGGCGAGTGCCTTACAAGGACGAGCATGTTATAGCTGTCTATCAGACCGACCTGCGTGAACTAAGAAAGGTGGAAAAAGACCTCGAGAGGCGGGACATACTGTTGACGGCCATCAATACGGTTGCGGCGCGGCTGATTTCAGTTGAAAATGAAGACTTTGAAAAATTTTTTGGCGACAGTATCGCCATGCTCGGCAAGAGCATTGATGTTGAGCGCGTTGTCGTGTGGAAAAACTTCGAAAAGGACGGCGAGCTATATTGCGCGAAGATTCATGAATGGTGTGAGGGCGTGGAAAAGCAGCACGGCAAGCCACACACCATCAATATACGCTATTCCGACACTGTGCCGTCATGGGAAAGCACCTTGCGCTGCGGGAAATGCGTCAACTCAATTGTCAAGGACTTGCTGCCCGTCGAGAGAGAACAGATGGAACGGCAGGGGATAGTCTCGGTTCTCGCTGTGCCGCTGTTTGTACGGGATATCTTCTGGGGATTTGTCAGTTTTGATGACTGCGTAAACGAGCGGGTTTTCAGCGAAATGGAGGAAAGCACACTCGGCTCCGGCGCAATGCTAATTGCCGCCGCGCTGTTCCGAAACGAGATAACAAACGACCTAATCGTCGCGAAGGACGACGCAGAGTCGAACGCGCGTGCAAAAGGGTCGTTCCTTGCGAACATGAGCCACGAAATCCGCACGCCGATGAACGCAATAATCGGCATGACTACCATCGCGAAAAATTCGAACTCGCCCGAAAAAATCAGCGAGTGCCTCGCCGAAATTTCCGTTGCGTCAACGCATCTGCTCGGCGTCATCAACGACATTCTCGATGTATCCAAGATTGAAGCGGAGAAGTTCGAGCTTGCGAGCGACGAGTTTATCTTTATGGATACAATTAAAAAGGTGTGTACGATAACCGCCGACTCGATAAAAAGGAAAAATCAGTTTTTCGTGCTGGAATGCGCCCCGAATATCCCGAAGTGGCTTATCGGCGACGATCTTCGTTTTTCGCAGGTTATCACAAATTTTATGAGCAACGCCATCAAGTTTACGCCCGACGGCGGCGAAATCAGGCTGGAGGCGAGGTGTGCCGCCGACCTCGGCGATGAGGTCGAGCTTGTCCTTGCGGTGACGGACACGGGCATAGGAATTTCACCAGAGCAGCAGCAAAACCTATTCACCGCGTTTGAGCAGGCGGACAGAAGCACCTCAAGAAAATATGGAGGAACGGGACTTGGGCTCGTTATTTCGAAAAATATAGTGGAGCAAATGGGCGGAACGGTCAATGTTACAAGCGAACTTGGCAACGGCAGCCGCTTTGAGTTCAACGCATTCCTTAAGAAAGGCTCCGAGGAGGAACTTGCTGCGGAGATGGCGCCTGCGCAGCAGGAGGTATTCGATTTCAGCGGGAAATGCGTGCTGCTCGTCGAGGATGTCGCCATAAACCGCGAGATAATTATTTCTCTTCTCGAGGATACTCACATTGAGATTGATTGCGCCGAGAACGGGGAAATGGGCGTTGAGATGTTCTTTGCAAATCCAGACAAATACGACATGATTTTTATGGACATCCAAATGCCTCTGATGGACGGCTTTGACGCAACAAGGGCAATCAGAGCAACAGACGTTCCGGAGGCGAAAACCGTGCCGATTGTCGCAATGACCGCAAACGCGTTCAAAGAGGACGTTGAGAAATGCCGTGAGTGCGGCATGGACGACCACATTGCAAAGCCGATTGACTTTGACCTTTTGCTCACAAAAATCTGTAAATACATAGCTTGAGGCCGGTTATTACCAATAGGTTTGGTGCAGCGCGATAAACAACATGGGGACGAACTGACAAAACATAGGCATAAAAACAGAGCGGGAAGTTCCTGCTCTGTTTTGCTTATTTCGTGTCGGCAAGGGAAAACACAAATCATCTGCTGCATATACAACCCTTTTTGCCGCGGCGCTTCGTAATGCCGACTCATTATATCAAGTGAAGAATATTGTGCCATATACTGCACAATATTGCAAGTGACGCTTCTCGGTCACAGTACAGACAAATATACAAGCGAAACATTGCGAAATAAATTTCAATCTGTATTGTCTTTTTGCGGTAGTTATTATATAATATAGGAAGAATTCGCTAAATATTACCTATTACCAAATTATAGGGCGTTCGTTTAACACTAATTCGTCAATCCTGCTGCCGGCAAACGTCGGTATGGCTCGTAAAATAAGGTGGCATAGATGTGGCTAAGAAAAACTTTATCAAGAGCCTTGTGAACCAGCGAAACTCGATATTCTCTAAAATATTAATACCGACTGTGGCTGTTCTCGTACTTCAGGCGGTGCTTGTCGGTCTTGTGCTCATCTTTAACGGCACGGTAGGCTCGCTTGATAACTCCGCAAAGGACTCGCTATACCGCAACGTCGAAAACCGCACCATAACGCTCGAAAACATGATGGTTCACACGTGGTCGAACATCGGCAATCTCGAGGGAAGCATTGACGGCACGGCTTCCGCCTATATGGAAGAAAACGGCTGGCGCGCCGCCGATGTTTTTGGAAATTCTGCGCGCGAGGAACAGCTTCTTTCGCGCATTTCCGACGCACTGATTTATACAATGAGGACGAGCGCGACAACAGGCGTTTTTGTATTTTTTGTGGATGATCAGGATTTACATTCCGACGCCGCAACATTGACAGGGCTATATTACCGCGACTTCAATCCGACGATGAACTCCGCCGACTACTCCGACATCCAGCTTGAAAAGGGGCCTGCTGCCATCGCGCAGACGAGCGGAATACAGCTCTCATCCCTCTGGAGCGAGAAATACACCGTTAAGGCTGCAAACACCTCCACATGGGAGACATTGTTTGCGCCATTCCAGGCGGCTATTGAAAACCCCGAGCTTGCCACGGGCGACCTCGCACTTTGGAGCGACGCGCACTATTTGGAACCGGACTCGAAAAACGACTCACAGCTGTGCATTACCTATTCTCGTCCGCTGTTTTTTGAGGGCGAGCTTATTGGAATCATAGGCGTAGAGATACAGATTGAACACCTGAAAAACTACTTCCCATCAAACGATGTCGGTGAAAAGGGCGGATATATGCTGCTGCACTACAGTGCGGACAAAAGCGTGGGCGGCAGTCTGAACTGTTCGGTCAGCACCGTCACCGGCAGCTATATAAAGAGGCTAGCCGACTTCGGCTCGGCGCTTCAGCTTACACACAACGACGCGAGTAACATTTATCAGGCGTTTTCGCCGAGCTTCGAACCCGCCTCCGTTGCGGTGCAGACGATGAAGCTCTACAACAGCAACGCCCCGTTTAGCGACCGACAGTGGGCGCTTGCGGCAGCGCTTCCAGACAGCGTCTTATTTGAAAACTCGACCCGGATAAACAGGGATATTCTGAGCAGTTCGGCTATCGCGCTTGTGCTTGGATTTATCTTTTTACTTATAACTATAAGGATGGCGACAAAGCCGATATTGAGCATAGCCACGCAGATAGAGCATGGCAACGCCGATGACCTGGTTGTTGTAAAAAGCTCAAAAACCTATGAAATCAACCTTCTTTGCGACACGATAAACGAGATGAAACGCAAGCGGAAGGACATAGAAATCGCCCTGCGAGAGGAGGGCGAAAGATACTTGCTCGCGTTGGAAAGCGCCATTGATATTTTCATCGAATACGACCTTGAAAACGACAGCCTGAGGATATATTTCTTTATTGAGGAAGGCCAAAACCAGCTTACCTCGCAAGTTGTCGAAAACTTCATGGACCAGATAGGCGGAGTTTGCCATCCTTCGGACGTAGGGGAATTTACTTCAATTTTGATGGGCAGGCGCACAGAGCCGTGCGAAATGCGAATACGTACAGATATGTTCCCGCACGAAAAGAATAAGATATGTGACGGTGAGTATTTCTGGTTTTCGTTTACAGCGGTTCAAATCCGCTCTGAGGAGAGGAATCTCGAGAAGATCATTGGCTCGGCAAAGCACATCACCGCCGAAAAACTCAGAGAATTCGCGATTATTGAGGCGGCGCGTCGCGACATTACCACAGGCGCGTACAATAGGGAATACGGCAGGCTGATTGTTTCAGGGCACACCGAGAACAATGTGGAAAACGGCGACTGCCTGCTCGCTATTGTTGTCGGCAACTTTGAAAAAGTTGAGGCGTACTACGGTCGGCTTTTCGGAGCCGCAGTCCTTAGGGAAATCAGCAGCTGCATTCTGACACTCTCTCCAAAAATTCACAGTCTTATCCGTTGGGGAAATGCTGAGTTTATCGCATTCTGCGCCCTGCCGGAGCTTGAGGGATTGAAAAATGACCTCAGCCAGATTTATGACAGCATTTACATCGGCGAAAATGATGAGATAACCGTCGCCATAAACCTCGGAATCGGGGAATATCGAACCGACGGCGACGAGGAGGATTGCCTTAACTGTGCGCTTGCGGCGGCGCACTCCTGCGGCGATTCAGGAGTGAATTTTGCGTTTGCAAATATTGGTGCTGCCGCGGTAGTTCCTAAGCAAAGCCCGCCGCTGGAGTTTGGCGTTGAAATATCGGCTGAGTCAATTGTCGGATTTACGCTGAATCTGTTCGAGCACGTGAGCGATATTCGAAGCGTTATGAACATGCTGCTCCGCATTCTCGGCGGAATTTTCAAGCTGGACAGGATTATAATATGCGAATATGACGAAGATTTCGGTTCAAACCGGATAAATTACCAGTGGGCGAGCGTGGGAACGCCGGAATACCGCAGCGATATAGAACGGATTTCGCACGCCGAATTTACTGAGTTTGCCTCGCGGCTTGATGATAGCGGGCTTTTGGAATACGACTCCGCCTCGGCGCAGGAATTCAGCGCAGGAGTTCAGCAACTCTTGTGCATCTGCGATGATGAATTTACCGCGCTATGCAGCGAGATGTATGAAAACGGGCTTCATGCCGGTCGGGCAATTTTCGTATCGCTGGACAAGGATCACAGACCCTCCGAGAGCGCAATTTTCAGCGTGTACGAGGTTGCAAAAATTATATCAACTCGCCTGAACCTCGAAAAATCCAATTCTGCCAGCCGCGCGAAGAGCGAGTTTCTCTCCAAAATGAGCCATGAGATCCGCACCCCGATGAACGCAATCATAGGGCTGACGCGCATGGCGAAGGACGCAGGACAGGACACGGCAGCGGTCAGGAACAGCCTTGAAAAAATCGACCTCTCCGCGAAGCACCTGCTTTCGCTTATTAACGATATTCTTGACATGTCCAGAATCGAGAGCGGTAAACTCAGCGTCGAAAAGCGGCAATTTGTGCTTCCGGCTATGGTGAGCAACATCGACACACTTATGTGTCCGCAATTCGAGGAAAAGGGTGTTAATTTTGCGATATCCGCCGGAGTAAGCCGTGCAAATGTCATCGGCGACGAGCAGAAACTGAGGCAGGTTATAATCAACCTTTTGAGCAACGCCTGCAAGTTCACGCCGGCGGGCGGTATGGTTGAGCTTTCCATTGCGCAGCGGTTTGAGGGGGACATCTGCAAATGTGTATTCTCGGTAAAGGATAGCGGTGTTGGAATCTCGAAAGAGGATCAATTCAATATTTTCAGCGCCTTTGAGCAGTCTGTCTCCAGCAACCTTGATGCGGGGAACCCGCAGGGAACCGGGCTTGGTCTCGCGATTAGTAACAGCTTAGTTTCCGCGATGGGTGGCAGGATTGAACTCAAATCCGAGAGGGGCAAGGGCTCCGAGTTCTACTTTACACTGGAGTTCGACTGCGGCGAGGAATCTGCAGAAACAGCCGCGGAAGCCGCGGGCGTGCCCTCTGCCGAACGCTTCAAGGGCAGACGTGCGTTGCTTGTTGACGACAACGAAATAAACCTTGAAATAGCGGCGTATCTGCTTGAGGACATCGGGTTTATCTGCGATATTGCCAAGGATGGCAAAGAGGCTGTGGACAAATTCTTTGGCTCCGAGCCGGGATACTACGACGTAATTTTTATGGATATAAACATGCCGGTTATGGACGGATTTACAGCGACCCGCGAAATACGAAAGCGGGTCGGGCGCAGCGACTCCCGCAGGGTTCCGATAATCGCAATGACGGCGAACGCCTTTAGCGAGGACACGAAAAAGTCTATCGAGGCGGGGATGAATGCCCATGTTGCAAAACCCATCGACGTTGACTTTCTGTATTCAACCTTGGACAGCCTGTTCATGACAGGCGATAGCGGCTAAGGGGAAGGGCGACAGTCGCTGAAATCTGTAAGCTAAAAAAATTGTTTGTATAAGGAATGATTGAAATTATGAAAATTTTGAAAAAATCACTTATCCTAATGCTCGCCGGTGTTTTGATTATCGGCTCGCTTTTTAGCTGCAACTCGGACTCCTCGGGTGTAAAGCTCGACCCCAAAAACCCCACAGCCGTGACGGTTTGGCACTATTATAACGGTGCAGTTATGGCTGCATTTGACCAGATTGTTAAGGAATTTAACGAGACTGTCGGCCTTGAAAAAGGCGTAATCGTCCAGGGTAGCAGCATGGGAAATGTATCTGACCTTCAGGCGGCGGTTCTCGCCTCGGCGAAAAAGGAAGTTGGTAGTCAGGAGATGCCGAACATTTTTGCCTCCTACGCTGATACGGCCTACGCGGCGGAGCAGATGGGAATTTTGGCCGATCTGGACATATATTTCGCCAAGGAAGAACTTGACCAGTACATCGCCGCCTACATTGATGAGGGGCGAATCGGCAACAACAACGAGCTGAAAATTTTTCCGATTGCGAAATCAACAGAGATAATGATGATTAACGAAACCGACTGGAAGCCGTTTGCGGATGCATGTGGCTACACCCTCGAAGACCTCCATACGCCCGAAAAAATCGTGGTTGTCGCAAAGGCATACTACGAGTGGACAGACGCAAAAACCGGCGCACAGAACGACGGCAGGGCGTTCTTCGGGCGCGATGCCATGGCGAATATGTTCGTTATAGGAGCAATGCAGCTTGACGCGGAAATTATAAAGGTGGATGGCGGCAAGGTCACGGTAAACGTTGACAAGCAGGCAATGCGCCGTATATGGGACACATACTACCTGCCGTATATCAGCGGATATTTTCTGTCGGCGGGACGTTACAGAAGCGACGACACCAAGGTTGGAGACATCCTCGCCTATGTCGGTTCGACATCCTCGGCGATGTACTTCCCCTCCGAAGTCACAGCAGACGGCCAAACATACTCCGTTGAAGCAGGAATAATGCCCGCTCCGGTCTTTGACGGCGGGAAAAATGTCATGGTTCAGCAGGGTGCAGGCATGGCGGTAACGCAGAGCACACCCGAGGCTGAATACGCAAGCGCACTGTTTCTCAAATGGTTTACCGACACAGAAACCAACATCCGCTTCTCTGCGCTTTCCGGCTATATGCCTGTAAAAAAGGAAGCTAACGATTACGACAAGTTTATGAAAGTCGTTGCGGATAACGAAATTCCGCAGGACGAAATTTCAAAGAGGACGCTTGAGGTTGCGTTTGACGCTGTGAACAAGAGTCAGATGTACACAAGCAAGGCGTTTGACGGAGGTATGGACACTCGCGCAATTCTGAACGACCTGCTACAGAACAAGGCCGTTGCCGACAGAGCGACAGTTCTCGAACTGATAGACTCCGGCACGTCATACGAAGCGGCTGTCGGGCAGTTCAGCACAGACCAAAACTTTGAGGCATGGTACGCCGAACTCAACCAAGCGGTTCAGGCTATTGTGAAGTAAACACGAACAAAAAAACTACCGGAGCGGGGCCGCTCCGGTAGTTTTTTGTTCGAATTATAATATAAACATAAAGAATGTAGAAAATTTATCAGATATTTGGAGGTGAACCAGCAACGACTATTCGCTAAAAGTATATCGGAATCTTCAGTTTCGGTTGTCGTCGGAAGGGCGAAATGAGCGCGTTAGGACATTGACAGAAATATACCAATATGCTAAAGTATGATATAAAACAAAATGCGAAATGCGTTGTAAGGAGATTTTTTATGCAGGGAAAGCACGAAGCGTTATTTACGCCGTTTAACATCGGAAAGACGACAATCAAAAACCGCATAGTTCTATGCGCGATGGGCGGAACAAGCCCCTTCGGTCACGGAGCGGTCGAGTACGAAAAGAAAACCCATGCCTATTATGTTGAGCGCGCCAAGGCAAATGTCGGACTGATGATTCCGGGCGTTACGGCTGTTCGCGCCGGCGACGGCTGGCTGTACGACTACGAGGACATCTTCATGGGGCCGGTCAAGAGCATGATGGAGGAAATCCACTCCTACGGATCCAGGCTGTTTTTGCAGCTCGGCGCGGGATTCGGCCGTGTTCAGGGGTACACAGGTGCCGACGATTTCGGCAACATGATAGTTTCGTCCTCGGACGGAAACCCGAACGTGTGGGCGCCTTCAATAAAGCACCGC
>JGI994J12354_10005174_pt1 | contig 11324 bp, 6 predicted proteins | sample IntmicLarv3ML3BL_FD_12354 | JGI IMG/M metagenome (IMG submission 12354) | reverse complement strand
CGTATGGCGGGAGCACCGCAGACCGGGCAGGTAGCTGGAAATTTGTACGGCGCCGCGTCCGCCGGACGCTTGGAAATATCTACGCCGACAACCTCGGGAATGATATCCCCCGCTTTGCGGACTATCAGCGTGTCGCCGATTCGTACATCCTTTTCGGCAATAACATCCATGTTATGAAGCGTCACGTTCGTGACCGTTGTCCCGGCAAGGCGGACAGGTTCAACCTCGCCCTTTGGGGTTAACACTCCGGTTCTGCCCACCTGAATCGTTATCGCGCGCAGCATTGTTGATTTTTCTTCCGGCGGGTATTTGTAAGCGGAAGCCCAACGTGGCGCCTTCGAGGTAGAACCGGCTGTTTCGCGGTCGGTAATGCTGTTCAACTTTACGACTGCGCCGTCAATTTCGAATGGGTAATCTTCACGGTTTTCGCCGATTCTTCGGATTTCCGAAATCGCCTCTTCTATTGTGCCACAGACGCTGTAAGGTATTTGTGGAAAACCGAGCGCGCCGATTTTGTCAAGCGTCCTGGCATGTGTCGTAAAGTTAAGTCCATTTACAAGTTGCAGATTGAAAACCGCGAGGTCAAGCCGCCGCGAAGCTGCAATCTTGGGGTCGAGCTGCCTCATCGAGCCGGCGGCAGCGTTACGCGGATTTGCGAGCAGGGGTTTGCCCTCATCCTCGCGCTCAACGTTCAACTCCTCGAAAATCCGCTTGGGCATATATACCTCGCCGCGAACGATAAGCTCCGGAATTTCCTCGCTTAATTTCAGCGGAAGGGCGCGGATTGTGCGCAAATTGAGCGTCACATCCTCGCCCGTAACTCCGTCGCCACGAGTCGCGCCGCGCACGAAAACTCCGTTTTCGTATTCAAGGCTAACGGAAAGGCCATCAACTTTCGGCTCCACCGTATACTCGACACGATCACCGAAAAGCGCTGTCATTCGCGCACCGAAGTCGCGAAGCTCCTCCTCGCTGAAAACGTCGTTCAGGCTTTGCAGCGGAACACGGTGCTGCACCTTTTCAAAAGCAGATAGCGCCTCGCCCCCCACCCTCTGCGACGGCGAATCTGACGTTATTAGCTCGGGATGTTCCGCCTCAAGTGCACGCAAACGCTGCATAAGCCGGTCATATTCATAGTCGGAAATTGAAGGACTGTCCTCTACATAATAATGGAAGCCGTGCTCATTGAGCTCGGCTTTAAGTTTTTCTATCTCGTCCCTGTAGTTCTGCATATGCAAGGTATTCCTTTCTGTGGGAAATATCTATATCCGAATTATTCTCCCTCGGGGCAGCCACTTTGCAAGACATGCATTCATCTCATCGTCATCTATCGGCTTTGACAGAATATCGGACATTCCTGCCTTCATAAACATTTCTCTTGCCCCCTGAACCACATTCGCCGTCAACGCGATAATCGGCACTGTGCCGGTTTTTCCGCCGAGCGCCCTAAGCTCTTTTGTCGCCTCGATTCCGTCCATTTCCGGCATCATGTGATCCATAAAAATCAGGTCATACTCGTTTGTTCGCGCAATCGCAATTGCCTCTTTGCCGCTTAGGACACATGTCGGCTTTATTTTGAAACTTTCGAGCATTGCCGCTGCAACAACAAGATTAATTTCAATATCATCAACAACCATGACTTTTGCCATTGGCGCTACAAACTCAATTTTTTCATAGTCTTCACCAATAACATTCCGCTCTGTGCCCTCAACAAACTCAAATTCCAGCATAAAGGTCGATCCTTTTCCATACTCGCTCTCAACAGAAATACTGCCGCCGAGCAGCCTGCAGAGGCTGTCTGTTATCGCGAGCCCGAGCCCGCTTCCAACAATGCGCTTGTTTTTGACCGCGTCAAACTGCTCAAACGGCTGAAACAGCTTTTCGATGTCTCTCTCATGGATTCCCATTCCGGTATCCTTGATTTCAATACAGGTTTTCTCTCTGCGCATAAAAACGCTGAACCAAACCGTACCTGTCTGTGTGTACTTTAACGCATTGTTCAACACATTTGTAATAATCTGGCCTAGTCTGCCGTCGTCCGTGAATATAACCTTTGGGATATCCCCAGCAAAAGAACAGACAAACTCGATTCCTTTTTGCGCAAACATGACACTAAACATCGCCTGTAAACGTTCAAGCAAACCGACAAAGCGGAAATTTTCGTTTAAAACCGTTAACTTTCCCGCCTCGATTTTGGAAAAATCGAGTATGTCGTTTATCAGTGACAACAGCATCCGTGACGAATTTGTAACATTTTCGAGGTGTACGCGCTGCATATCGTTAAGCGGCGTGTCACTAAGTATCCTGACAAGCCCCGTAATCGCGTTTAGCGGCGTACGGATTTCGTGCGACATCGTCGCGAGAAATTCCGACTTCGCAACGTTTGCGGCCTCGGCGCGCTCGCGTGACGCGATAATTTCAGTCATATCGTGGAAAATTACTAACGCTCCGTCCATTCCCTCGGCGTCACCCTGGACCGGCGACGCTGTGATACTGTAATTTCTGAACGCACCCGTTCCACCGAGGTCATATTTTGCCTCAAAAAACGACGCAACCCCAGATCTAATCATACTGTCCAGACTTTCCATATCTCTCTCGGAGACAAAATACCTGAATACCTCACGGTAATATTTTCCGTTTATCAGCCCGAAATTGTTTATTTTTATGTTTCTGAGGAAGCTTTCGGTGGCAAAAACAAACTTTCCTTCGCGGTCGAGGTATATGATAATGTCCGGCGAATGCTCCAAAAGGAGGTTCATCAAACGCTCACGCATTTCCTTCTCGCGCGAAATCGCAAAGCTGAAATTTTCAAGCGTCTGCGCGCCAAGCCTCGCCTTTTCCAAGTTGAGGTTAGCGAGCTCAAGCTGACGTAGAAGTTTTCTGTTTTCAATTTGCAGCCGCTTAATCGTCTCAGCAGCCGCAATTGCGGTGTCGTTTGAATTCATATCAATGCACCCCTTTATCGGATAGGCCCCTGCAATTTGTTTAGATTAAAAGATACATGCAATAATCGATTCGTTGTGGAAACGGTTTTTAAGTGTGCCGTCCGCGCTTCCCACGGGGCAAATTTCGCCGCCGGAATAGCTGAGGGAGAACGGCATCGCGGCTGAAAGTTCGGTTTCAACCGCTTCAAGCTCTGCGAGCAAATCTGCGCCTAAAACATTGTTTCTACCAAGGCACGAGAACATCAGCGCAGCCTTACCCTCAAGAGCGCTGCCTGCGGCAAGCTCCTTTGCCAGACTTCGGCTCGTCTTGATAACATCTTCTTTTTCGAGGCGGCCCATCATAAGAGTCGCACCCTCCGGCATGAGCCCGGCGCATATCGCATACCCCTCGGGAGTTGTTGCGATGATTCCGCGCGCGACAGGGACTGTCCCGTCGTTAAAATCAATTGCAAATGGAAGCGCATTGTATCCCCCCTGCTCAATACTTTTCGTAAGTCCGACCGATTCGTAAAAATCGGACAGCGGCCTTCCGTTGACCTCCATAAGCACACTGCCCTGCGACTTTGTTATGACAAGCTGCTGTTTTGTCATTGCGCCCAAAGGCATAGCAGCTATCCTGTACTCCGGTTCGATATTCCCGCTAACCGCAATAATTGCCATAGTGCGCTTGTCGCTTTCGCCGTTGTATATCGTCTGCGAAAGGTGGTAGTCCATCGTATGGTCGCCTGTGAGCGTTCCGAATATCGGAATACCTCCCGAAACTCTGTCAAGCTCGAAAACGAGGTCGTCCCCCGCAAAGTCCATCGTAAGCGGAAGAATTGCAACAACCAGCTTAGGCTTTTCGCCGAGCTTCGCCTCTGCTTCGGCATAAACATCGGTTATTTGCGGCTTGAACCCGGAGTCAAACGGGCGCGAAACCGAGGCTGCAAAATTGACATCGTCACTTGTCAGGACACTGACCGTCAAAACAGTCTGCTCCGCAGTGCCGTTTGTAGCCGCAGCAAGACAGGTCATACCGATTGCGTCGAACGGCAGAAGCTCGCAAATTGCAGCTACAACGCCCGAATCTATGAACTCGGCAAAGCATGTGATAATTCCAACGGAATTTTTCATGAGACTGTTTGCTAGGTCAAGCTGCTGAGCAATTTCATTAACTGCCTCTTCAACAAAATCAATTTCTCCTGTATACGCGGTTATAGTTTTTATCATAACAGTTACCCCCAGCGTTTTCAATTTCTCTCTATTGTGCGCTATATAGGCACAAAATAACATAACGGGCTATACTTAGCATTCCCCTGCTTTACCCATCATTAAATCTCGCATAAAGCAACGATTAAAGGTGTGTTTTCCGGAATTTTGAACAGGAATATTATTTTGTTTCACTATACCAGAAACTGCTCTTTCTTTCAATACCTTTTAATGCTAAGCTCCATTAATAATTTTTGTGTCGCCGATCATTTTTCCCGACCTCCGAAGGGTATGTTTATCCCCCGCTTGGAAAGCACATTTTTTTCAAAGAACTGCTTTTTTTGTTGCTAACTTGAACATTTTCATGTATAATAAAGACAAAATTTTGTAAATTTCCATAATTTCTATATTATAGTAAAAGATTGTCATCTCTATCTTTCTTCCTTCCTCAAATCAGGCAAAACAAACATAACTTTCAAACATTTTGTTTTCGAATAAATTTTCAGTTTTTAATGCGGCTTGTCAGAATTTGCATCAAAACCAAGAGGAGGTCACCCTATGGCATTCGATATTATATTTTTCACATTTTCTTTGCTTGCCTGTTGCGTAATTATATATATTTTGACAATGCTCTGGTTTTCAAATAATCACACATCCCAGCTCAAAAGCTTCACCGCTTTTGGCGCGGCTGTGGTTGTGTGGACCTTTTTCAGTGCCGTTGCTTCAATTTCAGCCAAGGAATATTTCCCTCTTCTGTATACCATCCACGCCGTTACTGGCTGCGTGTTTCCCTATGTTTTCCTGTGGTACGCCCTGAATTACTGCAACTCAAGGCTTATCCATTCTAAGCCGCTGATTGTAATTCTTTGTGTCTTTCCTCTGCTTGACGCGCTCATATTCGCGACAAATTCCCTGCACCATCTCATGTTTCTTACATACGACTACCCCGACCTGCCAACCGGACCTCTGTTCTGGGTCCATGCAATTTTCGGATACATTGCGTTTCTCTCGTCGCTGGTTTTCATTATCACCCATATTTTCCGTAACGCGCGAAAAACTCCAATTCTGTTTATTGCGGCGGCAGGTACTCTGCTTCCGTTTGTAATCAATGTTCTACTCGCGCTGAATCTTTTGGGAACGCGGCACGACTTTACCTCTGTCGGTTTTTTTGTCACTTTTACACTGTTTTTTCTGACAACTTACCGCTCTGGGCCTTTCAGCTTCAAAACAATTGCGCTGACTAATATTTTCACCTCGCTTGCCGACATCGTAATAATTTCCAATGCCCGTGGGGTGATTATCGACTCCAACCGAGCCTTCCATGATACTTTCCGCGCCTTCCCCCTTGTTATCGGAAAAACAACGGTACGTGAATTTGCAACTTGGCTCTCCTGCCGCTTTGTAAGCGGTTCTACCGACACCCTTCTTTCCATTGACAATCTTGTAAGCGTGTATGCCGGCAGTGAGTTCAGCATATCTTTAGACGCAGATGCCAATGACTTATCCGTCGGCCGGGTGCGCACCTTTACATTGCGCCGAGACTTGATTCAGCACAAAAAGAATCCGTCTGGTTACCTGCTGACCATGTCGGATGTCAGCACTTATCGTGCGATGATCAGCGAAATCAATCAGAAAAACGAGAGTCTTGTCGAGCTTAAAGAACTTGCCGAACAAGCCTCAAAAAGTAAGAGCAGTTTTCTCGCAAACATGAGCCATGAAATCCGCACTCCGATAAACGCAATCACCGGCATGGCAACTATCGCACGCGGCACAGACGACCTATCTCGGATACACGACTGCCTTAACAAGATTGACGCGGCTTCGCGCCAGCTGTTGGGCATTATCAACGATATACTGGATTTCAGCAAAATTGAGGCAAACCGCATGGAACTTGCAGCGGAGGCGTTCGAACTCCCCACGCTATTTGCAAATATCAAAAGCATTATTGAAATCAGCGCAGCGGCAAAGGATTTAAATTTCGAGGTCCTAGTTGACAGCGATCTTCCCCGCACGGTCGTCGGTGACGACATGCGCTTTTCTCAGATTTTGCTGAACCTGCTCTCTAACGCCGTCAAGTTTACGCCAAACGGCGGGAACGTCTCGCTCTCTGCTAAACTGCTTGAAACTACTGAAAACGTACACACACTCGAGGTCAAAGTAACCGACACCGGCATCGGCATGTCGGAGGAACAACAAAAGCGCCTGTTTCACAGCTTTGAACAGGCCGACACTAGTATTTCCAAACGCTTCGGCGGTAGCGGGCTCGGACTTGTCATCAGCAAAAGTCTCGCGGAACTTATGAGCGGTGGCATTACCCTCGAAAGCGATCTCGGAAAGGGCAGCTGCTTCACCGTGCACGTTTGCCTTATTGCATCCGGCGAGGAAATCTCCGCAGAGGAAACTGACGAGCAGAACTACGACTTCAACGGGCGAACAGTTCTTCTCGCAGAGGATGTTGAAATTAACCGTGAAATCGTGATAACACTGCTTGACGGCGTTGGTATCCACATTGATTGCGCCGAAAACGGGCAACAGGCTGTTGACCTTTATCTCGCAAACCCGACACTTTACGACATTGTTTTTATGGATATTCAAATGCCGGTCATGGACGGATACAATGCCACAAAAATTATACGCTCCAGCGGTGTCATAAACGCAGAAACCATACCAATTCTCGCAATGACCGCAAACGCCTTTGCCGAGGATATCGAAAACTGCCGCGCCGCCGGTATGAACGATCACATCGCAAAACCCATTGAGTTTGAACTTCTGTATAAAAAGATGGCAAAGCTCCTCGCGGATTAGGCGTTATAGTTAATTTTTGCAACCCTAAAAACATCTCCGCAGTTTTGTGCTACGGAGATGTTTTTGTGTTCAACGCAAATTATCGCTGTTATTTATTATTGTGGTGCTGAACATCAACAGCACGTCCTGATTCTCGAAAGTGATATGGTTTTGAAGAAGTTCCTGCGTGATGTAGCGCAAATCCACGAGCGTCACCTTTGCGTACCCCTCAAGCAGCAGCGGCGCAAGCGAGCTTCCATATGAGTCGCGGACGAGGATAAGTTCTCTATCCGAGTCGCTTTGCGGGTTCTCGACAATCACAAGCGGCTGCGCGCCGTATAGGTACAAATCATAGGTGTCCATCCCTCCAAGCCCATCCGTGTTGTAGACCACGAGGTCATCGCGGTTCGGGAAGCTTAGGCTTGTTACAACGGCATTGCGTGTGCTTTCATTTTCAAGCCAGACAATGTTGTCAGGCGGCGCAAGTCCCGCAGACTGACCGTAATACGCGCCGTAAAACGGCTCATAGCTTTTTTGTTCGTAGCTTTCGAGGTCGAACACAAGCGGAACGCCCAGACCCTCGTACAATCGGTCAACAACAGGTTTCAGCTTTTCCTGCCGCCAGTGTCCGTCCGTGTTATAATAGGAATCCAGCGTCAGCGTGCCGAAAACGTCGATGTACTGCATATTGTTGTTTAGACCCTCGGCGACAAGCGTCTCCATGCGGCGGTAATCCATCAGCAGATGAGCACCGTTATCCGGCAAAAAATAGTTTTTATCAGGTACTACTGAGTAGTAGACGTTCATACCCTCAAAGTATTTGTCGAAAAGCCCGTTCATCTTTTTGCAGAAGCCGGCAACCCTGTCCTCGCGCAGCGGGTATTCGATTGAGAAAACATCCTCACCCTCGCGGAAAAGCCCGTTTGTGTCGAGTTTAAGAAAAACCTGCCTGTCCACAAGGTTTTTTGCCGCGCGGAAAGGTTCGCGCCCGATAAATTGGTCAGTCGTGTACTTGTCGAAGTCGTTCATATACTTGCCGCTCATGATATTTTCAAGCGTAAACTTCGGCAATTGCGCAAGGCGGCGGCGCTCGCCGAACGACAACTCCTGCGCGGGCTTTATCAGGTTCGCGATGAAAAATCCGAAAATAATCGCGAGAAACACACCCGTTACAATTTTATTTTTCATAATTATAACCTCAAAATCTAAAGTACAGGAACGGATTGAANGTGGAATCGATTAAGTATCCCGTCACAACCAAAAGCATGACCGCGTATGCCGCCGGCTCCAAAATCGTGCTGAGTTTCGCCTGTTTCTCTTTCAGCTTGTACGCTAAATTCTTGACAATCGGCGTTGCTCCGACACAGGCAACTATAAGTATCAGCGCATAGCTTCGCAGATAGTAGACGGACTCCGTGTTGACAAGCGGGATTTTCAAAGCGCCGAACATACCGCCGAGGTGTTGGAGCATTTCCGGCAGGCTCTCAATGTAGAAAATCGCAAAGCTGAAAAACACAAACATCAAGGTATATAGATGGCGCAAAAACTTCGGAAGCTTCTCCAGAAGCTTGCTGATAAAAAGCTTTTCCAGCGTGAGTAGCACGCCGAAATAAAGACCCCAGATTATAAAGTTCCAGTCCGCGCCGTGCCAAAGCCCGGTGGCGAACCAGACGATGAAAATATTCCGCATCCATTTCAGCTTTGACACCCTGTTGCCTCCGAGTGGAATATACAGATATTCGCGGAACCATGTTCCCATCGATATATGCCAGCGCCGCCAGAAGTCGGAAATACTGCTTGCGATAAACGGATAGTTGAAGTTTTCAAGTAAGTCGAACCCGAAGAAACGCCCAAGCCCAATTGCCATGTCGCTGTAGCCGCTGAAATCGAAGTAGATTTGAAGCACATACGCGAAAATCCCGAGCCAGTGCGAAAGAACCGACGGCGACGAGCTATCCATCATAACACGGCTGAGCTCGCCCAATGTGTTCGCAATCAACACCTTTTTTGCAAGGCCTGTTACGAAGCGCCCTACACCGTTTGCGAAGTTTTCAAATGAGTGCGTGCGCTCGCGGATTTGCTCCGCGACGGTGTTGAACCGGACAATCGGCCCCGCGACAAGCTGCGGAAACATAGAGACATACATCGCAAAGTTCAGCGGGTTTTTCTCCGCTTTTGCCTTGCCACGGTAAATGTCAACGGAATAGCTCATTGTCTGGAACGTAAAGAAGCTAATTCCGAGCGGCAGATGTATGAAAAGCGGCGGAATATTCGTACCGAACAGCATATTGATGTTTTCGAGCAAAAAATCTGAATATTTGAAAAAGCCAAGAATTAAGAGGTTGACTACCATCGAAAAGGCGACGGCAAATTTCGCCTTTTTAGTGTCGCGATATTTTTCAATCAGCAGCCCTATTATGTAGTCCATTATCGAAGACGCGACAAGGAGGAGAACATAGCCCCGCTCGCCGTAGAAATAGAACACGAGGCTCAAAACGAGCATGACTATATTACGAAGCTTTTTGGGTACGGCAAAATAGAGTATCAGAGCGACCGGCAGAAAATAATATATGAACGAAACACTTGAAAAAAGCATATAATCGCCTCTCTTGAAGAGAAATCTTTTCGCTCCGACACGCAAAAAAGCGCGCCGGAGCATTTGCCGTGTTCAGAATTCATTTTTTCGAGATATTATTCGGCGAGCTTCAGGAAACTTGCGTGGTAGGCGTCCGCCTCGTAGGACATGACGAGGAAAATTAGGTCGCCGATGTTGTCAACAATTACCTGCTCAGGGTCAACGCCGGCGCAAATCCACTTTCTCGGGTTTACGTTGTCGCGGATAAGCTGCTTTGTCTTTTCGATGTCGGTATTCTTGTCAACGCGGATGAGGACGATTGAGTGCGGTATGGTCATAATCGCCGCCTCGGACGCAAGGCCCTCTGTAAACGTGACCTCCGCCGAACCAAGCATATACTCCTTGTTCGTGTCGTCAAGCACTGTTTCGAGCGTCATCGGATTGTCAACGCCGGAGTTTTCGTAAATTTTTACGAATAAATCCTTTAGCTCGCCCTCAACATTTGCCTGAGCTGCGGGAGCAGATGAGCACGCCGCCATGCCTAAGAGCATCGCCAAAAGTGTAACCATTGCTAAAATCTTTTTCATAATAATCAACCTTTCATTTTTCGTGTAAATATGTTTATATATACGCTATTTCATAAGCGATACAGACTTAATAACTATGCAGCCCTCGTCGGTGTCGGGAAATGCCAAACCGATTTCCGCTATTTCAGAGACATCAACACCCTCGAACGCTTCGAGCGAAATCCTGAGGCTTGAAAGCGGCGTGAAGTTTGAATAGTACTGAATCGAGTAGTCCTCCCAAAGCACAGAGGTGATTATCTCGCCCTCCTGCCACGCAAGGCTTGTAGCACCCTTTTCAAAATGCACGGACGCGGTTTTTCCCGCTTTGTCGGTGAGCGTTACCGTCATTGCTTGGTCGGCGTTGTTATTTTTTATGCTTGTTGAGTCCTGCGCAATGTCGAACGAGAGGGTCTTGTAGCCGCTGAAATCCTTTGCAGTTTCGTCGAGTTTCATCGCGGCAACCGCGCCTTTTTTGTCCCAGTTTATTTGGAAAAGCGGCAGCTCCAACGGACATGTCGGAATTTTCATGACCCCGGCAGTACTTTTGTCAAAGGCGTAGCTCGCTATTACATCCGCAAGCGTCGCGCTCTCACACTGTTTTAGCTCGGCAAGCTTTGCCGTTCCGTCCGCCGCGAGCAGAACCTTTTTATCCTGTCCCGTTATGGAAAACAGCGCCTTGCCGCCGTAGAATTCGCCGGTCTGGTTATAAACTAGCGAGTTACCGCCGTCGGCCTCCGCCGCAAGGAAATCCAAAACGTAGGCTGTGAAAATCTCGCGTTGCTTCGTTTGCGGCATAACAGGATATTTTTCGCGGGAAAATCCGTTATCCTGGTGAAGCAGCCCCTCGTTAAAGGAGTTGTGATTCGCGTTGTATAGGTATACGAGCTGCGCGACCGTCGTGCGGTTTTCAAGCTCGCTGATTTCGTCGTAGATTTTCTGACCCTCTAAAAGCATAACGTCGCCGTCCTGCTGCGGGATAATAATTCCTATTGGGATGTCGGGATATTCATAATCCTTCGCCGTGCCGTATGCCGGAGCAACGGAGATTATCCCGCTCGCTTTTGCACCTTTGGCCTCAAGGATTTCCGCCGCGCGGAAAACTTCCTGTCCGCTGCGGGAGTGACCGATGAGGGTGATTTGGTTAAGGTCGAGTTTACCCTTCAAGCTTACGGGAAATCCCTCGTCCGAGCCGCCGTTCGCCGCAATCATTTTGTCGAAATGGTCACCAAGGATTTGCACCATTCGCTCAGAGTCTATCGGCTCCCC
>JGI994J12354_10005173_pt1 | contig 11324 bp, 13 predicted proteins | sample IntmicLarv3ML3BL_FD_12354 | JGI IMG/M metagenome (IMG submission 12354) | reverse complement strand
GACCGCTCCCTACTTTATTAAATCCACAAAATATGGAGGAATAAAAATATTTTAAATTTGTTAAACTCAGTAGAATCAAGAGTTATGACTTTCCGAGAGTACTAAGTAATCAACAGGAGGAAATTTATTATGAAAAAAATATTATTGATGATTTGGATGACTATGTTGTTTCTCGTGGTGACAGCTTGTGCGGGGAAAGAAGGAGAATGGAACGGAGTTTTTTATAATTACATTGAAGATGACCACATTCAAGTGCTTACTATTGAGCGCGAGGGTTCGGACGACTATGTCAGGATTAAAACGCAGACAATAACGATAGATTCAAACGGCGGATTCGCAAGTTTTTCTTCTACAGGGGCGGCATCTATTATAAAAACCAATGTTGTGGAAGAAGGTGACTTTTATCGTTATACACTAAAGGGCGACACCATAACGGTTAAAGCTTTGGTGAAAGAGGACGAACTCATGGGTGTCGACTATTCGGGCACATATATTCGCGGTGCATCTGTTGAAGAAACTTTCATCGGAGGCGACGAAAGTTACAATGACAATTCGTATCTTGATTCGATTGATTATATGGGCGTGGTTGTGGATGGAATTATCCTTTATAACTATTATTATATGAAAGGTAATTCTGAGGAAAACGCTCTTTGTTTCTATAAAAACGGCACAATGGTTTTTGAGTATTCGGACGGGACATCGGATATATGTGATTATGTAATCAAGGGCGACGAAATAACTCTTTCACAAGATGGAAATTATTTCTTCAGTTTCACGATTATCGATGAAGATACGTTGGAAGATGTGAGCATGAATATATATAAGAGTGCGGAGATTGAATTTAACCAGTTTTACTATTTAGATGGCGATTACAAGGAAACCAGTCTTTACTTCTATGATGGTAAGTATGAAGGTAGCTGGATAGTTGATATGGATTATCCCGACGGCACAACGCGAAAATATGATTACGTAATTGAGGACGGCGAAATTTATCTTTCACTAGAGGACGAGTATGTAACAAGTTTCACTATTATAGATAAATCCACATTGGAAGAGGTTTTAGGGGATATATATAAATTGGAATCTTATGATTACGATGAGGAAGATGCGGATAACTCATCACAAGATTCTTCACAACAAATTTCAGATGTTCTGCCTATAACCGATGTGTTTTATTATTTGGATGGCAATCCTAACGAAACAGGCATTTTATTCTATGGAAACGAAAATAGCGTTGAGATTTATGATTCTGGCGAAAGAATAGAAAAGTGTGGCTACGGGGTTATGAACGGCAAAGTTACTTTTTCCAAAGATGGTGAAGATTTATTAGAGCTCATAATTATAGATAAATTCACATTGAAAGACGACGCAGAAAACATATTTAAAATTCCAGATATTATTTTTAATGAGTTTTATTATTTTGACGGCGATTCTGATGAACTAAGCCTTTACTTCTACGAATCAGAAAACAGCGTGGATGCGGATTGTGATGGCGAAACAGAAGCATTTGATTATGTAATCGATGGCGATAAAATTACGTTTTCTCAAGATGGCGAGGAAATATTCGAACTCACGATTATAAACAGGCTCACATTGGAAGATGATGCCGAAAATACATTTAGTCTAACATCACCAGGGTACGAGGGGCTACTTGAATGATGAAAAGTAAATTATTAACATCAATTTTAATTATTTTCTGTGCGCTGTGCCTAACAGCTTGCAAGGATTTAAATGAGGAAATTAAACTCGGCAATCCTGTAGATTACGCTGGCGTTTATTATAGCGGTGCAATTGATGGAATCCACGAGCAGGCGTTATTCCTATATCAAGACGGAACTTACAAGCGGTATTCTGTGCCTATAGACGAAACGCCAGAAATGACAGAAAGCGGATATTTTCAAGTTTTAGAAGAAGATGGACAAATAGATTTAGGATATTTAAATGACGAGAACAATTTTGTTAGAGATACTTACTTTTATCTGTCTTCAGAAGGACTTATTATGACTGGTCTTGAACTTATTAAATTGCCGGAAGCTGTGACGCCGGAAGAATTAACGACAATGGCTGTGCCGTTTGATTTGTATATCGGAGAATGGGAAAATGATTCTCGATTTGCGTGGATAACGATAACCGAAGACCAATATAACATTATCGCACCACCATTTTATTCCGCAGGCAATATTACCAAATTGTCAGATTGTTTACTCGTGGGAGTCGATAAGACTAAATTGAGTGTGACAGAGGACGGAGGGATAAAACTGGAATACATGGAAGGCATATTTTACCCTAAAGGAGACGAACGATTAGAAAACGCCCAACATAAAGCTTTTATCGGGAATTGGTATAACGAAATCAGCGGCGATGCAATTTCATTTTCAGAAGATGGACGTTTTACAATAATATCCGAGGGTGGTAACGACGACTACGAATTGGAAATAATAGGCGGAACTCCCGAGGTCAACAAAAATATTTTGACATATATGCATCGGGATACCGAACGCACTGCGGAAATAAATGACGGCGTGGTTCGTATATCGGGCATCGACGGAGTTTTTGAAAAAAAATAAACCTGATATTTTGGAGGTGAATAAAATGAAAAAATTTCTCAATGTGATGTTAACTATCGGCGGTGTTACTAATATTTTATTATGGCTTGCAATTCTTTTTTTCGCTTTTTTATTGGGCGGCAGTCCCGCGCCGAGTTATGAGCGCACCGTACCTTTTATGTATGCAAATATTATTTGCAATGTGGGGCGAGATGGAATTTTCACTGTATGAGGATTTCAGCGCGATTGATATATTTGTATCCGAAAGTTCTGAATGGGCGGATTTGCGCGGACAATACGAATATATTAATTGAAAGAGTTAATATATTAAGGATATTTATTTGATAATCAAAATTTTTATAAAGTGAATAAAAAAATTAATTAAAAAACAATCCAATTATAATTTATAAATGAAAAGGAGATTTTATTATGCGTAAAAAAAATATTACAACTCACATTTTTAGGGCTATCATAGTCGTTATAGTATTACTGATTTCTTCAAGTATTACGGTTTATGCCGCAAATTATATTCCGATTATTGTGGATAGCGAAGAGATTTATATGGACGTTCCCGCAAGGATAATCAACGATAGGACGATGATTCCCGTCCGCGCCGTGACGGAGGCTGTCGGCTGTACGGTGGAATGGTATGCCGCAGAGCAACGCGTCGTTATTAACTCTCCGGCGGGAGGCGACCCGCTGATTATCATGGAAGTCGGCAACAAAACAGTGACGGTTAATTCTTATAACGGTGCGACGGGAGATTTTGGCGGAAAGCGCGTTACTATCGATTCTCCGCCGATTATTATAGACGGAAGAACTCTTGTACCGCTTAGATTTATTGCAGAAACAATCGGATTTACGGTTGAATGGGATAACGGCGCGGTTTTTCTTTATAGCGGACTCAACAATGACGGCAGAGGCGATTTTATACCCGATTCTGATTACAACGGGTTTTCCCAATGGTGGGGCACATATGTAAATTCCGGCTATTCATTAGATATTAACTCCGTTAGCAGCGAATCATTTTACTATGTAATTAGAATGATTACGACAACTCAAAATACAGTTGTATCGGAAGGTTGGGCGTATATCGACGAAAGTGGTTTATTCGCGATGTCGGGCGAGATGGGATTTTCTCTGTATGAGGATTTCAGCGCAATTGATATATTTGTATCCGAAAGTTCTGAGTGGGCGGATTTGCGCGGACAGTATGAATTAATTAGTAGATAATAAAGAAATGGTAAATAAGGTAGAGTGGAATTTTGCTATTATAAAGGCAAAAGTAATTATTGTTTCGCTTAGTTCAAGCGGATATTCGCAATGAAATAATCAACTGCTGTGTATGTTTTGTTTATCGTGAATACATTGCCAATCCTACGCCCGAAAAAATGCCGATTCTCGGTGACTTAGTGCGACATCATGCGTAATGTAAATGATAAAAATCGTTTATGCGGAGTTTTTTAGGTTGTATTTATCCTAACTGCGTGATATTCTATCGCTAAAGGAGTTGTTTGTTATGAATATTGATGTTGAGAATCTCGTTTCAATCTCAGAAGCCAATCAGAATTTTTCAAAGGTTGCCCGTCTTGTTGATGAAAAAGGCACTGCGATTATTTTGAAAAATAACGCACCGCGATATGTTTTGGTAGATTATAATTTGTTCGCCGAAAATTCCGTTGCGAGCGATAGCGATGTCGATACGACAGCTAAAAATATATTAGAAAAACATATTAAAGCATTCGAGGAATTGGCGAAATGATAAAACTTTCTAATGAGCAAATAAAAAAACTTCACATTAAATTATTAAATAAAACAGGCGGTTCGGACGGACTGCGTGATAACAGTGCGCTTGAATCGGCTTTATCCGTGGTGTTCCAAACTTTTGACGGTACGGAACTTTATCCGTCCACGATATCAAAAATCGCGCGCATCACATACGGGCTTGTGTGCAATCACCCGTTTACAGACGGCAATAAGCGCATCGGAGTTTATGTGATGCTTATACTTTTGGATTTGAACTTTATCGAAGTTGAATTTTCCGATGACGATATAATTTTTATAGGCTTGGAACTCGCGCAGGGAAAAATGAGCGAGATACAATTGCTTGATTTAATTTTGAAGCGATTAAAATAATTTTTTCAATAAAACTGTTCGGAAACCGTGACGGGTTAACGCAGTTTACGTTAGTTCATTCAAGTTTCCGAACAGGTCTAATTTTAAAATATGAGTAACTAATCAGGTTTTATAGGTTCTTTCTTAATGTTTAGATATTTTAGGCTTCATGCAAGCTGTTAAAATGTTGTTTCGTGGGGGGTCACCCTACAAATGATGAATATCTAAAATACAGAAAGAGGCGTTTTATAATCTGATTTGCTTACTCTTTTTTTAGTGGTGCAAAAAATTTTACTATTTTTCACTTTGCATAAAAAAACTTTTCTATTTTTCTAATTCTATAGAAAAAAATTTTACTATTTTTCAATTCATAGAAAAAAATCTTTTATTTTTTCTACTTCGCAGAAAAAAACTTTACTATTTTTTCTACTTAGCAGAAAAAAATTATTGACAAAGAATAAAAGAGTGTTATACTGATTAAAACTTTTTAATTAAATTTTTTTAACTAAAATATTTTAATTAAAAAAATGGAATCAAAAAATAAATTCATAAAGGAGCTTTGAAATATGTTAGAAAAAATATCTGATTTTTTTAAAGAACACATCGGTGATGATAATTTAGCGATTACGGAAAAAACTACGTTTGCGGAGTTAGGTTTGGATTCGCTTGATACATTTCAGCTTGTAACCGAGTTTGAAGAAGAATTTGACATCACATTAGAAATAGATGAGGACACAAAAACGATTGGCGATTTGATGAAACTTATTGAATCCGCGATGAAATAAAAATTTATCAAAATTAAATTAACAATCCATTACAGATAAATCAATGTATCAAAGCATTGTGAATATTTTTTTCGGTTAAGAGATTTTAGAGGTGATTATTTATGTTAGCGGGGAAAACGGCACTAATAACAGGCGCATCAACAGGCATAGGAAAAGCGGTTGCGATTGACATGGCAAAAAACGGAGCAAACATCGCGCTTAATTATATAGGAGAGCGAGAAATTGCGGAAGAAGTTCGCACGGAGATATTGAAATTAAATGTGAAATGCGAATTATACGATTGTGATATTTCGGATTTTGAGAAATCAAAAGAAATGGTTAACGCCGTGCTTAAAGATTTTTCACAAGTTGATATTTTGGTAAATAACGCAGGCATTGCGCGCGACAATCCGATTTTGGGAATAAGCGAAAAAGATTTTGATGATGTTATAAATGTAAATTTAAAAGGCACATTTAACATGATAAAGCATCTCTATAAATCTTTTATGAAAAGACGCACGGGCACAATTATAAATCTCGCGAGTGTTTGCGGTTTACGCGGTTGGGAGTGGCAAGCGAATTATGCGGCATCGAAAGGCGGCGTGATATCGCTTACAAAAACAGTTGCGAAAGAACTTGGCGGACGCGGAATCACATGTAACGCAATCGCGCCTGGATTTATTGAAACAGCGATGACGGCGAAACTTGTGGACGATAAAAAAGATAAATTTATGAACGGGATTCCGCTTTCACGCGCAGGGACGCCTGAGGATGTCGCGCATCTCGCGGTATTTTTGGCGAGCGACAACGCGTCATATATCACGGGCGAAATAATTCGAGTGGACGGAGGTTTATGTATTTAAGATGAAGATAGGAATACCGAGAGCGTTATTATATTATTTTTATGAGGATTTGTGGTTGAACTTTTTTAAGAATCTGCAAATCGAAACGATTGTAAGCCCCGAAACGAACAAGGCGATAATAAAAAAAGGCGTTGGCAATTCTATAGACGAAGCTTGTTTTTCATCGAAAATTTTTATCGGTCACGTAGAATATTTGCTTGATAAATGCGATATGATTTTTGTTCCGCGTATAGAAAATTCGGCGATTCGCGAAGAGTATTGCACAAGGATTTTCGGGCTTTACGATTTAGTTAAAAATACTTTTCCGAGCGCGAAAGTTTTAAATGCGGACGTGAATTATCTTTATCGCAAAAGAGAAGTGACCGCGTTTTCGGAAATCGGAAAAATTTTGGGCAAAAGCGAAGAAGAAACCTCAAAAGCGTATAAAGACGCATTAGCAACGGCGAATGAAATAAAAGAAGCGAAAATTTTAAAACAGGAAGAATTACTTAAAAGCGATAATCCGAAAGTTTTAATTTTCTCTCATGCGTATAATTCGTTTGATGCGTGCATCGGTAAAGAAGTTTCAGATTTTTTTAAAGAAAATAATATTGATGTTGCGTATGCGGATTTGATAAACGAAAAAGAAGCGAAATTGAAAACAAAGGAAAGCTACGGAAACAGAATTTATTGGAAAGTAAGCAGTACTCTCATGGGGGGAGTAGAAAAATACAGAGATTGCGTTGACGGAATAATTTTAATTTCAACTTTTCCGTGCGGTCCCGATTCGCTCTTTAACGAATTAATGATAAGAATAATCAAGGATAAACCGATTTTATCGCTCGTTATCGATGAGCAGGACGGAAGCGCGGGGATTCTGACGCGTTTGGAAAGTTTCACGGATATTATTATGGCAAAGAGGGGGATTTTATAATGTCAATTGAAAAAATTGAACTCGCCGAGAAAATCGCATGTACGCCGACAATCGGCGATTACCACATTTTAACCGATATGCTGATGGAGCGATGCTTAAATTATAAAACGATGCTTTGCCCGCCGATGACAAAACGAACGCTCGAAATCGGAAGTCGTCACAGTCCCGATATGATTTGCACGCCGTTTAAAATAACTCTCGGGAATTTTATAGAAGCGGCGGAGCGCGGCGCAAATGTTTTTGTAATGCCAGGCGCAGGTTGCCGTTTAGGTTTTTATGATATATTGCAGGAACAAATTTTACGCGATTTAGGTTATGAATGTGAAATGTTTCCGCTTTTTGATTATATTCCGACCACGAGCAGACTTTTCAAAGGTTTAAAGGAAGCGAATCCCGATTTAACTTTGGAAAAATTTAATTCCGTTTTTGAAATCGTCGTAAGAATAACAATCGATATGGATAATCTCGCGGATTTTATGCGCAGAAATATGGCTTTTGAAATTAAAAAAGGCGAACTTGAAAATTATTATAAAAAATATTTAAACGAAGTTAAAACATCTCAAAGCGTATCCGAAGCGGAAAGTGTTTATATAAAATATAAAGAAAAAATGGAATCCGTTGAAATAAATAAACCCGAAAGACCGATAAGAATCGGAATTATCGGCGAAATTTATGTTGTTGTTGAGCCGTTTTCAAATTGCAATATAGAAAAATGGCTTGCCGCACACGATGTTGAAATTATTCGTCCTTTCGATTTATCACAAATGGCGGTTGCGGTTTTTACAGTCGATGAGCAAATTAAAAACAGCGGCGGTTATGTGGATTATAACATCGGAAGTACCGCGAATGACGCAATCGCACAAGCTTATGAAATGATGTCGAGTGAATCAAACGGAGTTGATGGAATCATACATATAAAACCGTCGGCGTGCTCGCCCGAAATAACCGCGATGTCGATTTTGCAAAACATGTCCGGGGATTTTGGTGTTCCCGTTATGTATCTAACATTTGATACCGAATCCAGCGAAACAGGTGTTCACACAAGACTTGAAGCATTTCACGATATGATTGTTATGAAAGGACTGAAACAAAAATGAAAAAAGCATATTTAGGAATAGATATCGGTTCAATCTCAACAAAAGGCGTTGTGATTAATGAAGATAACGAAATTTTAGCCGAAAGTTATTTGTGGACATTGGGAAATCCGATTCAAGCCGTAAAAAATGTTATAAACGAAATCGCACAAAATATAGATAAAAGTTATACGGTTGTTAATGTCGGCACGACGGGCTCTGCGCGAAAACTTATCGGCATCGCACTCGGCGCGCGAGTTATAAAAAACGAAATTACCGCACACGCAGTCGGTACACTTTCCGTTGTGCCCGATGTGCAAACAATTTTGGAAATCGGCGGGCAGGATTCAAAAATTATTTTGATAAATAACGGCGTTGTTATGGATTATGCAATGAATACGCTTTGCGCCGCGGGGACGGGTTCATTTTTGAGCAGTCAAGCGAAACGTCTTGATTTAAAACTGGAAGATTTCGCCGCACTTGCGATGACAAGCAAAAATCCTGCTAAAATCGCCGCGCGCTGTACGGTTTTCGCGGAAAGCGACCTCGTGCATAAAGCGCAAATCGGTTACAGCAAAGCCGATATCGTTGCGGGGCTTTGCCGCGCCATCGTTTTGAATTATCTTAATAACGTCGGAAAAGGAAAACAAATTAAATCGCCCGTTGTGTTTCAAGGCGGCGTCAGCAAAAACGCGGCAGTTATTCGCGAATTTGAAAACGAACTTCAAATGCCTGTTCATGTTGACCCGAAAGGGCATCTTATGGGTGCGCTCGGCACGGCGGTTTTATGTAAATCCGTAAAGGAAGAATCTGAGTTTAATTTTAACGTTACGGATATTAATTTTGAAACAAAAGGCGTTGAGTGCACGAATTGCCCTAACAATTGCGAGATAATTTGCGTTTATAAAAATAATTCTCTGCTTGATTTCTGGGGAAATAAATGCGACAACGGCGCAAATGCGGTTTTGAAAAATAATGCGGTTTAAATTTAATTAATTATTTGTGAAATGTTTTAAATATATTTTTTAAAATTTGCGTATTTTATAGTATAAGTGGGAAAAATTTTAGTTTAACTCGGTAATCCTCTTTCAAAAAAAGTATATATAAACGGAAAAAAGACGGGCGTTGGTAGCCGTCTTTTTTCTGTTAATATTGAATAGTCCCGAATTATTCTATATAATTAAAAAAACAATATAGCTTTTGAAAAATAACGGAAAGCAGGGAAAAATAATGAGCGAAACAAAAACGAAAATTTTGAACGGAGAAACGGCTCTCGGGATTGAGTTTGGCTCAACTCGCATTAAAGCCGTGTTGGTGAATCAAGATAATGAGCCGATAGCATCGGGCGGTTACGATTGGGAAAATAAATATGAAAACGGAATTTGGACATATAGTTTGAGTGATATTTGGAGCGGCTTGCAGTCTTGTTATAAAAATTTGGCGGCGGACGTAAAGGCGCGGTACGATGCGGAAATCACAACAATCGGCGCAATAGGATTCAGCGGAATGATGCACGGCTATATGGCATTTAATAAATCAGGCGAACTTTTAACACCGTTTAGAACATGGCGCAACACCATTACGGGCGATGCATCTAAAAAATTAACCGAAACTTTTTCTTATAATATTCCGCAAAGATGGAGCATCGCGCATTTATATCAAGCGATTTTAAATGACGAAAAACACGTCGGTGAAGTCGATTATTTTACGACGTTGGCAGGATATATTCATCGGAAATTAACGGGCGAAAAAGTTTTGGGCGTCGGCGAAGCGTCCGGAATGTTTCCCCCCCCCAGTTTGATGAATTGATTGCGGATAAAAATTATAAATGGAAATTGGGCGATATTTTACCGTCCGTTTTGACGGCAGGCGAGCACGCGGGAACACTTTCAAAAGAGGGCGCGAAACTTTTAGACCCGACGGGAAATTTATCCGCGGGCATACCGCTTTGCGCACCGGAAGGCGATGCAGGAACGGGAATGATTGCGACAAACAGCGTTGCGGTTCGCACAGGGAATGTATCGGCGGGAACAAGTGTTTTTGCGATGATTGTATTGGAAAAAGATTTACGGAAAGTACACGAGGAAATTGACCTCGTTACAACGCCTGCGGGCGATTTGGTCGCTATGGTGCATTGCAATAACTGCACTTCGGATTTGAATGCGTGGGTAAATTTATTTAAAGAATTTTCCGAATGTTTCGGCGTCGATGCGGACATGGATAAATTATTCAATACGTTGTATAACAAGGCACTTGAGGGCGACGACGATTGCGGCGGATTACTCGCTTATAATTATTTTTCGGGCGAGCACATAACCGGATTTGAAGAGGGCAGACCATTATTTGTGAGAACTCCCGACAGCAATTTTAATTTGGCGAATTTTATGCGCGTACATTTATTTACATCGCTCGGCGCACTAAAAACGGGACTGGATATTTTATTGAAAGAAGAAAATGTAAAAGTCGATTTGCTTTTGGGACACGGCGGATTATTTAAGACGAAAGAAGTCGGGCAGAAAATAATGGCGGCGGCTGTGAATACTCCCGTTGCAGTTATGGAAACCGCGGGCGAAGGCGGCGCATGGGGAATTGCGGTTTTGGCGTCTTATATGAAAAACAAAAAAGATTCCGAAATGTTGGACAGTTATTTAAATGAAAAAGTTTTCGTTAAACAAAAAGAAAATGTTATCGAGCCGAATTTGAAAGACGTTCAGGGATTTGAAAAGTTTGTTTCGAGATATACAAAAGGATTGGAAATTGAACGGGCGGCGGTTGAATTTTTGAAATGGTGAGTTCGTTTTTATCTTAGGGCATTTTTGTGGTGACTTGTAAACATAAAAACTTTATATATAATTTATTTTTTTGATATAGACTGTTCCGTTTTGCTTGCGGAACGGTCAATTTTTTTGGTGCGCCCGGCATGGGCGCAATCTAAAGGGTGAAAATCCCAAACATGCCCTAGCAGTGGGAAATGTATAGCCAAAGACAAGGGTGTCCTCGGCGACGAGGAATCCGAAGGAAGCCGGAAGGCAAACCTCCGGTCTGACGAA
>JGI994J12354_10005172_pt1 | contig 11328 bp, 9 predicted proteins | sample IntmicLarv3ML3BL_FD_12354 | JGI IMG/M metagenome (IMG submission 12354) | reverse complement strand
TTTTCTCGACAAAAACATTTTATCAGGTTGTTCCATTCTTTGGAACCTTTTTTTATCTTCTTGGACAATTAACCTTTCAATTCAGCAAAGCTGAATTGAATAAAATTAATTCTTTACAAATTTATGCATATATGCTATAATTCAAAGGCTGTCCGGAAACAATGAAAATAAAGGGCAGTTTGCCGCAACCACGGTCATAGGAGTAAGCTCTTTTGAGAAATCACCTGCCGTGAACTGTGATTGCCGGAAATATTTTGATGAGGTGAAAGAAAATGCTTTTAAAAGAAGACAAACAGGTTGTCATTCTGGACAACGCTATGCACGAGGGTGACACAGGTTCGCCGGAGGTTCAGATTGCTATTCTTACAAGAAGAATCAATGACCTTACAGGACATCTTAAAATCCACAAAAAAGACCACCATTCAAGAAGAGGACTTCTTAAAATGGTTGGCAGCAGACGTAATTTGCTTAACTATCTTATGAAAAAAGATATTGAGCGTTACCGTGTTATTATCGCTAAGCTCGGAATTCGTAAATAGTATTTTTTATGACACAGGGAGATTTTCTCCCTGTGTCATGTGCGTTAAATTGTTTACTGATGCATGTGCGTTAAATTGTTTACTGATGCATGTGCGTTAAATTGTTTACTGATGTATGTGCGTTTTTTGTTTGTTGATGCATTCGAGACAGGGGGACAGTTCTTGTGTTCTGCTGTGGGGGACGCATCACACGAAAAACCGTCCCCGCAGTCTCGTTGTTTGTTGCGAGAAATGTGTGTTTTTAGCAGTGAAAAATGTTACTAAAACAACTCTGATTTGAGTTAGTGATGTTTTTTATTGCTAAACCGACATTTTTCGTTAATAATAAAATTATATTACAGGAGAGATGAAAAATGTCAATGAGTGAAAAAATGGTATTCCCGGCCTATCGCAAGTTTGAAACCGAAATCGCAGGACGTCCCTTTGTTGTTGAAACAGGAAAGTTTGCACAGCTTTGTAACGGTGAATGTATGGTTCGCTACGGTGATACAACCGTGCATGTAGCTGTCACAATGTCCGCAAAACCGAGAGACGGCGTGGATTTTTTCCCGCTTTCAGTTGATTTTGAAGAAAAGCTGTACGCAGTAGGAAAAATTCCCGGATCGTTTATCAGACGTGAATCACGTCCGTCCGAAAAAGCAATTCTTGCAAGCCGTGTTATCGACCGTCCGATGAGACCTTTGTTCCCGAAGGACATGAGAAATGACGTATCAATTGTTTGCACAGTTATGTCGGTTGACCTTGATTGCTCACCCGAATTTGCAGCAATGTTTGGCGCATCGCTTGCTGTTTCGATTTCGGATATCCCCTGGAAAGGTCCGATTTCAGGTGTAAGTGTTGGATATGTTGACGGCGAGTTCGTTATAAATCCGACCGCCGCACAAAAAGAAAAAAGCCTGATGGCAACAACCGTTGTTTCGACCGATAAGGTCATTCCTATGATTGAAGCCGGCGCAGACTGTGTCCCCGACGATATCGTATATGACGCTATTATGGCAGGACATGCCGCCAATCAGCCGATTATCGAGTTCATCAACATGATTACCGCAGAAGTCGGAAAAGAAAAAATTCCTTTTGAATCAAAAGAGGTTGACCACGACCTGTTTGACGCAATCAGGGAATTTGCCTCCGAGGATGTTAAAAAAGCGCTTGATACAGATGACAAAACCGTTCGTGATGCTAATTTAATGCCGATTTATACCGCTGTCCACGAGCAGTTCGACGAAAAATATCCCGAGCTTGCGTCCCAGATAGACGAGTGCATGTACAAGCTTCAAAAATATATTGTTCGTAAATGGCTTCTTGACGGCAAGCGTGTTGACGGCAGAGGCATGGATCAGATAAGACCGCTTGGTTCAGAGGTTGCCTTACTTCCCAGAGTTCACGGAAGCGGTATGTTCACAAGAGGTCAGACACAGGTTCTTACAATTGCCACACTCGGTCCCGTCAGCGACCATCAGCTGCTTGATGGTATTGACGAGGAAGAGTACAAAAGATATATGCATCACTACAATTTCCCGTCCTATTCGGTTGGCGAAACACGTCCTTCAAGAGGCCCCGGACGCCGCGAAATCGGTCACGGTGCGCTTGCTGAAAGAGCGCTGTTCCCGGTTATTCCGCCGGAATCGGAATTTCCATATGCGTTCAGACTTGTGTCTGAGGTTCTTTCNTCAAACGGTTCGACATCACAGGGCGCTATATGCGGCTCGACCCTTGCACTTATGGACGCGGGCGTACCGATTAAAGCTCCTGTAGCCGGTATTTCATGCGGACTTATCACCGAGGGCGAGAACTGGAAAACAATGATTGATATTCAGGGACTTGAGGATTTCTTCGGCGATATGGACTTCAAGGTTGCCGGAACAAAGGACGGCATCACAGCTATCCAGATGGATCTTAAAATTGACGGACTTACTCCCGCAATGGTAAAGGAAGCTCTTGACAAGACAAAGGAAGCAAGAATTTACATCCTTGACGATATCATGCTTCCGGTTATCGGCGCGCCGCGCGCAGAGCTTTCACCGTATGCTCCGAAAACCCTTATGACAACCGTTCCTGTTGACAAAATTCGCGACGTTATCGGTTCGGGCGGCAAGGTTATCCAGAAGATTTGCGCCGACTGCAATGTCAAGATTGATATCGACGACGACGGTAAGGTTGTTGTTTGCGGTGTTGACGCTGACGGACTCAAGCAGGCTATGTTTATCATTGATACAATCACAAAGGATCCCGAGGTCGGAACAATATACAATGGCAAGGTTACACGTCTTATGGATTTCGGTGCGTTTGTTGAAATCGCTCCCGGAAAAGAAGGTCTTTGCCATATTTCACAGCTTGACTTTAAGCGTGTTGAAAAGGTTTCGGATGTTGTAAATGTCGGTGACCAGATAGCGGTTAAGGTACGTGAAATCGACGCTCAGGGACGTCTTAATCTTTCAAGAAAAGATGCTCTTGCAGACATGGGAAAATCTAATTAAGAGAGTTAATTTTAAACAAGATGGAAAAAATAACACTTAATAACGGACTCAGGTTGGTTTTACTGCCTGTGCCTGATGTCCGTTCAGCATCCTTCGGGCTTTGGGTTTTATCCGGTTCGAGGTATGAGAATAAACAGAATAACGGTGTTTCGCATTTTGTTGAGCACATGGTATTTAAAGGCACTCGCAGTCGCAGTGCCTTTAATATTGCTGACATTACCGATAATCTGGGCGGTCAGATAAATGCGTACACGGCAAAGGAATTCACCTGTTTTTACGGCAAGACCTTAGATACTCATCTAATGCAAGGGCTTGACCTTGTTTTTGATATGCTCGAAAATCCTTTATTTGATAAAAATGACCTTGAAACCGAACGGGGAGTTATTTTAGAGGAAATAGGAATGTATGAGGACAGCCCCGAGGACTTAGCGTCCGATTTGCTGCACCTTAACCTTTTTCAGGAGGATATGCTGGGAGAAAACATAGCGGGAACAAAAGAAGTTGTAAGCAGACTTTCGGCAGATGATTTGTTTTCGTATATGTCCGAAACCTATATTCCCGAAAGAGCGGTGGTCACCGTAGGCGGAAGCTTTGATATGGAAGAGGTTATAAAAAAGGTTGAAGCTCTTTTTAAGGACAAAAAAAGCCCCGAAAGGTCAAGCCTTTCGGAGGTCAAATCCAATTTCAAACAGAAGCCGGTAACTGTTTTGTCAAAAAAGGATTTTGAACAAATAAGCCTTCTTATGTCGCTTCCGGCATTTGGTATCGGCGACAAAAGACGCTTTGTCATGGCGGCGCTTAATTCAATTTTAGGCGGAAGTCAGACCTCACGTCTTAACCAGAAAATCCGGGAAGAGCTTGGGCTTGCCTATTCTGCGTATTCCTATGCAACCGCATATATTAATACGGGATTTCTGGGGATAGGGCTTCAGGTTAATCCTAAAAATGAAGAAAAGGCGATTGCCGAAACGGTTAAAATCCTTAAAGATTTTACCGAAAGCCTGACCTGCGAAGAAATTAAGTCAACGCTTGAAAAGATAAAAATAAGTACCGTTCTGGGCTTTGAAAGTATATCGTCACGTGTCGGATTCTTGGGCAGAAACGAGCTTTTACTCGGTGAGCTTCGCACAACCGACATGATTCTTGATGAAATTGACAGAGTAACACCCGAACAGGTTTTTGAATTAAGCTGCGAAATTATTGATGCCGGAAAGCTCTCGCTTTCAGTGGTCGGCAAGGTCAAAAAGGAAAGCTTTTACAAGAAAATTATGGCGTAGGGTCTGGTTGCCATGCCCCAAAATTGTAAAATATTATCTGCCTGTGATTTTATTTCAGGGTCAATTCGGATAGTCATGTTGGATGATTTTGGCATAAAAACATCTCCTTCTGTTAGTTATTATATTGTATGGGCATGGCAAAGCTGATTAACCTTATGCTGGTTGAAAGAAATATGCGAAAAAAAGATTTGTCCGAAAAGCTTGGAACAACATTATCAAATTTAAGCGGAAAGCTGCGGCGCGGTAATTTCTCCGAAAAAGAGATACAAGATATCGAAAAAGCCTGTGATGCAACATTTCAAGGCTGTTTTATATTGAATGACAACGGAAAAGAGATAAAATAAAGGCTAAAGAATAAAAAATCACAAAGCAGGGAATAACCTTCCTTACTCTGTGATTTTTTGTTTTTAAAGAGATATTTTCCAACCGTTTTTCAATTCAAAAGACTGCGAAGCCGCCGTCTTCCGCTGTCACGCTTCCGATTACGCTGCTGGTCCGAAAAAAATTCGTTCGACTCTGCAATTTTTTTTTGATATTAGATTGTGTGAGATTTGGATGAATATCTTCAAAAAATTGTCTCCGCTTCACTCATTTTTTTCGGGCAGCGTTGGTCGTCAGCGCTTCTCAGCTCCCGTAAGCCTTAAGATAAATTTCCTCAAGCTCCTTTACAAGGGGAAGCTTGGGGTTTGCGCCGGTGCACTGATCCTCAAATGCCTTGTCTGCAAGTGCGGGGAGATTTGCGACAAACTCCTTTTTGTCGATTCCGCATTCCTTGAGAGTTTTGGGAATATTAAGCTCTGCCATAAGCTTTTGGACAGCCTTTACAAGGCTTTTTACACCCTCCTCGGTGGTCTTGCACGGGAGGTCAAGCGCTTTGGCAAGTTCGGCAAATTTTTTGTCGGCGATAAAGGTTTCGTATTTCGGGAAGGAGACAAATTTGTTCGGAAGCTTTGCGTTATATTCGATAACGTGCGGCAGAAGAATTGCATTCGCACGTCCGTGAGGGATGTGATATTCACCGCCTAATTTATGGGCAAGAGAATGATTGATTCCCAAAAACGCATTGGTAAATGCCATGCCCGCCATACAGCTTGCATTATGCATTTTTTCACGGGCAACCTTGTCATTTCCGTTTTTGTATGCTCTTGGAAGATACTCAAAAACCATCTGAACCGCCTTGATAGCCAAAGCATCGGTGTAATCGCTTGCAAGCACCGAAACATATGCCTCGACAGCATGGGTAAGAACGTCAAGCCCTGTGTCGGCGGTAACGCTTTGCGGAACGCTCATTACAAACTGAGGGTCAATGATAGCGACATTTGGAGTAAGCTCATAATCGGCAAGCGGATACTTTATATTTTTCTTTTTGTCGGTAATTACGGCGAAGCTTGTGACCTCGGAACCGGTTCCCGATGTAGTCGGGATGGCTACCATCTGAGCCTTTTGACCTAAAGTCGGGAACTTGAATACACGCTTTCTGATATCCATGAATTTAAGTTTAAGACTCTCAAAATCAAGCTCGGGATGCTCATAAAAGAGCCACATTCCTTTAGCGGCATCCATAGCGCTTCCTCCTCCCAAAGCGATTATGACATCGGGCTTGAAGTTGTGCATCATTTCTGCGCCCTTAAGGATTGTTTCAACAGACGGGTCAGGTTCAACCTCGGAGAATATCTCGCAATGGACATATTCGGCGCGTTTTCTTAAGAAATACAGCACCTTATCGGTGTATCCGAGTTTTACCATATAAGGGTCGGTGACAATAATCGCACGGCTGATATTTGGCATTTTTTCAAGGTAGGCGGTCGAATTTTCTTCAAAATAAATCTTTTCCGGAATTTTAAACCATTGCATATTGACCCTCCTTTTGGCAACTCTTTTCTTGTTGATAAGATTGACAGCCGAAACATTGGAGGTTGTGCTGTTTCCGCCGAAGCTGCCGCAGCCTAAAGTAAGCGACGGCATATTTGTGTTGTAGATATCACCGATTGCGCCGTGTGTTGACGGGCTGTTGATTATAAGGCGTCCGGCTTTAAGACGTTTTGAAAACTCTGAAATAATTTCCTGGTCTTCACAATGAATGACCGCCGAATGACCAAGACCGCCAAATTCTACCATTTCTTCTGCACGACGGATTCCTTCCTGGTCATCCTTGACAACAAAATAAGCAAGCACCGGGCTTAATTTTTCCCGCGAAAGGGGATAGTCAGCGCCGACTCCTTCAAGCCTTGCGATAAGGATTTTTGTGTTTTCGGGAACATCAAAGCCAGCACCCTTTGCGATATTATATGCCGACTGACCGACAATCGCAGAGTTGACAGCTCCCTTTTCAAGAATTATTACATATTTTTCAAGCAGGTCTCTTTCTGCGCCCTCTACAAAATAGCAAGCGTTTTGGGTCATAAAGGCTTCAAAATCCTTCTGTATGTCTTTGTCAACAATAACCGCTTGCTCCGATGCGCAAATCATGCCGTTGTCAAAGCTTTTGGACAGTATAAGGTCGGTACAGCTTCTTTTAAGGTTGGCAGTTTTGTTGATGTAGCAAGGCACATTTCCCGGTCCGACACCCAATGCCGGCTTACCTGTCGAGTATGCGGCTCTTACCATTCCCGAGCCGCCTGTGGCAAGCACCAAAGCAATGCCCCGATGGTTCATCAAAGCATTTGTAGCGTCAATTGACGGCGTTTCAATCCACTGTATGCAGTGCTCGGGAGCGCCCGCCTTTACCGCTGCGGCACGTACTGTTTCGGCGGCTTCCGCGCTGCACTTCTGTGCTGACGGATGAAATGCAAATACAACAGGATTGCGTGTTTTCATACAGATTATAGCTTTAAACATAGTTGTTGAGGTAGGATTGGTTACAGGAGTTACGCCGGCAACTATTCCGACAGGCTCGGCGACTTCTTCGTAATCCTCAAACTCATTTTCGACAATTACGCCGACAGTTTTATCCTTTTTGATAGAATGATAAACATATTCGGTTGCAAACATGTTTTTTGTGATTTTGTCCTCGTAAATTCCTCTGCCGGTTTCCTCGACAGCCATTTTTGCAAGAATCATGTGTTTATCCATTCCCGCCATAGCCATCGCTTTTATAATGCTGTTAACCTGCTCCTGACTTAAGTCCATCATTTGGTCAAGAGCCTCTTTTGCATTTGTGATAAGAGTATCAATCATTTGACCGATATCGGTCGTTACGGTGTTCTTACTCATTGATAAAATCTCCTTTGCATAATTTTAGGGATAGGGGTGTTCGTATTGGGGTTTTACTTCCCTTGTTTTCATAATAACACATTGTTAAAAAATTAACAATCAAAAAAATAACCGAACATTAAATAAATTATTTCGAATATTTCAGTATATAGTTACAAAAGAATAGCCGCCTACCTTGTATGGCAAGCGGTTAGATTAATTTTACTATGACTGCACATGAAGTTGATTTTGTTTTCGTAGCTCCTGTATTTGCTTTTTGCCTTCCTCTGCTCCTTTTTTGTAAAAGTCACGTCGTTCCTCAAATGTTGCGTCTTTCAATATTTCGTAATGCCATTCGCGAATTTTATGAATGTCGTCAATTGTAAACGTCGGGCTTATTTCCGGTTTTGAAATATCATGAATCATTATTATTTCCTCCTGTAAGCATTGATGGGGTATAGATTAAGATGTCATCATAACCTTTATTTCGGCAAATACAATATCAGAAATTGCAACATCATACAAACCGATTTTAATTTCTTCCCAAAGCAGCTGAGTATCTTGCATTTTCTCCTGTGCATCTTGTTGATCCAAGTGGCTTATAACTGATGTGTCGAGATAAAGCTTGAGCTTTTTCAATAGTTGTCACACTCCCTATCATTATTATATCACCGACAACCATTGTTTACAAGAGGTTCATTTTAAAAAAAATACTTGACAAATATAATTTATGGGTATATAGTCCCATTTTTGACAATAAAAGAGCGCAAAAAGCCTGAAGCCCCTGATAAACAAAGGGGACGCAGGCTTTTTTCATTTTTCAAAAAGTGAGTAATGTTTTTAGAATTTAGTTTCTTTAAAAATATTTTTGATTTGATTGGTACTTACTATTTGATAATCGGTACGAAAGCCGAAAGCACCGTGTAAGCTATCGGTAAAATCCGAGCGCATATATGTAGGTATATAGCCCTCGCCCTTAATCTGATAAAAGTCCATATTTCTGAGTCCGTCAATAATCTCACGCGGAGTATATTGATTATTAAGCTTCTGTTCAAGAAGTCTGTAAATGATAAGAGAAATGAAACAAGTAGTAAAATGCGCCTCAATTCTGTCATCACGCTTTAAATATACGGGTCTTGCTTTGAATTCACTTTTCATAATACGAAAGCACTCTTCAATCTCCCAACGTCTTTTGTTGACAGCAACAATATCGGATACATCATCTTCAAGATTTGTACAAACACCGTAAAATCCGTCATACATTTCTTCCTTAGCTATTCGTTCTATGTCAATACCATAGATGCCATTTTCAGCTACTTCGCCGTTTTCCGTGCAATTTGTTTTTGTTACAAATCTCTTGTAGTCATTCTGATTTGATTTATTCAGCTTTGACGGATTTGAATTAATAGCGTTCAACGCTCGCTCTATCTGAGAATTGCGGATGTTCCTCTGATAATCTTTGTACTTAGGTGAATAGGTTACAATCAGTCTTTGCTCAATATCATCATCGTTTATCCATGTTTCTTTATAGAATATTTTATCTTTGAATATATCATCGTCAATTGAATTGATATCGTATGCCTCTTTACTGCCGTATATCCGCCATCCTTTCGCATTCAGTGCCCATTCCCTATCATGCTTTTTTAATTTCTTTATCGATTGCGTTGTGATGAATTTTCGTTCTCTGACATTGTTGAATTTTCTATTGGTAACAGATGATAGTCCTGCGTCGGTGCATACGACAAATTTGCTCAATTTGAAATCTTTCAGTATTTGTTTTTCCAAGGGCTTTAATGTTATCTGTTCATTAGTATTGCCACTGCTTATGTTAAACGCTAAGGGTATTCCGTCTCCATCCATGAACAGTCCCATTTGTACGATAGGATTGGGGCGATGTTCTTTTGATATACCGTATTGCTTTAATCCTTCTTCCTGCTCAATTTCAAAAAAATAATTGGTGCAGTCATAATACAGAATTTTTGATTGGTGCTTTGTTATTGCTGCACGGTTTTTATACAGTTCAGATTGTATGAAATCTGCTTCCTTTGCGATAAATTCAAGTGCTCTGTATACCTGATGAAGTTCGAATTTAGGTTGCTCGATGAATTTTGTTGATAGCTGATATGTGGCAAGCTTTGATGACGGATGTATTATTCTGCTGTATATTAACCTTGATAATATGGAGTCCAGATTAAATTCAAATTTGTATTTATCTGATATGCTCTTGCAGATTTTATTCAGTTTCAATTCGTGATAAATTTTTTGAAGGAATAGATATCCACCGTTAAAAGACTGTCGCTCATCTTTATTGATTATTTTTGATGATGAATATTTTACAATAATCTCTCTTGTTTGTTCTTTTTCTTGCTGTGTCAGTTTATCTATATACTCTCTTGCCCATTCTTCAGGGTCTCTGCCATTTAGTTTTTTTTCAAGCTCGGCACGCGTTCCAAGCTTTTCCACGATTTTTGATGTTCTTGTTCCGTTGTTGTAAAATGATTTTGCCACATAAAATGATTCTGCGTTTTTCGATTTCGATATTGTCAATTTCATATGTGATTCCCCGTTTTCTTTCCATTATATCACATTCCGCAATACTTTTTTCGGAATTTTGACAAAAAAATCAGCCTTACTCAAGGCTTTCAGGGCTTTTTGATGCGTCTAAGTGTCAAACTACCGAATTTTGCATTTCTGTTGGCGAACTACTTAATTTTTTTATTGACATTTATACGATTCTGCATTACAATGAAAGAGGCTTTTAGATAAAGCCATTTTGATATACGAAGGGAGATGTGTTTTGATGACGGTAATAAGAATGGTGATTTCGTCTTAAAACTGAATAGTGGGTATGACAACACTTGTGTTGTAGCGCGAAAAGCGCAATATAACCATATTGGTATAATGCGACTATGTTTGCATTGATGCTGTTTTGTTGTTGTACCGTCTAAGTATCCTTTTGTGAATATTGTAAATGCGATAGACTTATGTCTTTTTCCGTAAATTTGCAGTCACTTTTCGGGCTGCTTTTTACGGTATTTTTATGTCTTTTTTTCAAAAACTACCCTCTATTCAGTTAATGCTATTTGTATGTAATTTTGATGGAGGGATTCTATGATTAATTTAATAGAGTATGGCTTTGTGCCAACAATGATATATGAAAATTCCGAAGGGATACCCGCGCGGGTGACCGCCGTACACAAAGAGCGATATGAACTAATCTCTGAGCATGGGCAAATATACGGCAGACTAAAATCTTCGGTGTTTTTTAATGAACAGCACGAAGAATTTCCGACTACAGGCGATTTTGTAATGATACAGTTCAACGCAAGCGGTGATAGTCTGATACTAAAGACCCTACCCCGCAAAACATTTTTCTCGCGCCGTGACCCGACACCTGGACGTGGTGAACAAGCGGTGGCGGCAAACTTTGACTATGTTTTCATCATGGCTTCGCTCAACTACGACTTCAACCCAAAACGTATGGAGCGATACCTAACGCTTGCATGGCAAAGCGGCGCAGTGCCTGTTATCGTGTTGACCAAGGCGGATTTGGTGGATGATTTTGGTGAACAATTGGAAGCGATGCGGCGTGTTGCAGTAGGTGTGGATATTGTTTGCGTCAGTGCTGTCACAGAAAGCGGACTTGATTTGCTAAGCGAATACATGAAACCGAAGAAGACCATCGTCTTTCTCGGTTCCTCCGGCGTTGGTAAGTCAAGCCTTGTAAATGCGATTGCCGGTGAGGAAATTATGGCAGTCAATACAATTCGCGAGGATGACAGCAAGGGCAAACACACCACCACACACCGTCAGCTCATCATGTTGGGCTGTGGCACAATGATT
>JGI994J12354_10005171_pt1 | contig 11328 bp, 11 predicted proteins | sample IntmicLarv3ML3BL_FD_12354 | JGI IMG/M metagenome (IMG submission 12354) | reverse complement strand
AGACGCGGTAGTGGACACTTGCGTTAATTTATAGTTAAGTGTCGCACCATTCGTCAGACCACACAAACCTCTTACCGCTACCTCTATCTCGTAGGTGGACATTCCCCCCGGATGCGTGAAAGAAAGCGTAGAACTATTAAATACTTGCTGATTAACAGACACCCCCGGTCCGGAAACTCCCTTAATACGCATTCTTACAATTTCCCACCTTCCGGCAGGCATTCCGTCGTTCATAGTCAACGTAAACGCGTTGGCAGCACCAAGGGTTATTATCCCAGCTGCTCTAAATTGAACTGTGTCCCCTTGTACAATAATCTCGTCAGCAGGATTATCTTGTACTGCTACCGAAAACGATTGCGCCCTCAAGTCTCCAAAGGAGAGCGCCATAATCAAGGAAAACAGCAATAAAACGGACAAATACTTCATCTTGCTTTTAAACCAAGATGTCTTTTGCCCTGAAGCTTCGTGCAGCTCGCTTTCTAAGCAAGGCATCGCGACTTCTTTTTTGCAATACATTAATTTTTTGTTCATAGTTTTTTATTTGATTTGTTAATTATATTTTTCTTTTAAAATTCAATCTATCATAAATTCTTCTTTGCGCTATTCTATATATATAGTATAAGTAGGCAAAATAAGACCCTACCTTTTTGGTAGATGTCCCCCAAAACAGTAGAGCCTAAAGTCTAATTTTAAAATGTTTTATATTTTTCGCACTTACATTTTACTTTTCTTAATAAGAGCTATCGCACAGCCGCTCATTGTTAAAATGTAAATTACTACACCTTTCACAGTATAAAAGCCTAATCATAGAAAATATTCTATCATTAGGCTGCCTTTGGAAATTATTTTATTTCCTTAATTTTTTGAAGTGCCAACTTGCGAACAGCATCGCTCTTTGGTCCTTCCGAAATTCCACGTATAGCCGAATAAACAGTCACCGTAGATACGCCCAATTCCAAGGCTATATCTTTACGCATTCCATGTGGAATAATAATCATTTTGCTACGCATGGTCTTTCTTTTTATATCTAATTTTTCTTGCACCTATTCTGCCAAACCGATTATTTAATAATGTATGTACCCCTTACTATTAACCAAAATTTGGCGCTATTTTTTTATAACTTTAATAAAACCTAATTACTTTGTACGAGTTAAAAAATTTTTATACCTTTGGTACATATAATAACTGTGCTTATTAAAAACAGAGCAAAGATATTAGATTATTTTCTAATAATCAAAATTTTTTATAAAATTTTCTATTTATGAAGAGTACTATTCAACGGATAAAGCAATACATCGATTTCAAAGGGCTCACTGTCAGCTATTTTGAAAAATCAACAGGGATGTCAAACGGCTCCTTTTCCTGTCAATTAAAAAATAATAAAACAATTGGTGTCGATAAATTAGAAAATATCTTACGGACTTATCCCGAACTAAATCCCGAATGGCTGTTAACCGGAAAAGGCACTATGCTGCTTTTTCCAACAGTCGAAAAAGAAAATACAATTTCTCAAACATCTATTCGCGCTCAAGAAGAGAAAGAGGAAAATCGTAGCATGAGCGATAGTGAAAAAATCGACACACTTATTAGAGCCAACAAAACACTTAGCGACGCGAGTTTTATTTTGGCACAAACCACACAAGACGCTGTAAAAATGGCAAAAGAAACCATTATCTACGACAGGGAAAGAGATAATAGTAATCGACTTATTTTGGATAAACTACTGCTGCTGCTCGACGGCTCAAAAAAAAAACTACGGATAACACCCACATCGAGTACACTAACCTAATTTCACGCATTACTATTTTCGATACATTTATAGAGCGGTCAACTTTAAGTACGCATCTTTCGTATAGTTATTTCTACCTCTACTAAAAGCGCTGTTGCTTTAGTGAATAGTGAATAGTGAATGATTAAATGAGTAAATAGTTTTTAGAAAAAATACCGTAATTCCGCTGGCGCAGGATTGCTCTTCCACCCCTCCCAAACCCTCCCCAAAGGGGAGGGCTTAGTTCCCCTCCTTTGGAGGGGTTAGGGGAGGTGACAAAACGCCGAAGGCGTCATTCCGCTGGCGCAGGAATGACGAACACAAAAATGCTGCGTTAGCGGCTGAACCTTGTTAGCCGTGGTTCGCAGGCGCAAAGCGCCAAGCCCACGGAAAAGAAAAAGGCGTTTCCAACAAGCCGCGTAGCGGCGACATAAAATAAAAATAATATTCCAATATATAAAAAGATATCGCCGCTACGCGGCTCTAATTTGTGGCTAACCTTTCTTTTCCGTGGAGTCGCTACGCTCCAACCACGGCTACCGAAATTTCGCCACTACGTGGCTATGCCCACGCCGAACAAGGCGCAATAGATTCCCACCTGCGCGGGAATGACGATACTGTGTGCAGTAATGACGAAAAAAAAGCCCTCAAAATTTACATTTTGAGGGCTTTGAGAGGTACCAAGCAGAGTCGAACTGCTGTACACGGTTTTGCAGACCGCTGCCTAACCACTCGGCCATGGTACCATAAAGTGGGCTGCAAAGATAGTGCTTTTTTCGAATATACGAAAAATTCCATCTAAGGCTATTTTATAATTTTTAATTTTATTCAAAATCTTCGTATAAAAGATAGAACTTTCGCACCTGCTTAAATTCGTTGAGCGCAGGTTGCCACGAAGCGCGTATTTCTTCGGCGGACAAACCTTTTTCAATTTGTTTGCGCAAACTTTCCGTTCCACATAATTTATAAAAAAACGAATTGAAAAATTTTTCTTTTTGCGGAAAATTTTGATAGGCTTCCAACAGCCATTCCAAACGAATATTTTTGGAAGTCGTCAATTCCTTTTCCGAAAAATTGCGCAAATCGACACCATAACAAAGTTCGCCTTTTAGCGGTGGATTTTTCGCACCACTCACGCTTTGTGGTGTAAACGAAAAATCGTAATTCGCTTTCAACGCCGGATGTCCAAACACTTGAAACGGAAAATCGGTGCCACGCCCCAAACTTACCACTGTTCCTTCAAACAAACAAAGCGAAGGATATAAATAAATCGATTGTTGATTCGGCAAATTCGGCGAAGGCGGCACAGGAAGTTGATAAGATAATTTATGAGAATATCCACTACAAGAAATCACGGTTAAATCGCATCCCAAGTCGTTACTCAACCAACCTTCGCTATTTATCATAAAAGCTAATTCACCTAAAGTCATTCCGTGCACAATAGGAATCGGATGCAAGCCGACAAAGGAAGAAAATGAATTTTCCAAAATCGGACCATCTACATAAAAACCATTTGGATTCGGGCGGTCGAGTATAATGAAAGGAATATCGTTTTCGGCACAAGCTTCCATTACATAATGCATGGTCGAAAGATAAGTGTAGAAACGAGTTCCCACATCTTGCATATCGAATACCACACACTCAATGTCGCGTAATTGTTCGGCTGTTGGTTTGTAATTTTTGCCATACAACGAAACAATTTCTAATCCTGTTTTTGCATCTTCTGTTGTGTTCAGTTTTTCGCCCGCATCGGCAGTGCCTCGAAATCCGTGCTCCGGCGCAAAAATACGAACCACATTTATTTTGTGTTCCAATAACAAATCGACCAAATGTTTGTCGCCAATAATAGAAGTATGATTGGCGACCACTCCTACTCGCTTATCTTGCAAGATAGGAATATAAATAGAAAATTGCTCTGCTCCTGTTTGCACCGACTGTGCAAGCAGCACAGTCGAGTAAAGCAAACAAAGAATCAAAAGCAATTTTTTCATTTTTCAAATACGTTTTCGATTTTTTTCGAATAGAAAAAATTCTATTTTAATTAAAAGGTATAGCGAATGGTAAGCCCTGCGTTGGCAGCTTTAAATTTCGGATCATCGTAACCTATCAAATAAAATTTAGGATTGTAATCTATAGAAAAGCAAAGTGGTAATTCGGATAATTTATATTCTAATCCGACCATGCCATCGAGTCCTAATAAAAATCCGCTGTCGTCACCCAATCGTAATCCGAATGTAGCTCCCGGACCTATGTACCAAGCCAATCCGTCAACCGAGCTTATCGGAAAATGAAATTGATATAAAGCAGTACCGCGTAAACTCAATGCATCCGAGTCAATAATATCCAAATCGACAATAGCTTCTATTGCCTGCGAAGTATTCAAAAATTGTTTATAGCTGGCACCAACCATTGTTCCTAAACGCAAACCAAATGCTCTTTCATAATCTTGCGCAATAAGTGTTGAAGCGCCAAATGTTACTAATAAAAATACTAAAATTGTTTTTTTCATGTCATTAAAAATTTTCGTGTGTCTTAAATTTATCTATTATCAAAATATGTTTTCAAAGATTTTTTTTAAAAATAATTGTGTCTAAAATTTAAAAATAACTTACCTCCTCTCCTTTTAAAGTCGTTAACAAATTATTGGCTAAACGGCTTGCACCAATGCGGAACAACGCAGGATTGAGCCATTCGTTGCCTAATATTTTTTTCACTATAGCGTAGTACAGCACCGCATCGTCCGATGCCACAATACCACCTGCCGGTTTAAATCCGATTTTCTTTCCTGTTTTTTCATAAAATTCTTTGATGCACGAAACCATAATCCACGCGGCTTCGGGAGTTGCAGCAGGTTCCATTTTTCCGGTCGATGTTTTGATAAAATCGGCACCGGCTTCCATCGCTATAAAACTTGCATCGGCAATTTGTTGTAACGACAACGCGCCTGTTTCCAAAATCACTTTCAAATGCGCATCGCCGCATGCCACTTTTATTTGTTTTATTTCTTCGGCTACTGTGGTATAGTCGCCCGATAAAAATGTTCCCAACGAAATTACAATATCAATTTCTGTTGCGCCTTGTTCCACCGCCGCGCGACATTCGTCACATTTTATTTTCAAAAATGTTTGCGAAGCCGGAAAACCCGCGCCAACTGCCGCAATCTGCACATTTGGCAATGTTAATGTTTCGCGAACAGTTTTTACCAAAGGAAGGATAAACACAAATAGCCGCCACATTTTGAAATTCAAAATTAGTGGGGAAATTATTCACACTTTCCACCATTTTCTTCACTTTTTCGATGGTGTCTGTGGCATTCAATGTAGTTAAATCCATATAGCTCAAACAGCGCGCCCACACTTCATTTGTGCGCAAAGTCGAGAGTTCGTTTTTAATTTCTTGTAATGCTGCGCTTACAGCTGTTTCATTCACTTTTTCCATAAATTTAAGGATTGAAAAATTAATTTTTCGAAATTATTTAGTGCAAAAATCTTGCCACATTTTTTGGCAAAATTTGTAGATTTTATTTTCGCAATTCAAAATTTTGTCCGAGATATTTTCGGCGCACTTCGGGATTAGCCGCTAACTCTTCGGCAGTGCCGCTTTCCAAAATAGTGCCATCGAAAAGCATATAGGCACGATCGGTAATTTCTAAAGTTTCGTGTACGTTGTGGTCGGTAATAATGATACCGATATTTTTTTCTTTCAATTTAGATACAATTGATTGAATGTCTTCTACGGCAATAGGATCAACGCCGGCAAAAGGTTCGTCGAGCAAAATAAATTTCGGATCAATGGCTAAACAACGTGCTATTTCGCAACGCCGACGCTCTCCTCCCGATAATTGAATACCGTAACTTTTGCGTACTTTTTGCAAACCAAATTCTTTAATCAAAACTTCCAAACGCTCTTGTCGCTCGTGTTTGTCGTGGAATTTTGTTTCCATCACCGCCATAATATTATCTTCGACCGAAAGTTTGCGAAACACCGATGCTTCCTGCGCCAAATAACCCAATCCGTTTTGTGCACGACGAAACATCGGCTCTTTAGTGATGTCGGTATCGTCCAAAAAAATTCGTCCGCTATTGGCTTTTACCAATCCGACAAGCATGTAAAAAGTCGTTGTTTTTCCGGCGCCATTAGGACCTAATAAGCCGACAATTTCGCCTTGTTCCACTTGCACCGACACGCCTTTCACGACTGTGCGCGAACCGTATTTTTTTACTAAATCTTTGCAATGTAATTTCATAATCTAAACTATTCCTTCTCGCAAAATATCGTGTATATGTATCATTCCGATATATTCGCCATCTTGTGTTACCACCAATTGCGAAATTTCGTTTTTTTCCATTATTTCTACCGCTTTTATTGCCAACTCGTCGGCTTCAATTTGTTTCGGCGAACGAATCATAATATCTTGCGCTTTTAAAGTGGTAAAGTTAGCGTTTTTTTCAACCATTCGCCGCACATCGCCATCGGTAATAATTCCTACTATTGTGTTTTTTTCATCGACCACAACCGTTGAACCAAGCCGTCCGGAAGAAATCGTGATAATTGTATTTTGAATTGTTTCCGTCAACGCAACTTGTGGTTTTCGTGTACGGTCAACCACATCTTCTACGCGAACATATAATTTTTTTCCCAACGCGCCGCCCGGATGCACTCGCGCAAAATCTTGTGCGGTAAAGCCTCGAAGTTTTAACAAACAAACTGCCAAAGCATCGCCCATTACTAATTGCGCGGTAGTACTTGAAGTCGGTGCTAAATTATTAGGACAAGCTTCTTCATCAACTGTGGTGCGCAACACATAATCGGCTTGTTGCGCAAGATAAGATTCAACGTTTGAAACCATTGCTATCAGCTTGTTCCCACGATTTCGAATAAGCGGTATCAATACTTTTATTTCCGGTGTACTTCCGCTTTTCGAAATACAAATAACAATATCGTCGGGTTGCACGATTCCCAAATCGCCATGAATAGCATCGGCGGCGTGCATAAAAACAGCAGGTGTTCCGGTGGAATTTAATGTCGCTACAATTTTATTGGCAATAATTGCACTTTTTCCAATACCCGAAATAATTATTCGACCTTTACATTCGTACATCAATTGCACGCTCTGTTCGAAGTCAGAATTGATATACAGAGCCATTTTGTTGATTGCTCCCGCTTCCGTTTCGATAGTCTTAATTGCTAACCGACCGATATCAGTTAAAGTATTCATTTGAAAAAAAATTTTGCTATTCTTTAAAAATATTCTAATTTAGTAGCACAAAGATAATGAAAAGTCAAAACTTTCTATCATTGTAACTAAACTATATGGAAATAACCAACGATTTTTTATATACTCAGCTGAAATTTTATTTTGGCTTCAATTCATTTAAAGGACAACAGGAAGGTGTTATCCTTAATGTGTTGAAAGGGAATAATACCTTTGTGCTGATGCCCACAGGCGGAGGAAAATCGCTCTGCTACCAACTGCCTGCGCTGATTATGGAAGGCACGGCAATTATCGTATCGCCCCTCATCGCGTTGATGAAAAATCAAGTAGATGCTATTCGCGGATTTATTGTCGATAACAACAACATCGCGCATTTTTTAAATTCTTCATTAAATAAACAACAACTACAAGAAGTACACGAAGGCTTATTGAGCGGCGTTACCAAACTCCTTTATGTAGCTCCGGAATCATTGACAAAAGAAGAAAATATACAACTTTTGCAAAAACTGAAAATATCGTTTTATGCCATTGATGAGGCACATTGTATTTCGGAATGGGGACACGATTTTCGTCCGGAATATCGCCGTATTCGCCCTATCATCAACGAAATTGGTAATGCGCCACTTATTGCGCTCACAGCCACAGCAACGCCAAAAGTGCAACACGATATTCAAAAAACATTGGGAATGTTGGATGCCGATGTATTTAAATCTTCGTTCAACCGACCGAATTTATATTACGAAATTCGTCCGAAAACCAATACCGACCGAGAGATTATAAAATACATAAAAAACAATAACGGCAAATCGGGGATTATTTATTGTCTCAGTCGAAAAAAAGTAGAAGATTTAGCCGATGTATTAGTGGTAAACGGAATCAAAGCGTTGCCTTATCACGCCGGACTTGACGCGGCTACACGCTCGCACAACCAAGATGCATTTTTAATGGAAGATGTAGATGTAATTGTGGCAACTATTGCTTTCGGTATGGGCATTGACAAACCCGATGTTCGATTTGTTATTCACTACGATATTCCAAAAAGTTTGGAAGGCTATTATCAAGAAACAGGGCGCGCCGGACGCGATGGCGGAGAAGGACGTTGTATTGCTTTTTACAGTTATAAAAATGTACAAAAGCTCGAAAAATTTATGCAAGGAAAGCCGGTAAACGAACAGGAAATCGGCAAACAATTNTTGCTCGAAACTGTGGCTTATTCCGAAACCGGCTCGTGTCGCCGAAAAGTTTTGTTAAATTATTTTGGAGAAGAATACGATCAAATAAATTGTGATAATTGTGATAATTGCGTGAACCCAAAGCCGCAATTCGAAGCGCAAGAATATTTGTTGACGGTATTAAAAACGATTATCGCAGTGCGCGAAAAATTCAAACCCGATCATATTGTGAATGTAATTACCGGTTCCATGACTTCGGTTATCAAATCGTATCATCATCACGAATTGCGTGAGTTTGGAAAGGGTTCGGAAAAAGACGCTCGTTTTTGGCACACAATTATTCGACAAGCATTAATTCATCATTTACTCGAAAAAGAAATTGAAAATTACGGCTTAATAAAAATTACGGAAAGCGGATTGGCTTATCTCGAATCGCCTTATCCGATAATGCTTCCGGAAGATCATGAATACAACGCCGAAGATAACGACGACGATATTTTTATAGGACAAAGCAAATCGAGCGGATGTTTCGACGAAGAATTATTTTCGATTCTCAAATCGCAATTGCACGATATGGCGCACCGGCTCGACATTCCACCATACGCTATTTTTCAAGATCCATCTATCGAAGATATGTGTATTCAGTTTCCGGTAACTATTGACGAATTGAAAAATTGCCATGGAATAGGCGAAGGAAAGGCGAAAAAATTCGGCGCAGAATTTGTAGCTATTATCCAAAAATATGTCGAAGAAAAGGAAATTGAGCGACCGCAAGAATTAGTTGTAAAATCGTTAATCAATAAATCAGGACTCAAAGTGCACATCATTCAAAGCATTGATCGCAAGGTAATGCTTGACGATATTGCCGGTTCAAAAGGTTTGGAAATGGATCAATTGATGGACGAAATAGAAGCGATTGTAAATTCCGGCACCAAAATTTCTATCGATTATTTCATTGAGCAAATTATTGATGACGATAAAGTAGATGATATTTACGAATATTTTCATCACGAGGCGGAATCCGAATCGCTTGACGAAGCGCAAGACGCTTTAGGTCCCGATTTTTCCGAATTGGAAATTCGCTTGGTACGATTGAAATTTATGGCGGAAATGGCAAATTAGTCGCCGCTAATTTTTCGCAAAATCATTCTATCTCAAAACTAATAAATTGAAAGTTTTGCTTTGGCAAAAACTAACTATTTTTTCTGTTTTTTAGTTTTTTGCTTAAACATTTCAATTATTTATATATCTTTGCTTTTAGTTTTTAAAACATCAATTTATGGAAACTAAGTACAACATCGATATTCTTGACCAAAAAATATTAAGCGCTTTAATTAAAAACGCGCGGATGCCTTTTTTGGAAATTGCTCGTGAATGTAACATTTCAGGCGCAGCCGTTCATCAACGCGTAAAGAAAATGGAAGAAGCAGGCATCATTACCGGCGCGCGATTATTAGTAAAACCATTGGCTTTAGGTTTGGAAGTGTGTGCTTTTGTGGGCGTGCATCTTCAACAATCGAGCCTTTATCCCGATACGGTAAAAGCCATTAAAAATATTCCGGAAGTGGTGGAATGCCATTTTGTAACCGGAAATTATGCGTTGTTGTTAAAACTTTTCTGCCGCAACCACGAACATTTAATGAATGTTTTGTTGAATACAATTCAAACTCTTCCTAATGTAAGCAACACCGAAACATTGATTTCGCTGGAACAAATTTTTGAACGCCAAGTTTGGGTGAAAGAAAAACAACCGTCAAAAATGAAATCGGTTGAAGTAAAAGCGAGAAAAGAAAAAAGGGCAAAGAAAAAATATTCTTAGTTCGTTTCCAACAAATTATTTGACCATAAAAATTCCGCTATTTGCAAATCCAATAGCGTGGTAATTTTATTATTTTCGCGATTACCTTCTGTTAGTTGTATTGTAAAACCTGCTGCTTCTACAACCGATGCATCGTCGGTATAGGTTGAATTATATGGCTTTTCGTAAGCTTGCAATAACCAATCGGCACAAAAAACTTGCGGAGTTTGTACGGCAAATAAATTTTCGCGCGAAATATTGCAAGTCGTATTTTCTTCTTTTCGACGCAAAGAATCAACCACCGGAATTGCCGGAACAGCACTTCCATATTGCTTTGCCACATCGAAACAACGCGCTATCACATTTTGAGAAACCAAAGGGCGCACACCGTCATGAACGGCTATCAATTCGGTAGAAGGCAAATTTGACAACGCGTTTTTAACGGATTGAAAACGCGTCTCTCCGCCAATAACTACACGATGAGGAACAGTAAATTGATATTCCTCGCACAATTGCTGCCACTTGTGTAAATACGCTTCCGGCAAAACAAGCACAATAGAAATTGACGAATCAAATAAAAAAAATTGTGTAATCGTGTGCATCAATACAGGCTTTCCGGCAAGCAATAAAAATTGCTTGGGAACTTCTGTTCCCATTCTCAAGCCACTTCCTCCGGCAACTATGATAACCGTTTTTTTTTGCATTTTTTTATTTTTTATTTGTGCCAACTAACACAAAACTGCTTGTTAGCGGCTGGCATTTTTTGTTTGTCTTTTTAATTCATTTTCAATATTTCATCTAACCATTTAGTCCATTTTGTCTGTAATTCTTCTAACTCTTTTTGAGTTGAATACATAGATACATACCCAAAATTTTCACCTGTTATTTTAATTAATAGTCTGTTGGCTCTTCCTGCTATTGTAAATAAGTCATCTTGCGAAATTCCGCCAGACCCATAAAATTTTAAATCTCCTTTAGCAATTCGTTCCCATATAATTAAATCTGCTGTATTTTCTAATCCAATTTCTTTTTTGTTTGAAACTTGCTCAATTAAAGCAGGAATAATCTCTTGATAATGAAATGCTATCCAATATTCAGCAACAAAAATATAATGGTAGTTTTTATCCTTGTCTATTTTCTCAAGAATAAAATCCGTGGAATAATTTTTTGTCGTTGTATCATTACGAAATAATCGGTAATATTCTTTTGTTTGTTTTTCAATTGCTTCTTGAAATTCTTTTGGAAGTTTGTCTTTAGAAGGAAATTCTATAATAATCGCAATAAATAATTGCGTATAATTTTGTATCTTTGCAGAAAAAAAATGAAGCGTTTAGTCATTGAAAACAAAGAGCAAATAGCAGACAGCATCAGGGGT
>JGI994J12354_10005170_pt1 | contig 11328 bp, 8 predicted proteins | sample IntmicLarv3ML3BL_FD_12354 | JGI IMG/M metagenome (IMG submission 12354) | reverse complement strand
GGCAGGCAGGTAATAGTTCAGAAAGCTCAGGCGCAAGCCGATCAACTGCCACTTGCATCCGCGCATCAGCTTGCGACTCAGCCGCACCGCGCGGTACGCGGGCAGGCGTGGCTGCCCGGCAATGCACACCGCCGTAAAGCTATAGGCCAGTATCCGGTTGAAAAACAACAGGAAAAACGAAACAAACCACACAACACACGCCACAATCAGGACAATAAACGCCACAATCTGGTGTCCGGACAGCGCCTCGGCGAATGCCGCAATCAGAGAGGAACCCAGCGTAAAGAGCAAGAATGGCGCTACAAACGCTGAGAATGTCCATAGCAGCATCCATAGCAGCATGTACAGCATGCCGCCCAACGCGCGTGGGTACCGGCCGGAGAAGCAGTCGAAGACCTCCGGGCACTTAGGCTTTTTGCCCCGGAGGAAGCTAAGAAAATATCCTGAGAGCGAAACAGACATCGGCATGCTCACAAACAGAAGCACGCCCACAAAAATCACGACGCTTGGCAGAATGGAGATCAGCCAGGAGAAGTCAAATTCAAACGTGTACGACAGCATCATGACAGCGGTCAAAACGTCCGTCTGTGCAAACAACTCCTTAACCTGAGCAAAGATGGAGGGTGCCTCCAGGCCGGCAGGCCTGACGAAAAAAAACACCAACGCAAGCGTGACAACAACAGGCAGTCCGACTAAAATCATTGCGCACAGAGACTCCAGCCACTTTCGATGGAGAAGCCCGCGCACACGGCGCTTCATAGCCGCGCGCTCCGACATGACAACACGCCCTTTCTGGTTATAGACCCTATATAACAGCAAGATTTCTTATATTATACCGCACAATCCGTTGATTTAGCAAGTATGCCGCAATGACTGTCAGGAATTGGTTGACCAAAGCGGCGCTGCTATACAAGAAAGTTGCGCTATGGGCACAATATATGATAAAATATCATTTGGTTTAGTCTACCCATGATAAAAGGAGAAGTCTATGCGTAAGCTTCGCCCATTGATCTGTATATGCCTTGCTCTTGTATCGGTTGCATCAGGCGCGCTTGCGTCTGCGCCATCGTTTGAAACCGTGCCGGACGTCATTCGGCCGGGGAAATATTATGACATTGTTGTGGAGGCGCCTTATGCCGGCAGCGCTTCTCTGATGCTGCTGAATGAAAATGGTAACATTGTCTATACCATTATGGACGGCTATCCGCTTACCGAGGGAGAAAACCATCTGGACTGGGACGGGATGCAGCCGGATGGTACCCTTATTGAAAAGGGGGATTATTCCCTGGGCATCATCATGGATGATGGTACCCATGCGGAGTGGCCCGTACGCATTGGCGATCCGTATCCCCTTTTGACTGTGTTGTTTCAGAGCGATGATGTGCTGACGGATGAACTGACCATCACCTACAATGCCAGCGAAGCGGGCACACTTTCGGCTACCCTACGTGCTGCGGATGGTTTCCTGGAGAACCTTCCAGAGGAATCCGTGGGCGTAGGAACCAATACGTTTACCTGGGACGGATTGCTGCATGGCGAGCCTGTACCCGTCGGAAGGTATTCGCTGCTGTTGGTGCTGCGCGCGCCCAATGGTACGGAATCCATCCCGCACTATATCAGTATCGAAATCCCGGAAGAACAAGCGGAAGAAGAGCCGGAGCCCCCCCCCACGCCGGAGCCGGAACCCACACCGGAACCTGAGCCCACGCCTCCGCCGCTTTCTCCGCCCTATTCTGGAATACAGAATGATTCCTTCTGGGGCATGACCCCTGGCGAGCTGGACGACGAGGTAATTTGGGATATCCTCATGCAGCCAATCACTGTCTATGATGGAGGCGGAACGACTGACGCAAGGAGCCACGCCTATATGATGGAAAATCCGGATGGCACCGGCAAGCGGGTGGCGCAGTTGCACATGCAATCCCAGGGGGTACATGTCATCGGCGAAGTGAATGAGCATGGCTATGTGCTGGTGGAGGCGTTCAGCAATTATGACCGGGAGTATTATCCCGCCACGGAAGAGGAACAGGCCCATGCCTTTGAACTGAAGCAGGGGTATGTACTGGCCAAGAGCCTTAACACAGTTGAAGTGCTGACGGACATGGCCATGGTGATAGATAAGCTGACACAGCGGCTGTACCTGTTTATCGACGGCGTGCGCGTTACAGAACTTATCATTTCCACAGGTACTTGGTCAAAGCCGGAGGATATGCTTTTTGAAACGATCCCGGGCGAATTTATCACCGTGAGCCATACTGGCGGTTTCTGGAGTGGGAATATGTACTGCGACCTGGCCATTCGGATCAACGGTGGTGTGCTGCTGCACGAGGTTCCCCACAAGGTGAACGCCGACGGCACCAAGAATTACTCCTCCTTCGAAGGCCATCTTGGCACAAAGCAGAGCCATGGCTGCGTTCGCATCCAGCGGCTGAGAAACGAGGACGGCTACAACCACGCGTGGCTGTGGAACAATTTGCGGCGCGGCCAGCCCTATAAAGTGATCATCTGGGATGATGTAAACCGCACCGATACGCCGACGACCTGGTATCCCAACCCGAGATAAGACGGAGGAACGCCGGGGGCGCTGCCCCCCGGGCCCCCCGCTTAAGGGATATATCCCTTAAGAATCCCATCCTTCGCCTCACGGCGAGGGATTCTTTTTTATTAATATCAAACATGTCCGCCGTCAGGCGAAAAGGCAGGGATTCCAAAGGGATTTAATCCCTTTGGCAGGGGTTTCAGGGGACAGAGTCCCCTGACCATCCTCCCTCGCCCCTCATCCTCGCTTCGTGAATCCATTCACCCCCATCACGGCGACGAGGTTATTCAGCCCGTCGCGAACCTCCACGTTGTAGTAGCAGACGCTGTACCCATGGCGGATGCAGTGCGCTTCCGCCACCATTCTGTCTCCTTGGGGTGGGTTGAGAAAGGATGTCTGGCAGGACAGGGATACGGTTGGTGGCTGCTCTTGATTGGCGGCCACGGCAAAGGCGAAATCAGCCAGGGTGAACAATGCGCCGCCCATTACGTGGCCTTCGGCGTTGCGGTGGAGATCAGAAAGGGCCAGGGAGCAGCGGGCATAGCCCTCCTCGACCGCTTCAATCTCCGCGCCCAGTACGTCCACGGCAAAGCGGTCGGCTGCAAAATATATTCGTGCTTTTTCCAGTGCTGTCATAGTATGCCCTCCATGCTTGTTTCTGTACCACAGTATACCATATTTTGAGCTTGTGTCTTTAGGCTGTTCATAGTAGAATGATCCTTGTATATTTTACAGCGAAATGGAAGAAAAAGCATGACGGAGCGAGCGGGGAAATATGATCTGACCACGGGGAGTATTCTGAAGAAACTGTTGCTGGTGGCGGTGCCCATCATGGGCACGCAGCTGGTGCAGATGTCCTACAACCTTATGGATATGTTCTGGCTGGGCCGCTTGAGCAGCAATGCGGTGGCCGCATCCGGTACTGCGGGCATGTTTATGTGGCTGTCCATGGCTTTTGTGATCATTGGCCGCTTGGGCGCGGAAATTGGCGTATCACAGAACCTGGGCTATGGCGACAAGGACGCGGCAAAGCGCTATGGGCAGAACGCCATGTTCCTGGCAACGATTCTGGGCGTGCTCTATGGTGTGACGCTGGTGACCTTCCGCGGGCAGTTTGTGGGCTTCTTTAACATTCAGGAGGCAAACGTGGCGGCGGATGCGAAGGCATACCTGGGTATTGTTGGGCTGGCGATGCCGTTCATGTTTCTGACCAACCCCATCATCGGCATGTTCAATGCTTCGGGCAATTCGCGTACGCCCTTCGTGATCAACGCCATTGGGCTTGTGATCAACATGGTTCTTGATCCGCTGCTGATCTTTACCCTGGGACTGGGCATTGAGGGTGCGGCATATGCTACAGGATTGGCGCAGATCGTTGTTTTTGCATTGATGATGTATGCGCTGATGCGCACAAAAAACCGCCCTTTCGAGCGGTTTGAACTTTTTGTGAAACCCAAGCTGGCGTATATCCGCCAGATCTTGAAGTGGAGCTTGCCCGTTGGTGTGGAAAGTCTGCTTTTCACAACGATGTCCATGATTACCTCGCGGTTTGTGGCCGGATTTGGGGCGGATGCCATGGCCGTTAGCCGGGTAGGATCGCAGGCAGAGTCGCTTTCCTGGCTGATTGCCGGAGGCTTTGGCTCGGCGCTGACAACGTTCATGGGACAAAACTTTGGCGCGGGCAAATGGGCGCGAATACACAAGGGCTTTCGCATGTCCAGCATGGTGATGCTCGGATACGGCGCGCTTATCACAGGGGTGCTGTTCTTTGGCGCGGAGTTTCTCTTTTCTCTCTTCCTGCCGGGGGATGCGGACATCATTGCCATGGGTGTGATGTACCTGCGGATTCTCGCGATCTGCCAGATCCCCCAGTGCTTTGAGGCGGTGGCAGGCAGCATATTCAAGGGAACCGGGCAAACGCTACCCCCATCCATTGTGAGCATATCTAGCAACGTGCTGCGTGTGTTTTGCGCGTATTTTTTTGCGCGAACGGCGTTGGGACTCAACGGCATTTGGCTTGCCCTTACGCTGACGGCTACGCTTCGCGGCCTATGGTCGTTTGTATGGTGCCTGTCAGTAAACCGCAGGCGGCCCAAAGTGGATGTGCCTGTCAGCTAAAGTAACGGCGCTTGGGCGTGGGAATCTGCTTTTTCCGCTTACGCTTGCGCAGGACTGTCGATAGGAAGAGCCAGAGGGCGGCTATGATGGCAAGCAATGTCAGAACGGGCGGCAATATCCAGTCCCAGCCAAAGGGTGGGAAGGGGGAAGGGTCGGCCTCTACGCGCCGCTCAATATCCTCCAGGGAGGGCGGTGCGTTGGGCCGCGCGGAAATGCTTCGGGAGGCGATCAGCTCGTATTCCGCCTCGTCCTGCCCATCCGGATAGAAAGTGAGAATGCCCATGACCTCGCCCATTGTGATGGGCGCACGCATATCCCGCAGCCACCGGACATTGGTATACATGTTAAAGTTCTCACGGATGGCTTCGATTTCTTCGGTCAGATCCGTGATGCGCACTTCCCGGCCAGGGTCAACCGGCAGTATGTTCAGCTTGAGCCGGCCCAGGCGTTCCTCTTCATTGAGCAGGCTGTTGACCTCGCCGTACCCTTCAGAAGCGGGATCAAAGCCGTTGATTTGCAAAATGGTGGGACTATCGTTATACACGTCGATTGGCGTGATGGAATCATATTGGGAAAAACCGAAGGCGAACAGACGGCTCGTATCCGGCCAACGGCTGTATTTGCTCGCGTACATTGCCACGGCAATGAGCTGCACGCCGTTTTGCTCGGCGGCCTCCACCAGCACGTAGCCGGCCTGGGAGTGGAAGCCCGTTTTGCCGCCAATGGACCATTTATAGTAATAATTATCCCCCTCGCGAATGTGGAGGTTGCTATTTTGGATCTTGCGCGAGGGGTTCATGCGTGTTGCGGAAAGATCGTATGTGGGCGATGAAATGATTTGACGGAAGGTTTCGTTGTCCATTGCCGCGTCCATGATGATGGCCAGGTCGCGTGCGGTGGTATAGTGTGCTTCGTCATGATAACCGTGGGCGTTGGTGAAGTGGGTGTTGGTACAGCCCAGCATGGCCGCCGTTTCGTTCATGCGCTGGATAAAGGTGGGGATGTCCCCGGCAATATGGATGGCCACTGCGTTGGCGGCCTCGTTGCCGGAGCGGAGCATCATGCCGTAAAGCGCGTCCCTGAGCGTGACGATCTCACCTTTCTTGAAGGGCACCTTGGAGGAATCGGGAGGGATATCCATGGCTTCGGACGTGATTTCCAACGTTTCGCCTAGATCCTCGCAGTATTCCAGCGCCATGAGACAGGTAAGAATCTTGGTGGTGGACGCGGGGAACCGGGCTACGTCCTCATCCCGGCTCTTAAGAATATTTTGCTTGGAGCGCTCCATAAGCACAAAGCTGTAGGCCACAATCTGGTCATCCTGTAGCTCCCAGGGGGTCTGGGTGGAATATTCGGATGCATTGGGATTGCGCGTAGGATCCACGAAGCCAATGGCGTCTCCGTCCTCCTCTGCGAACGCGCCAAAAGGCAGAAGGAGAAGCACGCATATAAGCGCCCACAGTATGTGCTTTTTCTGCACGCATTTCCCTCCCTTCCGGTATATGACACGATGGCACAACAAAAAATTTTATCATAATTCCGCGCGTTTGTATATCGCAAAGTTCCGCAGGAGTAGACAAAGGATTTTGTAGAATGCATCACATATTATGGCGCATTACTCAACTAACGATAGAAATGTCTCACGAAATGTTAAGGGAAAAAGAAAATCCTCTTGCATTTTTGCACCAAACACGACTATAATAAGATATAAAGTGCAAAAAACCGAAAGGGTGTTGTGTGTGGCGAAGAAACTTTTGCTTGTAGACGACGAGCCGTTAATTATTAAAGGACTCCGCTTTAGTCTCGAACAGGATGGCTATGAGGTGGATTCCGCTGCAGACGGCGAGGAGGCTATCAGCAAGTTTAACGCAGGAAAATACGATCTTATCCTGCTAGATGTTATGCTGCCTAAGGCTAGCGGCACGGAAGTGTGCCAGCGCATTCGCGAGCGCTCCAATGTGCCGATTATCATGCTCACGGCCAAGGGCGAGGACATGGATAAGATTCTGGGCCTGGAATATGGCGCGGACGATTACATGACCAAGCCGTTTAATATTCTGGAGGTTAAGGCGCGCATCAAGACCATCCTGCGCCGAACCCAGGCCGTGCCGGCGGGTGAGGAGAACAAGATCATCCGTGTGCGGGATATGGAGGTCAACTTGGTCAACCGCTCTGTGAAGCTGGCGGGCAAGGACATCAAGCTTACCGCTAAAGAATTTGACCTGTTGCAGCTGTTCATTACCAATCGCGGCCGTGTGTTCAGCCGCGAGAACATGCTGGAGACGGTATGGAAGTACGATTATCTCGGGGATATGCGCACGGTAGACGTGCACATCCGCCGCCTCAGGGAGAAGATCGAACGGGATAATTCCAAGCCGGAATTCATCTTCACCAAGTGGGGAGTGGGCTACTATTTCACAGACAAAGACTAATCGAAAAATCTTTTTCAGCATACGCTGGAAGTTTTTAATCGCCTTCCTGTTGATCCTGGGCGTCTCGTTCTTTGTAGTCGCGACGCTGCTGATCAACCTGGTAGGCGAATATATGTTTCAGACAAAAAACAACGCGGAAATTGCCACGGTGGAACGGCTGGCGCGGCAGTTTGCGCCGCATTTTGCGCGTGGGGATGCGGATAAGCTCTACGCTGACGCGCTCAAGGCTGCCCAGGAGCTGGAGGGCCGCCTGCTCGTGCTGGACATGGATGCAAAGGTGCAGATTGATACCTTTTCTCAGCTAAACGGCCGTAGGCTGAGCCATCCCGAGGTGGTTAATGTTCTCAACGGCGCGGGATATGATTACGGACTTCACCTGGTCAAACGCACGCGGCCGGTGGAGGCCCGGGCGTTGTTTGATTTTCTTCGGCCCAAGCAAACGGACGAAATGTGGGCGGGCTATTACGCTACGGCGCTGGATTATGGTACGGTGCGCTACGGCCTTGTGCTCTATTCCACCAGCGTACAGGATATGGTGGAAAGCCTGCGCGTGATGCAGGACTATATGATGCTATGCTTCCTTGGCGCGGCAGTAGCCGTGTTTGTGATGAGCCTTGTATTCTCCCGGGTGATTACCAAGCCGGTGGCGAGGCTCACGGAGGGCATCAAGCGCATGGGCCGGGGCGATTTGTCCAGCCGTGTGGAGGTCAAGGGCGTCGATGAAATATCCCGCATGGCGGAAACGTTTAATCAAATGAGTGAGAAGTTGGAAAATCTGGATACCTCGCGCAATGAATTTGTTTCCAATGCCTCCCATGAGCTGAAAACCCCTCTCACCAGCATAAAGATCATGCTGGAATCAATTATTTATCAACAGGATATGGATCCGGCGCTGCGCATGGAGTTTATGACAGATATGAACAGCGAGCTGGACCGCCTCAGCTCCATCGTCACTGATCTGCTCACCCTTGTACAGTCTGATGCGAACCACTATAAGCTCCGGCGCCAGAATATTTTGCTGCTGGAGCTGGTGAAGGATACGGTTCACCGGCTGCATCCCCTGGCGGAGGAGAAAGGGCAGACGATTGAACTTTCCTCGTCATCGGACGTTCCCCTTTTCGCGGATCCGACCAAGCTGCAGCAGGTTATGTACAACCTGGTGGAAAACGCCGTCAAGTACTCGCCAAAGGGTGGGAATATCCGCGTGGCGCTGTCCCAGGATGCGAAAATGGCCGTCATCGAGGTATCGGATTCCGGCCCGGGAATCCCCAAGAAGGATCAACCGCACATCTTTGATCGTTTTTATCGTGTAGATAAGGCCCGTGCCCGTGCGACCGGTGGCAACGGACTTGGCCTGTCTATCGTTCATCAGGCGGTGATGATGCATGGCGGACACGTTAGCGTACACAGTGAAGAGGGCAGTGGGGCTACCTTCCGTGTGGAACTGCCGGTGTGATGGGAACTGCCTAAAATCTTTCGAGCGATGAATGCCTGGAGGTAAAATGAGCCGTAATTCTGTACGTAAGAGAGGTCTTTGCCTGATGCTGGGCGCAGGTCTTTTGCTGCTTCCCATATGCGCCCACCAGTCGGGCGGGAATGCCCTTGCCACACAAACCATGGCAAGCGAAGCGGAGCAACCGGACATCTTGCCCAGCGCCGATGAGTTCACGCGGGATGAAAAGACGGTGACACTGTACTTTCGCATGCGGGACGAGAGCTTGCTTGCCCAGGAGACCCGCACGGTGTTTATTCCCAAGGACAAGCAGTTTGAACGGGTACTGATTGAGACGCTTATTGAAGGGCCGGGCGCCAGTTCGCTGGACTTGACGGGATTGTTCATCTCCGGCGTGCAGGTGGTGGATGTTACGGTGGACGGCACCGTGCTTACCGTTACCCTCAGCCGTGCGTTTCTGGGCACACCAGTGGATGCGCCCATGGACTGGCAGGGTGACACGCAGTGGAACAGGGAGGTACTGCTCAGGCGGCGGCTGGCGCTTGCGTCCATTGTCAATACGGTGACGGAGGAAACAAATTGCACCTCCGTGCAGCTTCTGGTGCAGTTCAACCCTGATTATCCGGCGGGCGAACGTATCACCCGCGACTACCTGTACGAGGACACGGCTCCAGGGCAGCTACTTAGCCCTGTGTTCCGCAACGAGGACGAGCTGCTTACGCACTTTAATACCGCTACGATCATCCTGGATAGCTACATGGAAAAAGATTTTGCCCGCCTGCACCGTTTTGTGGCGGAGAGGCCGACGGAGGCTGCGTTTGTGCAGGAGATGGAGTCGATGAACCGGTCGCTGGTGGCATATTGGATATCCTCCGGCATGGTGTCGCCGGATGGACAGCGCGCGGTGCTGACCAGTCATTTGGATTACATAGGTCCTGACGATACGGCTTTTCTGGAGGAGTATCCCATCCATCTGGTTCGCGAGCGGGGCATCTGGAAGATCACGTATAGCACCCTGCTGCGCATGCTGGAGGCAAACTGATGCGAAGAGAAATAAAGCTTTTGGCAATACTGCTATCGCTCAGCCTGATAACAGGCTGTGTGAACAGCATACCCAGGGAAAAGGCGGGGACGGAGCAGACATTGCCTACCACCCGGCCTGTACTAAACGCGCCCATTGGCGATAGCCAGTCCACGCGGGTGGCGGATGTGGTGTTGTACATACCCGACGAGGACGCTTCCCGGTTGACAACCATGGTTCAAGCCATCCAGATTCCCTCTGGCCAGACGAAGCAGGAAGCGTGCGTGGCGGCTTTGCTCAATGAGATCAACGCCAGCGATTTTTATACCGGCTCATCGCCATTACAGCTTGCGCTGGTATCCAATCCAGTAGAAACCACAGGCAATCTTGTCATCGTCAACCTGTACAACTCCGCGCGCTCCCTTGGCCGGCGTGAGATGTTTGCCCTGCGCGTGGCCATCACCAATACCCTGACGGAAATGCCGGGCATCTCCTATGTGCAGGTGCTGGTTAGCGGGCGTGATACGGGGTTGAACATCACGGGCACGCTGCCCACGGGAGCGCTCTCCCGCTATCCAAGTGGTGATATTTCCACCTACTGGGGCCAGATTGAGTCCGAACAGGTGTCCACGGATCTGGAAATGCAAAAAACCGTGCCCCTGTACTTTATCACAAACGATGGAACGGCCATGCTGGCGGAGGTGCGGAATGTCACCTTCCCGGAAATGCGCTTTGAGGAGGATGCAGAGACGGGCGAGAGCATCTACTCCGAACGTAGCGCGGCGGATTATGCGCTTGTGCTGCTGGAGGAGCTTGCCAAAGGGCCTGTAGGGCTGAAAAACACGCGCAGGCTAGCGCCCCCTTCCGCGTACTATGACAGGAATCCGGTATATCTGGAAGCGGAGCGCGCGTTGCAAATTTACTTCCGTCCGGAAGTGGATGATTACCTGACGGTTATTGGCGCAACGCGGGGCATGCTGTTTTCGTCCATCTGCTATACGCTGACAGGCTTTATCCCGGGGCTGACAGGGATTCTTGTATATGTCGGAGAGGATCTGGTAACGGAAACGACCCTCATGGACAGCAACCAATGGGCCGCGCAAAATGGGTTTATGATGCGTGAACAGGTTGCTTCCATGGCTGCGGATACACGCACAGTATACTTTCCTCTGGCGGATGGAACGGGCTTGCGCGCTGTGACGAGGCCCATTGCCCAGCGGTACCGCACGCAGCCGCGGACGCTTCTGCGTGAACTGATGAAGGCGCCGGAGGATGCATCGCTCCGTGCCGCACTTCCGGCGGGGGTGACGGATGCGGACATTCTGGGGTTGCAAATCGAGGGAGATACCGCGCTGCTAAATCTCTCTACTGCGTTTGCTGAGGCATGTGTGGAACTGACGGAGACGGAGGAGCGGGACATGGTGTATGCCATCGTCAATACGCTCACGGAGATAGAGGGCGTTATGCGCGTGCTGTTTTACATCAACGGCGAGCAGCGGGAACTATCGGGCAGCCTGCTGATGGACGGCGCATTCATGCGTCATACGGGATTGGTACGGCAATAGGAGAGCGCAATGAATCGGTTTATCAATAATCTGACGCCTGTGCGCAATTGGCGCTGGGCGCGTGATGTAAAAACATTTATACAGAGCAACGTGGAACGTGGCGTGATCCTGCGCGATAGGGACGTGCCCAGGGCGCTGGCGGCTGTGCGTACTGTGGTGATGGACAGCGCTATGGTCATGGAAGGGCAGAGCGTGGTGCG
>JGI994J12354_10005169_pt1 | contig 11332 bp, 8 predicted proteins | sample IntmicLarv3ML3BL_FD_12354 | JGI IMG/M metagenome (IMG submission 12354) | reverse complement strand
ACACCACCATTACTTAAAATATTGAAGGCATTACAGACCGATTCTTCACTTCCCATCTCAAAAACATTAAAAGTCATTGTTTCCCATTTCATTTTGTGGACTATGCTTATGTCACAAGGGTTTGCAGCTTCGCCCAATGCTAAAAAGCCTTCACCATTTACGGATAATTCACAGTGTTCATAAGCAGTTTCGGTATCATTTTTCATTTCAAGTGTAATTTCTGCGCCAAAAGCCTTGCAATATATTTCTGCCGCTTCAAAACTATTTTTCACATAAACCTGAGTATAATTTTTCATATTTTCCTCCTGCATAAAATATAAATTTTTATTCCATCGAAAAACAAATTCCGATTTCATGACTTACGTCATACCCACGCCACCAGTATATCAAATCTGGATAACGGAAATAAGAATCACAGGGCGGCGTTTGGTTTTCTCGTAAAGAAAGTTCTTTGCCAAATCACGGAACTGGTGTGAAGTGGTTGGGGTCGATAGGCTCTGATTTTGTGAGGTGAAGCGGTCGGCGGCTTTTTGAAGCCGGAGCGCGCAATCCTGGGTGATTTGCGAGGAATCATTTTCAAACAAAAATCCAATGGTTTTTATGGACGGTGGTACGAGAAGCTTGTTTTTTCTGCTGTCCACTACAAGGGAAACGGAAACAACGCCATCTCCTGCCAAAAGGCGGCGGTCATAAAGAACACGGTTGCCGATATCTCCCACGCCGGAGCCGTCAATCAGCACAGCGTCTGCCGCGACAAAGCCGGAGATTTTCGCTTGTGTTTTTGAACATTCCAAGACATCGCCGTTATTTAGGATAAATGTATTTTCCCACGGCATTCCGAGAGATTGCGCGAGCTTCGCGTGACGGAAAAGCATACGGTATTCTCCGTGGATAGGCATGAAATAGGTAGGCTTTACAAGCTGATGAATCAGCATAAGCTCATTTTTATAAGCGTGTCCCGATACGTGAACGTCAGCGAGGTCCTCATAAATTACATGAGCACCCAGACGGAACAATTCATTGATAACCCGATAAATGGATTTCTCGTTGCCGGGAATCGGATGGGCGGAAAGGATAATGGTATCGCCTTTTTGAATACCTACGACACGATGAGACGCAAATGCCATTCGTGTTAAAGCTGACATCGGTTCGGCTTGACTTCCTGTCGTGAGAATGACAAGTTTTTCTGCCGGATACTTATGGATTTCATTGATGTCGATGAGTGTATCCGGTTTCATTTGAATGTAACCGAGTGAATTGGCGGCACCGAATACTGTGAGCATACTGCGTCCGACCAACGCTACTTTTCTGTCAAATTTCTCGGCAGCGGTGAAAATCTGCTGCATACGGTGAACGTGAGAAGAAAAGGTTGCGATGATGATTCTGCCGGGCGTATCTTTGAAGATTCGCTGAAAGGATTCACCGACCTGCATTTCCGACGGTGAATGTCCGGGGATTTCAACGTTCGTACTTTCCTGCATAAGAAGAAGCACGCCTTCTTTTCCGTACCGTGCAAAGCTTTGGAGGTCGATGGGTTCACCGTCTATCGGTGTATAGTCGATTTTGAAGTCGCCTGTGTGGATGATATTTCCGGCAGGAGTACGGATGGCAAGCGCAAAAGCGTCTGCAATGCTGTGATTTACCCGTATGAATTCAACCGCAATAGCGTTACCGGCTTTGATAACATCTCCTGCGGCTACTGTATGAAGCGGAATACCCTTCAAGCCGGTTCCCTTGTCGACGAGTTTTTCACGGATAAGCTCAATGGTGAGCTTTCCTCCGTAAATCGGACATTTGAGTTCACGCATGAGATAGGGGAGGGCACCAATATGGTCCTCGTGACCATGGGTGATAAACACACCGCGAATACGGGATTGGTTTTTCATTACATAGGAAAAATCCTGAATAACGGCGTCGATGCCCGGCATATTTTCCTCGGGAAATGCCATGCCGCAATCGACAATGATACTATCGTTTCCGTACTCAATCAAGGTCATGTTTTTCCCGATTTCACATAATCCGCCGAGTGGGATAACGCGAACCGAAGACGCTTTTTTCTTTTTTTCTCCATGGAATTTTTTAGGGGAGGAAAAAGAGGAATCCGTGGTTTTGGATGGACTTGTTTTCACCGTCTGTGGTTTTTTTTGTTCCTTTTGCAGAACCGGTTTTTTCTTTTTTTGAAAATTCTCAGGTTTCTTTTCCTTTTTACTTTGCGGGTCAGTTTCCTTTTTTTTAGGAAGCTGTAGGCGGATGCTGTTTTTGTAGTTCGCTTTTGCCTTTTGTCCGGGCACCACAAAATCAGCGGAAAAACCAGAGTTTTTCTCGTTCTTTTCAGTCATATGTATACCTGTTTCTTTCCTGTTTCTTCCGAAAAACGGTTACGCAAAAGAACTTCGGATGATTTTTCCGAAGTGTCCTCTCTTGGAAACGGGGCAGACAAAAAAGGTCATTTTACCAGATAAACGTCTGTATATGTGCCATTATTTAGTTTGCTTGCTTCTTCTTCGGAGGAAACAAATATATCTATTATATTGCCCTTAATAGCGGAGCCCGTGTCTTGTGCCACGAAAAAACATCCGTTATCGGCAATATTAAATCCTTCAATATAAACTGTCGATCCCAATGGAATAACGCGAGGGTCAACAGCGATGGTGACACCAATAACGCAGGTAGCGCCTGATGCTGTAGTTATACTGTAGCTTCCATCCGGTCGAAGCTGCGGTCCGTAATACACGATTTTGAATGAACCCAAATACTCACCTTTTTCCAAAGAGGAATTGTCAATATTCGGTGTCGGTGTTGTGGGGAGCGGTGCAGGTCTGTTGGTTGCCGGAGAACTCGTGGATGGTGTGGTCGCTCTCGTTTCAACAACAGGTGGCTCGCTTGTACATAAATCCATTCTCACGTAAGAATTCACAATTGTCCGATACCAACCATTTCCTGTTTTTGCAACGACATCAATGGCTGAACCGGAGGAGATTTCTTTCAATATGTCAAAATTTGTTCCTGGACCAGAACGCACGTTAATAGCTTCTTTCGCGTAATACGTGCCGACAAACGCTTCTTCATACGGAGTCGATAAAAGATTGTCGCCGAAAACATACTGCGCTTCGCCAATTTTGTACCAGTTGGTATCGGTACGGGCAATCACTGTAAGAGAATCGGAAATTTGCAATGTGTGAGAAATAGAAAAAGAAGTACCGGGACCTGTTCTCACATTTACTTCTCCGTTGGGATAGTAGGTGCCTGCCGCGCTGCTTTCAGAGGGCATAGAAGTAGTGGCTATGGTGGTGACTTCGGGTGTGCTTTCCGTGGTTGGAGCTACGATAGTCGTGGTCATCATAGTCACATCAATTGCATATGTTTCAGAAAATAAAAAAGCGTCATCCGAGCGTGCAAATAACTCGGGTGAATCCACCTTTACCGAGGGAAAAGAAAAAGAAGATGTGGCTTCACTTTCTATATTTTCCCCAGAAAAAACGCTGTTAAAACCAATTAAACATACGACAAGCAATATTCCAGTTAGGGCAAAACCGAGAACGGAAATGAGGGAAATCCCTCTTTTTTTCGAATTTCTCGGTAAACCGATAAATTTCATTGTAACCTCTCAAATATCTTGTAAATCCATACGTGCATGATTTGAAATTATGTATAAACAAGAAGAATCGTCACAATTATACCACGTCCTTCCAAATATTGCCAATTCAGCGATTTTTCGATTTTCTTACGTAAATTCCCAAAGTAAAGTCCACAGTAGAAAGGAAGTGGAAAAATGACTGAAAAATCAATGTGTCGTTTTTGCGAATAATAAAAATGATAGGATAGTACGGAGTATGATGAATGTTCTCTAAGTGCGTTTTCACTGGTATACTAAAAAAGCAAGTCGCCGTGAAGAATAAAATCACCGGAGGACACCACAATACGTAAGAACAAGAAAAAAGATATGACCCCTTATACGTTGCGTTTTCGCCCCAAACGGCAAAATATGTTTTTGCTGCCGCTGATTTGGGGAATTTGCTTTTTTTTGACAAGGAAGGGAAGGCTTTCCATTCAAAAAATCAATATGGAAGGCTTGAAGCCGCCCTATCTGGTTTTATCAGAGCATCAGGGCTTTACTGATTACTATATGGCGCCGCTGTCATTTTTTCCTCGCCGCGTAAGTTATGTGTCCGATATGGAGGGTTTTGCCGCTTTTGGGCATTGGCTGTACGGCGCAATCGGGTGTATTCCGACCCGCCGGTTTACCCGCGATACGTCCTTGATTCATACCATTTATCAGGCGATTGAAAAAAATAAGGATATCGTTGTTGTTTACCCGGAGGCAAGGCACAGCAGTGTCGGTACCAATAGTCCTTTATATGCACCGGTGGGAAAGCTTGTGAAGTACCTTGGTATCCCTGTCGTTATTCTAAAGTCGCATGGAAGTTATTTGGATTGTCCTGTCTGGGATGAAAAACATCGCCGCGGCGCACCACTTTCGGTTTGCTTGGAAAAGGTATTGATGCCGGAGGAAATAAAAAGCCGTTCGGCAGATGAAATCACAGCGGTTTTGAATGAAAAATTTCGGTACGATGAATACCGTTGGCAAGCAGAAAATCAAGTGCGTATTTCCTATCCGAAGCGCGCCGAAGGACTGCACAAGGTTTTGTATGTGTGTCCGAATTGTCTTACAGAATTTGAAATGGAGAGCAAAGGTTCGATGCTTTTTTGTAAAATGTGTGAAAAGCAGTGGGACATGGACGAATACGGACGAATGTCTGCAAAGGATGGGCTGACGGAATTCTCTCATATACCGGATTGGTATGAATTTCAAAGAGAGAAAATCATTTGTGAAATGGCGCAGAAAGAATATACGTGGGAAATGGAAGTAGATGTGGAAGCGCTTCCCAACGCGAAAGGATTTGTGCCCTTGGGGAAGGGGTATGTTTCTCATAGTAGGGAGGGTTTTCATCTTTTTATTTATGATACGAACCAGCGTTTGTTTTTTCCGTCGAAGCTTTTGCCGACATTGCATAATGAATATGATTATAGAGGTCGCGGTGCAGGCATTGTCCTTTCTACGAAGGATTGCTGCTATTATTTATATCCGCCGGACGGTAAAATGAATGTGACAAAGATACAGTTCGCGGTTGAATATTTTTATAAGGGGTGAATCATTTTTTTCGAAAGCTGCTTGTCCTCATTACGCTTCGCTTCATTGCGGAGGCAGTTTCTCAAAAAATGATTCACTTCGAAAAGACATTGGTGTGAATAGTCTTTCATGAAAAGCTGCTTGTCCTTATTACGCTTCGTTTCATTGCGGAGGCAGTTTCTCAAAAAATGATTCACTTCAAAAAGACATTGGTGTGAATAGTTTTTCATGAAAAGCTGCTTGTCCTCATTACGCTTTGCTGCATTGCGGAGGCAGTTTCTCAAAAAATGATTCACTTCAAAAAGACATTGGTGTGAATAGTCTTTCATGAAAAGCTGCTTGTCCTCATTACGCTTCGCTTCATTGCGGAGGCAGTTTCTCAAAAAATGATTCACTTCGAAAAGACATTGGTGTGAATAGTCTTTCATGAAAAGCTGCTTGTCCTCATTACGCTTCGTTTCATTGCAGAGGTACTTTCCCAAAAAATGATTCACTTCAAAAAAAGATACAGCCGAAAAGCAGACGCTTTAATAAAAATTTGTGACGCTACGTAGTAGCAGCAGGATAGGAGTACTAAAAATGAAAAAAGAAATATATACCAAGAGATTGTACCTTAGACCCTTACAAGTGATGGATTTGCCATCAACTCATGCGTATGCGGGAAATCCGGAGAATACGAAATATATGGTGTATCTGCCGAACGAAAATATACACGAAACGGAGCGTTTTTTGCGAAAGGTCGCAATCGAATGGGAAAAAGAGAATCCGAGTTTTTATGAGTTCGCGGTGGTACGGGAAGGGGCACATATTGGAGTCGTGTCCTTATTTTCGAACGGGAATGCAGAGTGGGAATTGGGCTGGATTCTTCACAAGGATTTTTGGGGAAAGGGTTATGTGGTAGAAGCGGTGGAGGCGCTTTTGCCATTTGCGATAAAGGAGCTTGGCGCGAAAAGATTTGTCGCGCACTGTGACGCGGAAAATACGGCTTCGCGTCGTGTGATGGAAAAATAGGTATGCGCCTTTTTTCGGATGAGGGTACGCGGTATAATAAGGGTTCAAAAATACAGACAAAAGAGTTAATATATTGTTTAGAAGAATAAATATCTAAAAGAAGGGCAAAACGGATGAAGAAAAGCTTCGTGGCATATATGAAAAAAACGGTACTGCTTTTTTGGCTGTTCGCTCTTTTTTTGAATCTTGCGGCTTGTTCGGAGAATACGGACCGGAAGGGTACGGAAAATCAGGGAGATTTTTACGGAGATTATATTTTTGAAAAGCAAGTCTATATGAATCCTTTGAGTTCTTTTATCGCCTTTGATGGGTACGAAGAATATTATACCTTTACGGAAGATGCTTTTGTGTTGACAGGAGGAGATGGTGTCCGCCGAAGAACCGCTGTTTCTTATGAAGAAGAGAAATGGGACAAGAAGCTTTTTGATGATTTATTCATGATGCAAAACGGCGGAACGCTCGATGTGACAGCATACGAAAAAATCAGCCAGTACGCTTTGAGAAGTGAGGAGAAGGTGCTGTTTCGTCTTTTTCTTTTGGATGATGTGCTTTGGCTTGCAAGAATACACGAATCTTTTTCGGAAGTGGAGGAGGAAGCGTATATTTGGAGCATTTTCAAAATTCAAAGGCTTGAAGGGGCGGTTCCGAATCAAGCGGTGATAGAGGGAAAAGCAGATGGTGTCGAGAATTTTTTGCAAAAGCTGGGTGGTTTTTCATCAGAAGAGGAAATGGGTACCTATTTCAATGTAACGCCGAAGCGGATAGAGGACAACTCGGATTATCAGGTTTTCAAGAATGATACTTCCTGTGCGTCCTTTTTATTGTATGAGGATACAGTATATCCTATGGGCGGTTGGTTCGGTGGTAACGGTGTTGTGAATATGGCACTTGGCGATATGAATAGAGATGGTATGGACGAATTGTATTTTACCTATTCATGGGGTTCCGGTATTCATAGGTCACAAGCGGCGTATTTTGATCCGGCGGAAAAAAAGATGGTGGATTTGGATTGTGTCAAGATGTTTGGTGACATGATGGTAGCGGTGGATCGCTTCGGCGGTATTTCTTTTTACGAAGGATTTATACTGGATTTCAATAGCTTTGTTTCTATGGAGATGGAAGCGGGAGAGTTGATGGCAGAGGTTATTTTTGAAAATGAAAAAATAAATTTGTTTCTTTACGAAATAGAAGAAGGTAACGGATGAAAATAAAAACGGCGCAATGCCCAAGCTGCGGCGCAAAGCTTCAAATTGATTTGGAAAAAGACATTGCATATTGCGAGCATTGCGGGAATAATTTTTTCTTAGAAAAAAAACAGCCGCCTCCAGCACATACTTTTTATCAGAAGGATACATCACCGCCGATTTATGACAGTGGGTATCAAGGGCGCATAAGGGCTGGGATTGTCATAACAGTTATTTTTGTTTTTGCGATAACCATGTTCATTCTCGTAAGACATTCCTTTTCTTCGGATTTTGATACCGGTTACGATGTGCAAATGGAGGCAGTAGAGGAACCCGTTTCTTTTTCACCGCCAACATCACCGGCCATTCAGGCTATGGTGGCGGAGGCTTTTGGGAAGCCGGTAGCGGATATAAGCGAAGCGGAGTTTTCTAAAATAAGATATTTAGCCATAGATTGGGATCATGCGGGGACTTTTTTTTCGTATAGCTTTTCAGAGGAGCCCTTTGAAACGGAGGCTTTTCAATCGACCATTCAAACCTTTTTTCATAACGACCGCGAAATAGAAGCGAAAGATTTGCATTGCTTTACGGGTCTTACGGCACTGGATATTAGAGGCTCTTCTCTTTCGAGTACATCGTTCTCCTTATATGTGATGGAGGATTTGAAATATTTCTGGTGTAATTGGTCCGTTTCTTCTTTTTATCATTATTTGTATGACCCGCAGCAGATAGAGCTGCTACATATGAATCTTGATTCAGAGGAGGATGTGACGGCACTTTATGATTTTTCGAATTTGAGGATATTAGAATTCAATTACCGCTTGGATGACACGAATATGCTTTCTGAACTAGGTGAGATGGAAGCTCTGAAATCAGTGTCTGTATCCAGCGACTTATCAGATATTTCCTTTCTTTCCGGGTGGACGAAAATAAAAGAACTATCTCTTTATCGTTGCGGTGACATTATGGATTATTCACCAATCAGTAATCTTACAGAGCTGGAATCACTTGTTTTTTTGCGTGCCGATAATATGAAATCACTTTCTTTTTTGGCGCCGCTTTCTAATCTGCAAGCTCTTCAAATCGATAATAGCTCGATTCAAAGTCTAAATGGCTTGGAGAATAAAGAAAAGCTCAAAAGGCTTGCCCTGATTTATAATCAAAAATTAACGGACGCAAGTGCGATGCTTTCTCTTTCGGGCTTGGAGGAACTGCGGGTAAAGGGCTTGTGCTACTGGGTTACAGACGATTTTTCCTTGCGTGAATTGGAAAATTTGCGTACGGTTTCTTGTTCCGGAAGCTACGTTTCTATGATAAAAGAAAATAAAGAGCTTCAAAGGCTTTCCTTGACGGTTTCTCCGGACTTCGACTGTACAGAGCTTTCCGGCTTGACGGGCTTGGAAACGCTTCATATTGAGTCTGGTTTTATTAAGAAGCTTTCGGCACTCACAAGGCTGTCGTCCTTGAAGGAAATTGTTCTTGTTGAGACTTCCTTATCCAATTCTGAGAACTATTTTTTGTTTCAAATACCGGCACTTACTTCCTTGGATATGACGAATACGAGCATGACCTTTGATGTGAAAAATATCCGAATAGATTCTCCTTTAGAAAAGCTTCGCATTCAAAACGGAGCGAGATGGACCATAACCGATGGCGGAAATGCCGCTTCTTTTAACGCTTTTGCAGAGCTGCTATCCACACTTACAGAGCTCGAGGAGCTGACGCTTACGGAGTGCGATTTGACGGAGACTTCCTTTTTTACATCGCCGTCGAAGCTTCGTATTTTGGATATCAGCAACAACTATTTTACGGATCTTTCCGCGCTTCTGGAATTGATGGAATTGGAATATGTAGACTACCGGCAAAATCCGCTCGTTGAGCAGCCGGATTTTCCGGATACAGTGGAGGTGGCAAAATAATTTACAGTGCGTTTTCTTCCAATACATTTTGCGTGGTCCACAAAGAGGTGTTTCTTGTATCTGCCGGGGAATAGCCATGGATTTTCTTGTAGGCTCTGAAAAAATTCGAGTAGTCCTGAAAACCGGAAAGACGGCAGGCCTCGGAGGGCGGCAATCCATCTAATATATACTGGCGTGCCATAGTCGCTCTTTTTTGATTGATATAACGATTGATGGTAGTACCGGAGGCAACACGAAAGGTACGGTTGAGCTGGTTTTTCCCAATATAAAAAACTAAGGACAAATCGTCTAAGGAAAGCGGCTCGCGGATATGCTCGTTGATATAGGAAATCATTTGATTCGGTGTATAGCTTCCTCTTCTTTTTTGTTCCGGTAAGTGTATGCTTTCACGCTGCAAATGCACAATTTGAGAAAGAAGCGCCTCAACTCTTGCCTGTACGGCAATGTTTTGAAGCTCTCCTTCCATATCGCAGCATTGCAAAAGCGCCTCGAAATAACTTTCCATATGAAAGCTTTCTGTTTTGGTATAGTATATCTGTTTTTGATGAAAAGGTGACAAGAGAAGCTTTTCGCTTCCTTGTGGCAAAAAAGAGGGAAGAAGATGCAGCGCATACCGTTCGTACGGACTTGAGCTATTTAAGAAAATACCGTGAAAAACATTCGGTGCCATCAGTAAAAGACTGTATGGCTCGGGTCTATATTCGACACCCTCCACAAGGTAACGGGCATCACCGCTTATGAAAAAATACACTTCATAATAATTATGGCAATGCAGCTCGAATTCCTCTGATCGCCGGGTGCTTATGCTGTGATGAAAAAGAATATCATTATTTCGCAGCTCGCGGTTGGTTTTCATAATAACAATCCTCCGTGCATCATTATATTTTCGGATGGTGATATTTGCAATGTTGAAAATGAAATTTGCAAAGCCAGAAGTACTTTTTTATGCTATTCTATGAAAAGTAAGACTTTTGCAAAATAGTTGGATTGTGAGGTGTTTTTTATGATACTCGGCGCACAGACCTATACGACCTGTCTTTACATGAAAAACGAGCGTGACATCGTTCGCTCATTGCAAAAAATTGCGGATATTGGCTATACGACTGTTCAAATATCAGGAATTGGGCAGATTGAGCCTGAAAAGCTTAGGAGTATTTGTGACAGCTTGGGGCTTCAGATTGTCCTTACGCATAATCCGGAGGACAGAATCCTTTACGATACGGAAGCTTTGATAGAGGAGCACCGGATTTTAGGGTGTAAGTACATTGGTCTTGGCTCTATGTCTGACCGCTATCGTGGCGGTGCGCCGGAATGGATGCCTTATTTTATAGAGGATTTCAAGCTTCCTGCACAAAAAATGGCGGAAGCAGGGATGCTTTTTATGTATCACAATCACCATTTTGAATTTGAAAAAATTGGCGGACAATTGATTTTCGATAGGCTCATTGACGGTTTTACAAAGGAAGAAATGGGATTTACGCTGGATACCTATTGGATACAGGCGGGTGGCGCGGATATTTGCGATTGGATTGAAAAGCTTCAAGATAGAATCCCCTGCGTGCATTTGAAGGATATGGCGATGAGTAAAGGGCAACCGGTGATGGCGCCGGTAATGGAAGGGAATATTCCGTTTGAGAAGATTCTTCGTCTTTTAGAAGAAAAAGGACAGACGAAATATCTTCTGATTGAGCAGGATATTTGTGAAGAAAGTCCTTTTGCTTGCTTGAAAAAGAGCTATGATAATTTGGCGAGCTTGGGGTATAGGTGAAGGGTGAAAAAACGTTTGTCGGAGACCGCTTGTCCTCAGTCGCTTCGCTACATTGCGGAGGCGGTTCCTCCAAAGTTTTTTCACTTCGGAAGTGCGTAAGAGAGTTCGGGAAAAAGTTGTATGTATATAATTAAGAATGTGAGGTAAAGGTAATATGGAATTGGTAAAGCTTGGTATTATCGGTCAGGGAAATATGGGTTCTTCTCATTCAAAATCAATTATAGAAGGAAAAGTGCCCGGCATGGTTTTGGCGGCTGTGGCAGACAGAAGCGAAGAGAGAAGAGGTTGGGCGAAGGAGAATCTTCCCGATACGGTTTCC
>JGI994J12354_10005168_pt1 | contig 11333 bp, 17 predicted proteins | sample IntmicLarv3ML3BL_FD_12354 | JGI IMG/M metagenome (IMG submission 12354) | reverse complement strand
CGCGCAGGTAAGCGTGCGGCCTGCCGCAAAGTTTGCAGCGGTTGTATTTGCGGCTTGAAAATTTCGGCTCGCGCTGCTGCTTGAGAATCATAGATTTCTTAGCCATCGTCTGCCTCCTTATGAGCGAGCGAACGGAGCGCCCATCTGGGAAAGGAGCTCACGCGCTTCTTCGTCTGTCTCAGCGGTGGTGCATATCACTATGTCCATGCCGCGGATTTTGTCAATTTTGTCATACTCGATTTCCGGGAAAAGAAGCTGCTCTGTAAGACCAAACGCATAGTTGCCGCGTCCGTCGAACGAGTTGGGGTTGATTCCGCGGAAGTCACGGACGCGCGGTAGCGCAACGTTGAACAGCCTGTCGATAAATTCCCACATGCGGCTCGCGCGGAGCGTTACCTTGACGCCGACTGGCATTCCCTCACGGAGTTTGAAGTTAGCGACCGACTTCTTTGCGTAAGTGACCACTGCCTTTTGTCCCGCGATGATGGAGATGTCGTTAATGACAGCTTCAAGAGCTTTTGTGTTGTCTTTGCAGTCGCCGCAACCGACGTTGATTATAACCTTGTCGATTTTCGGAATCTGCATGACGTTGTCATATGAGAACTTTTTCATAAGGGCGGGAGCGACTGTTTCCGTATACTTTTCTTTTAGACGTGCCGGCATTTTATCTCTCCTCCCTTATATTTGCGCGCCGCACTGCTTGCAGACGCGGGTTTTGCCGCTCGCGGTGACCGTGTGCGCAAGGCGCGTGGGCTTTGAGCACTTCGGGCAGACGCGCATAACCTTGGAAGCCTTGATGTAGCCTTCGCGCTCGATTATGCCGCCCTGTTCACCCTGCTTGCGGGGCTTTGTGTGGCGATGGACAATGTTGACGCCTTCGACGAGAACCATGCCGTTTGCCGGCTCGGTAGCGAGGACTTTGCCTTTTCTGCCAAGATCCTTGCCGGAGAGGACAACCACTGTGTCGTCTTTTCTGACGTGTAGATTATTCATTCCTGTGCCCTCCTATATAACTTCGGGAGCAAGTGACAGTATTTTCATAAAGTCCTTGTCGCGAAGCTCACGGGCGATGGGCCCAAAGATACGGGTTCCTCTGGGATTTTTGTCGTCCTTGATGATTACTGCCGCGTTGTCGTCAAAGCGGACATATGTGCCGTCAGCGCGGCGTACACCCTTCGCCGAACGGACGATGACAGCCTTGATGACCTCGCCCTTTTTGACTACGCCGCCCGGCGCAGCTTTGCGCACCGAGGCAACGATTACGTCGCCGATGTTTCCGTATTTGCGGCTCGAGCCGCCCAAAACACGGATGCACTTGATCTCTTTGGCGCCGGTGTTATCGGCGACACGGAGTCGTGACTCCTGCTGTATCATGGCTCGACCTCCTTACTTAGCTTTCTGGATTACCTCGACAAGACGCCAGCGCTTATCCTTAGAAAGCGGGCGGGTCTCCATGACCCTGACCTTGTCTCCGGCATTACATTCGTTGTTTTCATCGTGCGCTTTGAGTTTGTAAGTCCTCTTGACGATTTTGCCGTAAAGCGGATGCTTAACTCTGTCCTCAATTGCGACGACGATGGTCTTATCCATTTTGTCGGACACGACAGTGCCCGTCATGGTTTTACGAAAAGATCTTTCGTTCATCTCATTATCCTCCACTATGCCTGCTTAAGCTGCAGCTCGCGAATTACCGTCTGCACCCTGGCGATATCCTTCTTGACGGCGGCTATGCGCAACGGGTTGTCGAGTTGGTTCGTGGCGTGCTGGAGCCTGAGATGAAAGAGGTCCTTCTTCAGGTCGCCGAGCTTTTTTTCAAGCTCTGTTCCTGAGAGTTCCCTGAACTCATTAGCCTTCATTCTCGTCACCACCAGTCGTTTCTTCCCGCACGATAAATTTGCACTTCAGCGGGAGCTTATGCGATGCGAGACGCATTGCCTCACGGGCAGTTTCAACGTCAACGCCGGCAATCTCAAACATAACTCTGCCCGGCTTCACAACGGCTACCCAGTACTCGGGCGAGCCTTTACCTGAACCCATTCGGGTTTCGGCGGGTTTCTGCGTTACGGGCTTGTCGGGGAAAATTTTGATCCAAACCTGACCGCCACGCTTGATGTAACGTGTCATGGCGATACGGGCGGCTTCAATCTGGCGCGAGGTGACCCAGCAGGGCTCGGTCGCCTGGAGGCCGTAATCACCATAGGTGATTGTGTTTCCGCGTGTCGCGACACCTTTCATGCGTCCACGGTGTACGCGGCGGTATTTAACTCTTTTAGGTAGCAACATTAGCGGTTACCTCCGTTTCCTCCGAAGTTTCCACCCGGACGTCCCGCGTTGTTGTTGCGGTTCTGGTTGTAACCACCCTGGCCCTGAGGACGTCCGCCCTGTCCGCCGCGGTTCTGGCCGGGACGGTCATTTCTGCGGTTGTCACGGCGGTCGCCGTCACGACGCTCACGGCGGTCGGTCCGCGGACGCGGAACTTCCAGCGAGCGGCTGAGCTTGCGGCCGGTGGTCTGGAGAACTTCACCTTTGTAAATCCAAACTTTGACACCTATACGACCATATGTGGTCTTTGCCTCGGCAAAGCCGTAGTCAATGTCGGCGCGGATGGTCTGGAGCGGAATTGTGCCTTCGTGATAGTGTTCGCTGCGCGCGATTTCAGCGCCGCCGAGACGACCACTGACTGCGGTTTTGATACCGCGTGCGCCGAGCCGCATCGCACGACCCATAGCCTGCTTCATCGCACGGCGGAAGCCGATACGCTTCTCGAGCTGAGAGGCGATGTTCTCCGCGACGAGTTGGGCGTTGATGTCAGGGCTGCGGATTTCAACGATATTCAGTGCAACGGGTTTGCCGATGAGGTCCTCGATTTTTTTGCGGAGGACTTCAATTTCTGTGCCGCCGCGACCGATAACCATACCGGGGCGCGCGCAGTGCAGGAAAATTCTTACGCGAGTGTTGTCGCGCTCGATTTCGATTTTCGGGATGCCTGCCGCGTAGAGGCTGTTTTTAAGGAATTCGCGAATCTTGTGATCCTCAACAAGGAGGTCGCCAACCTTTTCGTTGGAGGCAAACCAGCGGGAATCCCAATCCTTGATGACGCCGACGCGCAGTCCGTGCGGATTAACTTTCTGTCCCATTTTTTACCTCCTTATTCTTTCTCTGAAAGGGCGATTGTGATGTGCGAGGTCCTCTTGTTAATGCGGTTCGCGCTGCCCTTTCCACGGGGGCGGAGCCGCTTGAGGATGGGACCGGGCGCCGCAAAGATTTCCGAAACGTAGAGCTTGTCAACATCCATTTCGTGGTTGTTTTCGGCGTTCGCAACGGCGCTGTTAAGCAGTTTTATCATATATTCGCTCGCGCTCTTGGGTGTCTGCATAAGGACGGCGCGGGCTGTGGCGATGTTCTTTCCACGGATGAGGTCGCAAACAATCTGGACCTTGCGCGGAGAGATACGCGCGTACTTCAGGTGCGCTCTTGCTTCCATCTGTATCCTCCTTACTTCGAGGTCTTGCTGCCCGCGTGACCTCTGAATGTGCGGGTCGGAGCAAATTCCCCGAGCTTGTGTCCGACCATATCCTCGGTGACATATACCGGGACATGCTTGCGTCCGTCATGCACCGCAATGGTGTGTCCGACGAACTGCGGGAATATTGTTGAGGCTCGTGACCATGTTTTAAGGACTTTTTTCTCGCCGGCCTCGTTCATAGCGGTGATTCTTTTGAAAAGTTCGGGCGCTACGAAAGGCCCTTTTTTGACGCTTCTTGACATTTATTAGCCTCCTCCCGCCTACTTCGCGTTACGACGCTTGACAATGAACTTGTCAGTGCGGTTCTTCTTCTTGCGGGTCTTGTATCCCAATGTCGGCTTGCCCCACGGAGTAACCGGGCCGGGACGTCCGATCGGGCTTCTGCCCTCGCCGCCGCCGTGCGGGTGGTCAACCGGGTTCATGACCGAGCCGCGGACTGTCGGACGCCAACCCATGTGGCGCTTACGTCCGGCTTTACCTATCTGGACGTTCTCGTGGTCGATGTTACCGACCTGACCGATGGTTGCTTTGCAGTTCATCGGAATCATGCGGACTTCGCCGGATGGCAGGCGAACCTGAGCCATTTTGCCCTCTTTCGCCATAAGCTGCGCGGCGTTGCCCGCAGAGCGGACGAGCTGCGCGCCCTTGCCTGGATACATTTCGATGTTGTGTATAAATGTTCCGAGCGGGATGTTCTCAATAGGCAGGCAGTTACCCGGCTTGATGTCGGCGCCTGTGGACGAGATGACCTGAGCTCCGACGATAAGGCCGACAGGTGCAAGGATGTAGGCGAGTGTGCCGTCCTCATACTTGATAAGTGCGATGTTAGCCGAGCGGTTCGGGTCGTATTCGAGGGTTTGAACCGTTGCGAGCATATCAATCTTGTTGCGCTTAAAGTCGATTTTACGGTATTTGCGCTTTTCGCCGCCGCCGTGGTGACGGACGGTGATTCTGCCGTAGCTGTTACGGCCGGCGGTCTTTTTGACCTTTTCCAACAGGCTCTTCTCCGGTTTGACCTTGCTGAGTCCGGAGTAGTCTGTGACCGTCATGTGACGGCGCGACGGGGTGGTTGGCTTAAAACTCTTTATAGCCATTGCTTTACTCTCCTCTCAGCTTAATACATTCCTTCAAAGAACTCGATGCCCTTAGACTTCGGCTGAAGTGTTACAACAGCTTTTTTCCAAGACGGACGGCGGCCGGAGGTCGCGCCCTGACGCTTTTCTTTGCCCATGTAGTTCATGGTGTTGACTTTTGCTACTTTAACGCCGAAAGCTTCTTCGACAGCTTTCTTTATCTCAATCTTGTTGGCATCGGTGGCGACTTCGAAGACGTATTTCTTGTCCTCGACAGCTTCCATCGACTGCTCGGTGACGATTGGGCGCTTGATAATATCGTAAGCTGATTTCATCAGGCGTAAACCTCCTCTATGCGGGCGACCGCCGCGCGGTCAACGATGAGCTTGCGTCCGTTGATTATGTCGTAGACACTAAGAATGTTCGCGACTGTGGTTTTAACACCGGGGACATTGCGTGCGCTCTTGATGACGTTTGCGTTCGGCTCGGCTGTTACGACGAGCGCGCCCTTGGAAGCGTCAACCGCGCCAAGGAAGTTTACGAAGCCCTTGGTTTTGATTTCATCCATTTTGAGGTTATCCACAACGATGATGTCACCGGAGAGAACCTTGGACGAAAGCGCGCTCTTCAGAGCTATGCGACGGAGTTTCTTGTTGAGCGAGAAACCATAGGTACGGGGCTTCGGGCCGAGCGCAACGCCGCCGTGTGTCCACTGCGGAGCGCGTGTGCTTCCCTGACGAGCGCGACCTGTACCCTTCTGTCTCCAAGGTTTACGTCCGCCGCCGTTGACTTCTGTGCGTGTCAGCGTGGACTGCGTGCCCTGACGGAGGTTTGCGAGATGCAGCTTGACAAGCATGTGCATCGCGGGTTTGTTCGGCTCAACGCCGAATATCGCGTCGGAAAGCTCGATTTCGCCAACCTGCTTTCCGCTCATATCAAAAACTGTTGCTTTAGACATGTCTTATTCTCCTTCCTCAGACGTTCTTGACCGTGTTCTTTATGAACACGATGCCGCCCTTGGGGCCGGGGATCGCGCCGCGCACGGCGATGATGTTGAGTTCAGCGTCAACCTTGACTACGTCTAGGTTCTGGATGGTGACCTGCTCCGCGCCCATGTGTCCGGGGAGCTTCTTCCCCTTGAAGATACGCGACGGGGAGGAGTTGGCGCCCATTGAACCTGCGTGACGGTGGACAGGTCCTCCGCCGTGCGTCATCGGGGTGCGATGACCGTTGTAGCGCTTGATTGTGCCCTGGAATCCCTTACCCTTGCTTACTCCGGTTACGTCAACGCACTCGCCCTCTGCGAATACGTCAGCTTTAAGGATGTCTCCGACGTTCATTCCCGAGATATCCTCAAGGCGGAACTCGTGGAGATGCTTTTTCGAGGGAAGGTCGTTTTTCTTGAGGTGTCCGGCTTCGGGCTTTGTGAGCTTGGATTCCTTGACGTCCTCAAAGCCGATCTGTACGGATTCGTAGCCTTCCTTTTCGCCGGTTTTCTTCTGCGTAACTACGCAGGGTCCCGCCTGAATGACGGTTACCGGAATGACTTTGCCCTTCTCGTCGAAGAACTGTGTCATGCCGATTTTCTTGCCGATGATGGCTTTCTGCATGTAATTGCCTCCTACATATAAGGTTATTGGTTGAGTTAGAGAATCGTACAGCCGTCGTAGTAGAAAAATAAGACCGGCGCTTCGCCAAAATCGCGAGTGACGACCACAGTCGGCGCGACGAGATTTTGAGCGCAGCCGAGGCTTATTTTTTCAAACGGAGACGAGCGGCGCGTGACATCGCAGTGACTTAAATCCCTGCTCCGATGGCTTCGCGTTTCTTCCTACCCAACTTGACCCGCCGCCGCGCGGCAGATGGAACAACTAAGTGTTAAAGCTTGATTTCAATTTCAACGCCCGCTGGAAGGTCGAGAGCCGTGAGGGCTTCGAGAGTCTTCTGCGAGGGCTTGAGGATGTCTACCAGACGCTTGTGTGTGCGGCGCTCGAACTGTTCGCGCGCATCTTTATACTTATGAACCGCGCGAAGGATTGTGATGATTTCCGTCTTTGTCGGAAGCGGAATCGGGCCGGAGACACGCGCGCCCGTGCGGGTCGCTGTCTCGACTATGCGCGCAGCCGCCTGGTCGATAAGCTGATGGTCGTAGGCCTTGAGCCTGATGCGAATGATTTCCTTCTGTGCCAAAATAATTTCCTCCTTAACCGAAATACAGATAAATTGTGTCCGCATTCGGATGAGAACATTCAACTGTGCCGTGCGTTTCACACCGCTTCGCAAAAATAGCCGGCGCTTTGGCCGGATAACAGCGCGGCGCTCTGCGCCCCGTGGTTCTCAGCCGCCCGATAGTCGGACATACTCCGCGAAAGTTACCCGCTCACCCGATTTCCGGCGGATACACCGGATTATCGAAGCTGTTGCGGCAATCTCCCGCATCATCGCGTGTTGCGCTTTGCTGCCGTTTAAGGGCATAATACCCCTATTCCGCAAACAGACGCTTGATAAGGATAACACACTATGCCGTGTGTGTCAACACTTTTTTAGAAAAATTTTCAGAGTTTTTTACGAGGGCGAAATATCAGTCGAAATGCGCATATTGTAACTGATTTGTTGTAAAAATGTTATTGATTGCCTGTCCGCACCGTGCTATAATCATTTATATTCCTCACTAAAATCATAGCAGCATTCCACACAAGTTCCCATCTATACATTATATATAGCAATTTAGCAACTCCTGCTTTGCAAAATATTCTTCGGGGGTTTCCGGAGTTAAAGAAGGTGCGGTAAAGTTTATGGTTTTTTCCAGTACGGTGTTTTTGTTCCTGTTCCTGCCGGTGTGTTTGCTAATCTACTTCCTTATGCCGAATTTGCGGGCGAAGAACGTCGTTTTGACGATATTTTCGCTGTTTTTTTATGCGTGGGGCGAACCGATATGGGTGATTTTGCTGATTTTCAGCTCGGTTCTCGACTTCACCTGCGGCAAGATAATCGGCAAATACCGCGGCAAATGGCAGGCAAAGGCCGGAATTATCGCATCTGTCGTCATAAACCTCTCGCTGCTCGCGGGTTTCAAGTACATGAACTTTTTCATCGAGAACATCAACCTGCTTACTGGGCTCGACCTACCCGGAACGGGGCTTACGCTGCCTATCGGAATTTCGTTCTACACCTTCCAAACTTTGAGCTACACAATAGATGTGTATAAGGATGAGGTAAAGGTTCAGCACTCTTTCGGAAATTTTCTGCTGTTCGTCTCTCTTTTCCCACAGCTTATCGCCGGCCCAATTCTGCGCTACGCCGAAATTGACGCGCAACTCGCCGACCGCAAAACCACACTCGAGGGTTTCGCCCTCGGCATAACGCGCTTCTTGTGCGGGCTTGCGAAAAAGGTTCTCTTGGCAAACTACGCAAGTGCGGTGGTCGAAAAGCTGTTTGTGGATAGCCCTCTCTCGTCGCTTACGGTCGTGGGCGCGTGGCTCGGCATGGCGCTGTATGCGTTCCATATCTATTTCGACTTCAGCGGATACAGTGACATGGCTATCGGCCTCGGAAAGATGTTCGGTTTCGACTACTCGGAAAACTTCCGTCACCCATACATCTCCGGCTCGATTACAGATTTCTGGCGAAGATGGCACATTTCGCTCAGCTCATTTTTTCGCGACTATGTGTATATCCCTCTCGGCGGAAACCGCGGTGGTATGGCAAAACAGATCCGCAACATGTTTGTCGTCTGGGCACTGACGGGGCTGTGGCACGGCGCAAGCTGGAATTTCGTAATCTGGGGGCTGTGGTTCTTCGTTTTCCTGCTTATCGAAAAGCTTATCGGTCTGAAACGGCTCGGAAAGATTCCAATGCTTATACGGCTTCCGTTTACCTTTGTTATTGTGCTGTTCGGCTGGGTTTTNTTCTATTTTACAAAGCTTGCCGACGTCGGGACTATGCTCGGGACGATGTTCGGGCAAAATTCCGCCGGAGTTATCAACAGCGANACGCGACTGACGCTTATAAACAACATCCCTCTGCTTCTTATGTGCGTCGTCGCCTCAACNCCGCTTGCTGCAAACCTTGCGCGGAAGTTCGTCACGTCAATGCAGGGCGGCAAGGTTTCAATGGCGCTGTTTTCCGTGCCGACACTTGCCTACAATCTGGCGGCTCTGACGCTTTGTGTCATATCTCTTATGGGCACGACCCACAACCCGTTCATATATTATCGTTTTTAGGAAAGGGGCGGCATAAAATTACTATTTCATGCGGAAAGATGTTTTTTCGGAAGCAGCGCTCCCGAATTTCGTCCGATGGACGAAACCTACCATCTTTCATATTTTTGAGAAAGGACGGATTTGAAAATGAAAAAGAATATATGGTTTGTTATACTGATTGCTGCTTTCCTGCTTCCTCTGGTCGCGCTCGGAATCTGGAGCATGGCCGATGTTGACGCGACGACTTCCGAGTCGGAAAACCGCGCTTTGAAAGCTCTGCCCGAGTTTTCGCTCGGCGCGTTTTTCCTCGAAAAGTATACCTCCGACTTCGAAGGCTACTACACCGACACCTTCCCTCTGCGCGAAAAAATGCTGTCTGTCAACGGCGAACTGAACAAGCTCTACTACTTCTCGCTCTATGCCGCTGACGGCTCGGATGGCGGGATGACGCTCGTAATTCCTCATGGCGGCGACCACATCGCCGACGGCGGCGAGGCACTTACAACTCCGCCACCCTCTGAAACACCTGCCACACCCAGCCCTAACCCCGTGAATTCCTCTGAACCCTCTGCTCCGCCGCCGATTGAACCCTCGCCGGAACCGACCCCCTCGCCGCTGCCTGAGCTTGACGACCCAGACGGCACTGACCTTGCCACAGGCTCGATTATAATTGTCGGCGACCGCGCGATGGAGATTGTTTCGAGTACCCCGAGCATAGTCACGAAATACGCCGCCGCCATAAACCTCTATGCTGAGAAAATGCCGAACTCGCGCATAATTAACCTTATAACCCCGAACGGCGGCGCGTTCTACTCGCCCGAGGAATATCGCTCCGGTATACATGACCAACAGGCGATGATTTCCGAAATGTACGGGCAGCTTGACGAGGGCATAGTCGCCGTTGACGCGTACTCCAAGCAGCGCGCACATATTGACGAGTATCTGTTTTTCCGCACCGACCACCACTGGACACAGCTCGGCGCGTACTATGCCTATGCCGCGATGTGCGACGCACTCGAAATTGACGTTGTTCCGCTTGAGGACTTTGAAACCGGCGAAATTCCGAACTTTGTCGGCAGCATGTACGGCTTCACCTCGAAATATCCCCAGTCCTCGGTTCTGAAAAACAACCCCGACACCGTCCATTGGTGGCGACCAATGCGCGATTTCCAGGGTCGCGTCTACACTGACAGCCGCATGAACGAGTCCTCGGCGTTCAACATTGCCGTTATCGCGAGCGCAACGCAGGCATCGAACAAGTACCTGATTTTCATTTCGGGCGACAATCCGCTGACGAAAATCACCACAGACGTTGATAACGGTAAGAAAATTGCCGTCATTAAAGAGAGCTACGGCAACGCATTTGTGCCGTACCTTGTCAACCACTACGAGGAAATTTACGTCATCGACCCGCGCAAATTCAACGGAGCGGACAAACCTTCGTTCAACCTCCCCGCATTTGTCGAGGAGCATGAAATCGGCGATGTGCTTGTTATCGACTACCCCCTCGTCGTGTCGAACGACAACTATATCGGGATTTTGAGGAGTATGATTAAGTAGGAGAGTCTCGCGTCCGAGGAGAGGAAGAATGTTTTATGAAATGCACCATGTTAACAAGCAATTTCAATGAGGGATTCACACATAAGGTTGCCGCTGAAATTAAAAAAATTATTGTAGGCGGTAAGTTTGCCTTTGTCCCTTCAGATTTTTATGCAAATTTTGATAAAACCGATACGTATTTCCGACATTTTTGCGATATGTTTAGTTCTATTGGTATTCACTTTGAACGGAAAAGCGTCGTTGATAAGCGCATCTCTGAAGTGCAGGCTAAACAAATAATCTCAACGGCTGATGTCATATGGTTGTCCGGCGGTAACACTTATACGCAATTTCAACATATAAACAGCTACGATTTGGCAGATACTATTCGCGATTTTGACGGTGTTGTTATTGGGATGAGTGCAGGCGCAATAAATATGGCGAAAACAGCGATTTGCGCCACAACAAATGAACGCGATGAGTACAGGATTTATGAAGCTCTCGGATTGACTGATTTTACAGTCGTTCCACATTTTATTAAGGAGGATATTCCACAAGATTTACTTGCGCACTCCTACAGCTACCCTTTATATGGCATTTGCGATAATGCCGCAATCATCACGATAGAGCAAAACACAAAGTTTTGTGGCGAAGTGTATTTGATAAAAAACGGTATTGTTGAAAAGGTAATATCATAAACAATCATTTACCCATACTTGACATACAGGCAGGGCGTTAACGCCCTGCCCTTCTTTTACCCGAAACGGTATAAACCACCTCAACCGGGGGAAATATATCATTATCCCAAGGTTTAGGAGAAATTTTTATGGTCAAGGGCATTTCAAAGCGCGTTGTCGTCGTCCGCCCCGCAAAGAGCGAACTTTTCGAGGAGGCAATTTTCATCGTGCGCGGCGCGGGGAGCGCGCAGGCCGGCCGCACAGCCGAGGACATCCTGAACGAAGCCTGCCGCATCGCAGAAAGCTGTACGCGCGG
>JGI994J12354_10005167_pt1 | contig 11333 bp, 1 predicted proteins | sample IntmicLarv3ML3BL_FD_12354 | JGI IMG/M metagenome (IMG submission 12354) | reverse complement strand
GGATAGAGTTTCGATGTGATTTGAATATTAATAGAGAATAAAAATAACGTCCATACAATATGGTTTTTAACCTATTTGTGTGGACGTTATTTTATATTTAACCACTTAAAGCAATATCACAAGATTGAACAGGAAGAAAACTGCTTAGTATTGTAAGATTGCCTGGTCGAATAATTAAATTATTTTAGAAATATCTTTAGAAGTAATAAGAATATCAATTTTTATATGAGTGAAATGAAAAAAACGATTGAAAAACATTCAACATTAAGATATTATTGAAATAAAAAACATTATGAGAGGTACTATGAATGAAAAACAGAATTAAGGTATTCAAAATAATATTCTAAAATGTGAAGCAAGGCGAATCGTATCAGTAATTCATATATTTAAATACATCATGCAAAAACTATGAAAGAGAAGGAGAAAGAAAATGAAGAACAAGAGGGTAATGAAACGATGTAACAAAGGTGTGGCACTTGCACTTGCTTGCATACTATTTAGTGGAAGTCTAACAGTGTCCGCTCGTGAAGCGATAGCCTTGGAGGAAGAAACTCTTATGGAAACGGAGATTATCGTAGAAACAGAGGACATAGACACGGCAGTACAAGAAGAAGTGCTAGAAAGAGAGACAGGAGAAATCATAGTAGAATCGGAAACAGAAATAGAAAAAATTCTATTAGAGGAATTAGAGGAAGAGGAATCTAGTTCGCAGATGGCAGTATCTCACCTAGAGGATTTTGTAGAAGAGGAGGGCAGAATCCTCAAAGAACCTTTCTTAAATTTGAATTTTTCAGGCTTAGAAGCATTTCCCAAATCAGAAAATGCAGAGGTGAGTATCTTTCAAACGAATACCCAAATGAATAGTGTAACGTCATTGAGCATAGAAGGAATTGAAAAATATAGTTATTCATGGAAAGTCCTAGAGCTCATCAATCAAGAAAGAGCTGGAGCTGGATTAGATACTTACTTGATGGATGAAGATTTATTAGAGGTAGCCATGTTAAGAGCACAAGAGCTCACTTTTTCTTACAGCTACTTTCGTCCAGATGGAACTCTATGTTGGACGGCAGAGCAAATAACTCCAATCGCAGAAGAGAACATTGCTCTTTGGTATGAAACCCCAGAACAAGTGATGTATATATGGAATAATGCACCATCAAAACATACAGATATCTTATCGACTGCTTATAAAAGTGTCGGAGTAGGTTGCTTTGAGATGAATGGTGCGATGTACTGGGTATTACTATTTAGCAGAGAAGAAAGTAGCACATCAGCCATCAGAAAAGGCGACCAAGCAGTAACTGCAGTGATTCAAGCACTTACCAATACCATTCATGCAAAAATTGAATTAAGAAATGTGAATGTAAAAGAAGGACATAAAATCACCAGTGATTTCACCGTATTTCGTACCAATAGTGACCAAGGAGTGCCAATCAAATTAAAAGAGGTAGATTGGGGTTCTTCAAATACAGGTGTTGCCGTGATAGAGAATAACGGAACGATAAAAGGTGTTAAGAGTGGTCTTACCACCATTACAGGAACCTTAAAAAGCAATCCAGCCATCTTTGCGACCACCACCGTTTCCGTCCTTCCTTTGACCCATACAGAACAGTTTGTAGCACGGTGTTATACCTATATATTAGAAAGAGAGTTTGATGAGAGTGGCTTGGCCTATTGGAGCAATCAATTAATGACAGGAGGATTAACAGCCGCAGATGTTGCCCAACAAATCCTATTCTCACCAGAATTTATCGCCAAAAAGGTTCCCGATAGCAGCTATCTGACCATCTTATACCAAGTGTTTTTAAATAGAATGCCAGATGCAAATGGTTTTTCTTATTGGATGCATTATTTGACACAAGGAGTGAGTAGAAGAGGTGTATTATCACGCTTTATTGCTTCCCCAGAGTTTGCAGTTCTTAGCAAACAGTATGGTTTAAGCCAAGGAAGTGTGACAATAAGTGAACCACGTGATAGAAACATGGATATCACAGCTTATGTTTCCCGTTGTTATACCCAAATCTTATCCCGAAAAGCGGATGCAGAGGGTTTGAATTACTGGTGTAATCAGATTTTAAATAAAAGGATAACAGCGAACCAGCTAACCCAAGTTTTTTTACAGTCTCCAGAGTTCCAAGGAAAACAGGTGAGTAATCAAGTATATATTGCCACGTTATATCGTACATATATGGGACGTGAAGGAGATGTTGCAGGAATGCAGTATTGGTTGATGCAGTTAAATCAAGGGATATCACGTCAAGCAGTCGCAGAAAGATTTGGGACATCCCCCGAATTTAAGTTAATTTTAAAGTCATACGGACTCTAAAAGAAAGGAAACCACAGAGATGAATCGAAAGAAAGGGCTTCTGCGTTTCTTAAGTATCTTACTTGTGCTGATCATGTTTAGCGAAAGCAGTCAAGTAATTATCACAGAAGCGATGGAATACATAAGAGAGTTACCAAGATATGTAGATTTTTCAAGACCTAGAGCAATTCAAAATATCGAAGAAGTATTAGAGGCAGGTGTGGATTATTGGATCGCCAATGAGATTGATACTTCAAATCAGGAAGATGTCCAAGCAACCATGGGACAGCTAGAAACACAGACAGAAGAAACAATAGGAACAGAAGTAGTCGGCGAAACTGTAAAAGAAGAAACAACCGTAGTTACCGAATCAGAAACAGAATCATCGACTCCAATAGAAGCAGTCGCTCCAATTACTGCATTAAAGACCCCAGAAAGCTATTATGGGGAACCGGAAGAAGTGCCGGGAGAATTGGTTGATTTTGACACTTATAGCCGTACTTATGAGGTCGGGCAAGACAAATATGTCACCGTAGTGGGCGGCAGCAAGCAGACCTATCTGGATAAGAATGGAAACATCGCTCTGATTAACAACAATCTGAGAAGGTCTAGAACCCGAACAGGAGAGAGCGTTTATGAAAATGTAGCGAATCACTTTTCCATTAAAATCCCCGAAGCCTTATCCGAAGAGGCAGGAATCATTCTAGAAAAAGAGTCCTATCGGGTAGAACTCATTCCCGTAGAAGGAGACTATTCCAGTCCTGTATTCAAAGATAATGCCGTACGTTATAATCAAGTGGCAGAAAAAATAGATGTGCAATATACGGTATTAAATGAAACGGTTATGAACGATATTATCCTTCATGAGCCAACTTCTGATTTTCAATTTCAATACCGTTTGAAAAACGATGGATATGTGGTAGAAGAAGTAAATGGAGCCATTTTATTATCTGAATCAGAGGAAGAAGAGCCATTCTTTTGCCTCACTTCACCAGATATGGAAGATGCGAGCGGAAAGATAAATTTACATGCAAGGTTTTCGATTGAAGAAGTAACCGAAGAGGATATCTTTGTTACTCTAACGCTAGATGAAACATGGCTAAATAGAACAGAGCGTGCATTTCCCGTTCGTGTTGCCTCAGCCCCTATCTATATTGAAGCGAGCAGTATTGGTTTACACTGCGTGGAACAGGGGAGTGGTGATGTCGTAATCGGAGATAATCAGTATCCTTATGTCGGTTATGATGATGGACTTGTAACAGGTAATTTAGAAAATTACCTAACCGCTCATCTACAGACCAGAACCTATGTTAATATCAATTATGATTTCACCGCTCTGGGTACCGATGTTAGGATTGATAATGCGACCTTTGCTATAGCCCAAAGAAGTGAATATAGTTATGGCAGCTCATTGTTTGCTCTATATACCGTAGACCAAGCATGGAATCCGGCGAGTATAACCTATAATAATCAAATCGGTTATAGCCATACCTTTGTAGAATCACAGCATGCACCAGGAAAAGATAATTATGTCACCTACGACATCACAGAAGTAGTCAATAACTGGAACCAAGGAATCCTAGCGGATTATGGTCTTGTGCTAAAAGCGATAGATGAGAGTATGCAATGTGAAGTGTTTTGGAATCGTTTGAGCACGATGGGGCCAAAGATTACCATTGAATGGACTCAAATAGACCCAGAAGACCCTTATCTAGCAGCGTTACCATTAAATGATACAACAATAGAGCTGCGTCCAATCACTGAAAAAGCGATGAGCGGAAAGTTGATTTTCGATGCCGTATTTGCAGATGGCTTAGCCAAAGCAGGCTCGATTGTAACCTATCGACTAGAAGGTGGAACCCCTTATGCGACCAGTGCAGCGGGCACTTATTTATACCCAGATAGCACTTCGTTTGAGCATGTATACCCAAATGGAACAAAATACAAGGCGTTTGATAGTAACTGGCAAAGTGCGTTATATGCAGACGTTACCCTTGATAAAAAATATACGATAAAAGCAGTTGCCGAAAAAGATGGAGAAACGGGAACAGAAGTAACAAGTGACTCTTTTTTGGTCTATAAAGTAAAACAATTTGATACCTTTCCCAAAATAGCCGCTTACTATGGTGTGCCTCTAAATGTGATTATGAAAGACAATCGGGTACAAGATACATTAGTGGTTGAAAACAATACTATTTTCATTCGTAATCCTCAAGTAGAGGAACCCTATAATCCAGAGCCATTAGATGATGAGACCATGATGGCGATTGATGGTGCTTTAATGGGAAGAGGGCTGCACTGTGAGTTTGGCTTTGAGCCGATTAATCTAAACACAGGGAACTTCTTCATGGAAAGTGCAGACTTTAGCATGAACGATCTTGGTGGTGAATTCGGTATTAATCGAACCTATAACAGCAAAAAAGCGAGTTACAATTCTCTCTTTGGACGAGGTTGGGAGTTTGCCTACTCTCAGACTCTTTCTCAGTTAGAAAATGGAAAGATTGTCTACTTGCGTGGAGATGGAAGTCACCTCTACTTTGAACCAAATGGAGATGGAACCTATCGTGCTCCAGCAGGCTATTCGTATACCCTAACCGAGGTGGTATATGAAGACACGAATCATGACTTTATTGGCTGGGAATTGACCGATAGCGAAAAGAGCATATATTCTTTTGACAAATACGGTATGCTACGCTTTATCACCGATGTTAGAGGATTTCGTACGACGCTTGAATATAAAGATGAAGTTGCCTTGAGTAAACTCATCTCCCCCTCAGGAAAAGAATATCAATTTACGCTAGATGAGAGAGGTCGCATTACCAAGATAACCTTGCCAACGGGAGCTTTCTTAAGCTATCGTTATGATGCAAAAGGAAATCTAATCGAATATAAGAATCAAGCAGGACATACCAAACAATATGTATATGATGAAACACATCAGATGTTAGAGTGGTATGATGAGAATGGCAACTGTATCATTCAAAATACCTATGATGACAAAGGGCGTATCCTAGAGCAGGTGGATGCAAATGGAAATACTGCCTTTTTAAGATATGAAGCAGGAAAAACTATTACCACAGATAATCGTGGCAATCAAACAACCTATCATTATGATGCCTCTTACCGAACGACCAAGATAGAGTATCCCGATGGAGCGGTTGAAACCAAGAGCTATAATAGCCAGAACCAGTTAAGTACAGAGACCAAAGCTGATGGAGAAGTGTTAGGCTATACCTATGATACTGAGGGAAATGTGGTAAGCAGAAGCAGAGGAGATGGAAGTAGTGAGCACTATATCTATAATGCTTTCAACCTAATCGCTGATATCACCGAGTTTTCCAACAATCAAATAAAAATGGAATATGATGCGTTTGGTAATGTCATCAAGACGACATTACCAGATGGAACCCAAACGAGAACCATCTATGATAGCAAGCATCGCCCGATCGAAATCATAGATACCAATGGAGTGAGCAGTTACTACACTTATGATGGAGCAAATCCCATCACCTATCAAGACCCCAATGGAAATCACTACAGCTATGTATATGATAGCCAAAACCGTTTGATCAAAGAAACAAATCCCTTGGGAGAGAGCATTCATTTATCCTATGATGCGGTAGGCAATTTAAGCTCTCTTATCCGTGCAGACGGAGGAGTAACCACCTATACTTATGACGCGGCAGGGAACGTCACCAGTATCACCAACCCAAGCGGTACTCAGATGACATTTGTGTATGATGCCATGTCAAACGTGATTAGTGGAACAGATATCTCAGGCAATCAACTCTTTCATGCCTATGATGCCAATTATAACAAGATAATGGATCAGGATGCCCTAGGTAACCAGACATTTTATACTTATGATGCGCGGGATAGACTGAGCAGTCAAACAGACGCAAATGGAGGAATCTATACTTATACCTACGATAAGCAGGGCAATCCTCTTAGCATTACCAATCCGGCAGGTCATCAGCAATTCTATGTCTATGATAGCACCTTAGATTTACCAATCGAAATGACGGACTATGATGGTAGTATCACCAGATATGCTTATGATAGAGCTGGTAACTTGCTACAGGCGACCGCCGCAGATGGTGGTGTGACCTCTTATACCTATGATAGCCTAAACCGTGTGCTATCCACCACCGATGCATTCGGTGTAGTGACTAGATTTGGCTATGATAACAAAGGAAATATTCAATATACGGAAGGTGAAAATGGCAATCGTTATAGCTTTAGCTATGATGCAAACAACCAATTAATACAAAGTATCGACCCTCTAGGAGGTGTTAGTACCTTTACCTATGATGCCCTAGGAAGACGTCTTAGTGCAACCAATGCCGAGAATCAAAAAGAGGAAATGCTATATGATGTCATTGGACAGATGATTCAATATACCGATGCCTTAGGCGGGATTACAAGCTATGCCTATGATAGTGCCGGTAACTTAACGACAGCGACCGATGCCTTAGGCAACAGCATTCATTATACTCACAATGCGGCAGGACAGATTACCTCGATTACCGACCCGCTTGGAAATATCACCGCCTTTAAGTACGATGCGATAGGCTCCTTACTTCAAAATATAGATGCCTTACATGGAACGACCAGCTATGAATACGATGTTCTAGGAAATGCGACCAAGATAATCGATGCCTTAGGCAATCAATATACCTATGAATACGATATCCTAGGAAATCAAATCAAAGCATTCTTACCAGATGGAACAGAAACCAGCAATCAGTATGATAAAAAGAATCAACTGATATTTACGAAAGACACCATTGGAAGAGAGACCACCTTATCCTATGATTCGTTGGGGAGAATTCTACAGGCAAAAGATAACACTGGAAATGAAATATCCTATACCTATGATATCGCTGGGAATCTCTTGAGTGAGATAGATGGTTTAGGAAGAGTCACGACTTATGCTTATGATAGTTTTGGACGTTTATCCACCATAACAGAAGCGAATGGAGCCATTACGACTTATACCTATGATGTCTTAGACCGTGTTGCAACTGTCACCGACCCACAGGGTGTGCAAACGACCCTTACCTATGACCGCTTAGGTAATTGTCTATCCATAGCCGAAGATGGCAGTGTACTTTATACTTATGCTTATGATAACTTAAATCGTGTGCAGGAATCCATTGATCCGTTGCAGGCGGTTACGAGATTCACCTATGATAAAGTGGGAAATCTTCTCACTCGTGAAGATGCCAATGGAATCCAGACACATCTTGCTTATGATGGAAATGGCAATGTTCTTAGCCAAACCGATAGCAAAGGAGCACAAACGACCTATACCTATGATGAATTAAATCGTCTGATTCAAACGACAAATCCCTTAGGCAGTGTCGAAGAATTTCGTTATGATGCCTTAGGAAATTTAACAAAATATAAAGACCCAACCTCTTATATCACTGAATATGTATACGATGTGATGGGCAATCAAGTAAAAACAATTTCCCCAAGAGGGGCGGTAACAGAGTACACCTACAATGCCCTAGGTGTGGTTACTTCTGTAAAAGATCCAGAAGGATATATCACCCAGTATGAAGTGGATTTAAATGGTTACTTGCTTCAGCTGACCCAACCAAACGGTGGAATCTATCAATATAGTTATGATCAAGCCGGACGTGTGACTCAAGTGGAGACTCCGCTTGGTTATGAGAAAAATCTGAGTTATGATGTAAGCAACAACATCATCAAAGAATCGGACAACATGGGAAATACGTCCACTTATACCTATGATATCATGAATCGCATGGAGCAGAGCACCAATCCCATGGGAGAGAGCAGTGTATTTAGCTACGATGCCCATGGAAATCTCATATCCGAAACCGACCCTCTAGGAAGAGAGAGCCAGTATCGCTATGATATAGCAGACCGTATGATTCAGACGATAGATCCCGAGGGAAAAGTAACAGAAATACTCTATGATAAAGTAGGAAATATCGAAAAAGTAATCCTACCAGGGAATCGAATTACCTCTTATCAATACGATGAAAACTATAATATAACATCAATCATAGATCCGATGGGCAATAAAGAGAAGGCAGTCTATGATGCGGGGAATCAACTGACCGAAGTGATAGATACGCTCGGAAATAGTGAGAGCTACACCTATGATAGTGCAGGAAGAATCGAGAGTATCCAAAACCGCACCGGAGATACGACAACCTATAGCTATGATACACATGGTCGTCTCAAAAAGATGGTAAATGGTGTGGGTTCGATTACACGCTATGATTATGACTTGCGAAATCAATTAACGGAAGTCACCGACCCATTAGGAAATACGACAAAATATAGCTATGATGCGATGGGGAATCTCATTTCTTATACAAATGCTTTAGGAGAACAGACCCATTATAGCTACGACTTAGAAGGAAATCAAACCAGCACTACGAATGCCTCAGGAAAGAGGGAACAAGCGACTTATGACCGTATGGGACGCATGATAACCTATCAATATCATAACGGCAATCAGATAAGCTACGATTATGATAAACTAAACAATCTGATTGAGAAATCGTATGCAGATGCCGAAGGAAATGTCTTAGAGGAAAAGGTATTATACGGATATGATAGCAGTGGCCAACGCATTTCCATGATGGATACATCGGGTGCCAGCACCTATCATTATGATAAGCTAGGCAGAGTTACCGAAGTAATCAACGGCAGTGGACAAAGTGTGCATTATACTTATAATCACTCCGACCACTTGACCAAGATAACCTATGCAGATGGAAGTGAAGTATCCTATGATTATGATTTAAATGATAACTTAATTCAAGTCATCGACCGTCATGGAGAAGCGACACGTTACGAATATGACAAAGGGAATAAGCTGATAAAAACCATTCGTCCAAACGATACGTATACCGAAATGGAGTACAATGCAAATGATCATGTGATGTTGTTGGTGAATCGTTGCTCGTTATGTGAAGATATCCTGTCATCCTATGCTTATCTATATGATAAACAAGGAAATGTGATACAGGAGCGTGAAATCCAAGTCAGAGAGTCACAAGCTTGCGGATTAGGAAATGCAGGTATCGTAGCGAGTGAAGCAGTGGTAGTGATAGAACGAAGCTTTATGTACAATGAGCGAAGTGAGTTAATTAAGGTAGTGGAGCAAGAAGAGGGATATGGAAAACGAACATATGCGTATACTTATGACGCCGCAGGAAATCGTACCTCTTATCAAGAATCGGATAAGGGAAAAATAGTAGAGAGAGTAAGTTATCAGTATAATAGCGCGAATCAGCTCATCGAATCGCAGCAAACGCTAGACGGAAAAAAAGTAAAAACGACCTATAGTTATGATGAGAATGGAAACCTAATCGAAAAGGCAGAGGGATTAAAGGAGTTCACCTATGCATATACGATAGAGAATCGTTTACAGGCGGTACGCGAAGGTGGCGAACTACTAATGGCGGTATCGTATGATGGAATCGGGAATAAAGTATTCCAGATAGATTATACCGAAGTGAGCTATACAGTAGAGCCAGCACCAGTATATCATGAAATGACAGTAGAAGTTGCCACAGTAGAGCGAAAGGAAGAGCGAAGCACTGGTATGCTGCAAAGGATGCCACTCGGAAACCTTTCCTTAATGTTGGAGCGTAGGTCAGCTGCACCAAGGTTCTTTGGAGTATTAGAGAATCAGACGGTAGAGGAAGAGACGATTACTTTCTATTCAGAAGCGATTGAGATACTGCTAAAAGAGCCAGTGATAGAAGTGGTGGAGATAGAAACGGTAGAAATAGAGACTGTGGAAGACTCTGTGCTATTAGGAGAAGAGAAGGAAGTGGTTTCAGAATTAGAGGAACCCAAGAGACTGTCATTAAAAGAAGAAGAGAATATGTTCTGGTATGGATTTGGTCAAGGAGCAGTTCAATATGGCAGTGCGTTTAATCAAGCTTTATCGGCAAGTTTAAGTGATTTCTTTACCGATATCTGGAATTATTTGACCAGAAGTGAAGAAACGGTTATAGTAGAGGTACATGTACCAGCAGATGAACAAGCAGCTTTAAGAGCAACTGGTTTATCCGAAGAGGAGCTGCAATTCCTGTATCTGGAACCAGTGTCAAGGCGAGTGACAGAATTTGAAGAAGTGGCAGAACGAACGGAACTCCCAGAGGGTAGGGAAGTATTTTCGGAGGAAGAGCATAGTAATGCGGCAGAAGTAGAAATAAGACGTAGTACCACAGCAGATGTATCAGAGTTACAGTATACAGCAAAAGAAAGTGAATACCGAATCCGCGAAGAGGAAATCGTGAGTGCAGCTTCCTCAGTGTATATCCCAAGTACGACGAAAAGTGTAATTAAAGTAGACTATGAACTGACATATTACTTGAATGACTTGACGAGTACGAATACAGAGGTCTTATTAGAGTATGATAAGAGTGGTGTGGTAAAGCGTGCGTATACTTATGGAAATGAGAGAATATCGGTAGATACGATAGAGTTGACAAAGGAAAGACCAGAGGTAGGCGAGCTAGGCGAATCAGAGTATTATGGATATGATGGACGCGGAAGTGTGAGTCAGATATACAATGAAGTAGGGAATGTGATGACAAGCCATAGATATGATCCTTATGGAGCGTTAGTGACAGCAGGAGCGTCATTTGGGAATATGTATGGTTACAATGGGGAATCCTATAATCTAAAGACAGGCTTACAGTATCTCCGAGCGAGGTATTATGATTCGGAAGTAGGAAGATTTACGAGTGAGGATACGTTCTTTGGTGTGAAAACGAATCCATTAACGCTGCATAAGTATTTGTATGTGAACAATGATCCGTACAATCATAATGATCCAAGTGGTCATTTCTTGAAGAAGATAGTAAGTGGTGTGAAGAGTGCTGTGAATACAGTAACGAATGTGGCGAAACAAGCAGTAGCGACGGTCAGCAATGTAGTGAAAAAGGTAGCGACCACGGTAGTGAATACAGTTAAGACCGTAGCGAATGTAGTATCAACCGGAATAAATAGAGCAGTAACGACGGTAAAG
>JGI994J12354_10005166_pt1 | contig 11337 bp, 11 predicted proteins | sample IntmicLarv3ML3BL_FD_12354 | JGI IMG/M metagenome (IMG submission 12354) | reverse complement strand
AGCTATATTGTGGGCTGCTCAAAAACCAGTTCTTTTCCCACAGAAAAGCTAAACGAGGGATTTGACGGAGCAAAATTTTATAACATGCTCATGTACGGCGGGGATTTATTCGATGTTGAGCTGACTTGTAGGTATTTGATTGAAAACTACCAAGTAAAGAACCTTGTGGTGAACATGGGTCTTGAGGAACTTGTTTACTACAACGTGGAGAGCGACCCCATAAAAGGTCAATTGCACGCCAAGGTTGACGGGAGCAGTATTCCGTTGTTTTACGCGAAACACCTCGCGCTGAACCCCTCTTACGGGCTCAGCAAACTTTTTTCCGTGCCGGCGCGCAACTACCTTGCCACCACTGATTTTGTTTTCGATGTGTCTACCGGTGTGTATGACAAGCGCCAGCGCGACATTGAACCAATAGGTGATCTTGGCAGCTATCTGGAAAAATACCCGACCTTTTTATCAAATAAACCGAATTTCACTGTTCTTCCCCAGGTTGATCATTGCCTCGAATCCATAAAAAGAATCAAAGACATGTGCATGGCAAACAACATAACGCTGACTGTGGTCATCTCTCCGCTCTTTGACTCTGAACTGGATATGTACTACTGTGACGACGTTCGCGTATTCCTCCGCCGGCTCGCCCAGATTACTCCGTACTGGGATTTTTCCGGCTACACTTCTGTCAGCGCAGAGGCGCGGTATTTCTATGATTATGCTCATTTCCGTAATAATGTCGGCTATATGATGGCGGCAAAAATGTTCGGAAATGACGATGACATTTATGTTCCTGATGATTTTGGCTGGTATGTAACCCCCGGAAATATCAGAGAAAGGCTCATCGCCTACGGTGGTTCAGAGGACAGGAACATTGAGCAAATCATTGAGCTCCCTGTTCTTATATATCATCACTTCGTGGAGCCCGGCGAGCCAACTGATGCGATGAAAGTCACAATTGACAGCTTTGAAGCGCAAATAAAAGCTCTAAGTGAAAACGGTTATGGAGCTGTAGACATGCTTGACCTCATAGCCTATGTTGAAAATGGTATTGAGCTGCCGGAAAAGCCGGTTCTTATAACCTTTGATGACGGCTACAGAAGCAATATCACCCTCGCTGCCCCTGTTTTGCGCAAATACGGCATGAAAGCCACGGTTTTTGTCGTTGGCGTGTCTGTTGGCGCAGATACATATAAGGATACCGGCGTTGCAATCACTCCGCATTTCACGTGGGAAGAAGCGCTGGAATACTCGGATGTTATAAATCTGCAAAGCCATACATACGATCTGCACCGAAGTCAAGAACTGGATGGAGACAAGTACCGCTTTGCCGCTGTTCCCGCTCCGGGAGAGGATGATGCGGCATATGTGAAGCTCTTCAGTGAAGATATTATTAAACTGAAAACCGAACTGGAATCGAATATGGGCACAGAGCTTGTCGCTTTTGCCTATCCTCACGGAGCAACCCACGACCTTGCAGAGGTTGTACTCAGTGAAAACGGAATTTATGCAACATTCGGTACCGAAGAGGGTTATAATACCATTGTTAAGGGGCTTCCTCAGAGTCTTAGAGCACTGAAGCGTTTCAGTGTATATTCCAGCACCACTCCGGAGAGCCTTCTGATGATGCTGGAAAAACCTTCAAACACCCAAGAAAGGACTGAATAATATGGACTATACAAAAATCATTATGGATTTTTTTAAGGAAAAGGGAGCCGGAGATGATATTGGTATTGATACCGACCTGTTTGGAAGCGGATTTGTGAATTCCCTGTTTGCTCTGGAGATTGTTGTATTTCTCGAGGATACCTTCAATATCAGGATAAAGAACAAGGATATCAATGAGGAGAACTTTCGCACACTTCAAAATATCAGCGCTCTTGTAGAAAGGATTAAGGGCTGACTATGAGCAGGAAGATAAAGTGCCTCGTCTGGGATCTGGACAATACCATGTGGGAAGGTATACTTCTTGAAAATGACAGAATTGCCCTGCGCCCGCGAATAAAAGAAGTATTTGAGGAACTTGACCGCAGAGGAATACTTCTATCCATCGCAAGCAGAAACGACCACGATGATACCATGCTCGTGCTCAAATCCTTTGGATTTGATGAATTCTTTCTATACCCTCAGATTCACTGGGGAGCAAAGTCTGAATCCATCAAGAGCATAGCGGAATCCCTCAACATCGGGATCGACAGCATAGCTTTTATAGATGACAACCCTTCCGAGCGTGAGGAGATTCGCTTTTCCTGTCCGGAAGTCATGGTGCTCGATGAATTCCAGTATGAGAAGCTTCTTGACCTGCCGGAGTTCCAGCCAAGATTCATCACAGACGACTCCCGTCACAGGCGCGAGATGTATCTGGCGGAAAGTGTACGCAAACAAAGTGAGATAGAATTCCAAGGCTCCAACGAGGAGTTTTTGAAAACACTTGACATGCGGCTCACAATCTCCCCTGTCGGAGACGGTGATCTTGAACGTGTGGAGGAGCTCACCTTGCGGACAAATCAGCTCAATTCCACGGGCATTACCTATGATTACGATGAGCTGAAGGCTTTCATGTCTTCCGAAAACCATGTGTTTTTCATTGCCGGTCTGGATGATAAATTCGGCTCATACGGGAAAATCGGCTTGGCTCTTGCCGAGGAAACCTCTGACGCACTGGATATAAAGCTGCTGTTAATGTCATGCCGCGTAGCAACGCGCGGTATCGGCACAGCGATGCTGATTCACCTTATCCGTATGGCTTCTGAGAAAGGCAAGCGGCTCACCGCTGATTTCAAAGAAACAGGCAGAAACCGTATGATGGGCATAACTTATAAGCTCATTGGCTTTTATGAGGACGGCGATGAAATAGATGATGTCCAGAAGCTGATTTATAAAGGTCCCCCTCGGGAATATCCGGAATACATTGCTATTTCCCTGTCCTGATTACTGAATTATCAGAAAACCCGTCACTTGGTTAGACAAGTGACGGGTTTTCTTAATAATTCTTTTAAGCAATCAATACAGTGGTCTCAAACAGTTGCGCGGGCTGATACCAGAGATTTTATCATAACGTATATCTCCCTGACAGAATAGACCGCAAGCAGACAAAATATAGGTCTATACCCAACTGTATATCTGGGAGCTATCTCTGTCAGCATCAGCACAAAAAGCGATCCGACGATATAAAACACCATTATCAGAATAATATCGTACTTTTTACTGTTCTTACTCATACCTTTTATCATGGCGAGAATACATCCGAACAGAGCTAATGCCAGTATCGGCAGGTCATACATCATTATGGCCTTCTCGTAAGCTCTGAGCTCTTCTGCCGGAGCGCTAGGCGCACTCCCCTCATACCTGTACACCTGGCTTGCAACATATCCGTACGGAAGCCAAGGCCGGAGCTTATCCAGCCCATGTTTTATTATTCCGGTGCCTATATCTCCATATCTTTGCCATGCAGCATCAGCAAAAAAGCTCTGCAGTTCTGTGGGTGTTTCTGCTATTTCCAATCTCTCGGTGAAGAGATCCGAGTCACGCTGATTCCACTGCCCAGTTTCGGAAGCGCCTATATACAGGTTCCAGCCGTATGAGCTTTTTGGCGGTTCATAACCTGTGATGGACTCTACCATTTTAGAATTAGCGGCGCTGAACACCATGAATACCAGACAGATTAACGCAACATGTATAATCTTTGTTTTCATATCGCAAAATTTTGGAAAATTAGTATCCACATAACAAGCGCGATAATCATTATTATTGTCAAAGGCCGAAAAATCTGGGAAGCTCCGCACAGAAGCGCTGAAATAACAAGCCACTTATACTGACCTTTTTTCTCAGTCTCCACCGCTTTAGCAAAGGCAAAAAAAGATAGTATTATAAGCGCCGAAAAGGGAATCTCTGCGTTGCATACTGTGGAATAAATAATCATCATAGGATTCAGGACAATAAGCAGTGCTCCGGCCGCTGCCCATACTTCCGGCATTCTTTTGCGGAAAAATAAATACACCGAGCATGAGACGGCGGACAATGCCGCATAGTTTAAGACCGCCGGTACCATCCTGCTGACACCGAAAATCTTCATCAAGGCGGCAAGAACAGCCGGATATGTAACAGTTCCCGGAAATATCGCTACATACAAAGCCGGAAATTTAAAGCCTTCTTCATACAGCTTCACTGCATTTCCGTAATAGAACTGCATATCTCCGTCACCGATTAACTCCGGATTGCTGAATTTAAAAATCAAACCGCAGGCAAACGTAATAATAACAATGAAAATACAAACATACAGGCTTTTGGGCTTCAGAAGTTCCACAAAAACCAGCAGCAACACGCCGGCTGCCCAAAAAGCAAGATGCCAGGTCACTGCTTCCAGTTCGCTTGCCTTCATCTTAATAAAAAACAAATCATAAAACACTAATATAATAAATACCACGCCGGAAGCGAATATTAATTTTCTAAGTATATCAATGGGCTTCATAGTTATCTCCATCGCGGCATTTTCATATGTTGTTTTCACAAATATACAGCAAGGGTTTTCGCTGTGGAGCAAATAGGATATTTCCATATTTCCGCGCTGTATTTGTTCGTTATATGGCCGCATCCATTGTAACTCTATGTTTTTCCCGATGCAACTAAATAATATTGTATCACCGCACGGAATATAAAGTCAACTGTGCTAAACACACAGAAGTATTCCGGGAGCAGATGGGGCCTTACACAAGATACTGCCGGGACATTTCCCTGCGAAGACGGTGGATAATCCGCTTCTCAAGACGGCTTATATAACTCTGGGATATTCCCATCATGTCTGCTACCTCTTTTTGTGTTTTTTCTGGAAATCCCGCCAAGCCAAACCGAAGCAGAACAATTCTCTTTTCCCTGTCTGACAGATTCTCCACAGCTTCCATGAGCATCCGCTTGTCATCGTCTTCCTCAAGAGGTCTGGACACTTCGTTTTCGTCTGTACCAAGAATATCCGACAACAGCAGCTCGTTCCCGTCCCAGTCGGTATTTAGCGGTTCGTCAAGGCTGACTTCCGTGCGTCTTGTGCTGACTTTTCGCAGGTGCATCAGTATCTCGTTTTCAATACAGCGTGAGGCATATGTGGCAAGCTTTATTTTTTTATCCGCATCAAAAGTGTTTATGGCCTTTATAAGACCGATTGTACCGATAGAAATCAAGTCCTCAATATTAATTCCGGTGTTCTCAAATCTTCTTGATATGTAGACCACCAAACGCAGATTATGTTCGATCAGCGTCTGTTTTGCTCCGGCATCGCCTTCGCTGAGAAGTTTTATTGTTGTTTCCTCCTCGTCTTTCGGGAGCGGCGGAGGCAGAACATCATTTCCGCCTATGTAAAACACAGTGGGCGGGATGTTCAGCCCAAGCTTTGTCATGAAACGCTGAAGTCCAACATATCTCTTTATGCGTTTTTCCAGTCTTTTTTGTAACCTCATCTGTTTTTCCATCTGTTACCTCCATTAATCCGCGCTCCGCGCTCATATGACTGCATCATATCCCCCGCCGATACAGATCCTGCTTGCGGAAATCCCTACCAAAAGATTCTGCACCGGCGCTTTCCTTACCCTCACCTCATCAGGTCTGAAGCAGAGAAGCATTCCCGTGTCAACTCCAATCGCCGAATACGGTATCAACCGAAAACGCCCCTGATATCCATTAATTCGCCCCAGAGCTACCATCGCTTCTATGGGGTCTGCTGTTCTGCAAAGCTCCTTTGCTGCCTCATCAGAGAACAGTTTCAATAAAGCCTCTTTATCTGCCACCATAATCGGCGCTCCGCTGACGGGATCATACAGTGAATTGCCTGTATCACGCAGTGTGCGAATAGATATTTTTCGGCTGGCCAATGTCATTTCAATTTCAAGGACTTCCTTCTCCTGTTTTATGCCCGCTCGCCGGAACACAACGCTTATCAGCAGATAGCAAAAAACAAATGACAGAACCAGAACCCTGCCGGACACAGGCACATAGGGTGCTCCGGAGCCTGTTCCTCCCGCCATCAGGGAAACAGCATATACAGCTCCCCCAAAGGCCGCTGACACCGCAAAGAATATCAGCGCTGTACGAAAAAGGTGCTTTTCTCTGCCGAATGCAATAATGAGCATAAAAACCGCGCTGACTATTTTCATTGCGGCACCTGATAAAAACGCCGTCTGAGGCAAAACAGTGAGAACTGCGTAAATACCCCCCACCGCCGCACCGATTCCCAGCTTTGGTCGGCTTATCACCGCTCCGCTGAGTTTTCCTGTGGCAAGAAGAATAACATAATTTATAGCCATATTGATTGCAAAAAGGCTGTCTATGTAAATCGTATCCATGGCAGTAATGATACCACTTTGTCCACGCAAAGCTTGTCAAATCCAGCACCGGCAAAAACGAAAAAACGGCTTGCCTGATTTTGTATCAGACAAGCCGTTTAGGCATTTATTCTTTTATCAGTTCAGTAACAACATGCTGGCACAGCAGAAGTCCGGCAGTTGCCGGAACCCAAACAAGGCTCCCCGGCACACTGCGCCTTCCCGGCGGCGGCTCTTCCATTTGCTCCGCCTCCATCGCCTGTTCATCACTGAACACCACTGTATGCTTATAGACTCCATGCTTTCTAAGCTCGCGGCGTACAACACGTGCCAGAGGGCATCCTTGCGTCTTTGAAATATCTTCTATTTTCAGCCTTTGTGCGTCGATTTTATTACCTGTTCCAAGAGCCGAGATTATGGGAATCTCTCTTTCCCTCGCAGATATAATCAAATCCACCTTGCAGGACACAAGGTCAATGGCATCGACAATATAATCGAAGGGTTCCGCAAAAAAACTGTCTCTTACAGATGCTTCATAACGCATGACTACAGGATTTACTTTGCACTCCGGAGAGATGTCCCTAATGCGCGCCGCAACAACATCTGCCTTTGCAGCACCTACTGTGGATTTCAGCGCGCAAAGCTGGCGGTTAATATTACTCTCCCCCACTGTGTCCTGGTCAATCACAGTTAGAAACCCAACTCCCGAACGCGCCAAGGCCTCTGCACACCAGCTTCCGACTCCTCCGAGTCCAAATACCGCAACATGGGATTTTTTTAGTTTTTCTAAAGCTTCCGCGCCGAGAAGCATCTCGGCGCGGATAAATTTTTCGTTCATGTTATCCAGTGTCTTTCCAGCTCTATTTGCTAAATATAAATGGGAACTTTGTCGTTACCTGATAGTTTTCTATTCCAGCCTCTATCCATTCAGAGTACTTCTCATTCGTGAGGTCGGCTTTAGAGATAAGGCTGCTGTAAAACTCACCTTCACCGACATAGTACACCGCGTGGTATCCTGCATAGTTGGAGCTCTCACCGTATACAATCCCCGTGTCGCCGGGTTTGCGGCTCTCGTCAAATGTGAAAGCATCGAACTCCGGTACCATCTGACCTTTATAGATGTTCTCATAGAGACCGCCGTTTTCTGCCGAACCCTCATCCATAGTTTCGGCAGTGGCAAGCTCTGCAAAGCTGTCTTCTGTCTTTGCGCCGGACTTCCATTCATCCAGAAGCTCTTCAGCGCGTACACGTGCAGCCTCTTTGGCTTCATCGGTGTACTCGCCGTTCTCGTCGGCATCAGCTTTAATAAGGATGTGGCGCATTGCGCGGGTGTTGTAATGATTGTCCTCACGGTCGAGATACATCATGACATAATAGCCGTTTGTGTCTTCAATGGCTTTAACATCGCCTTCCTTGCGCGCTGCATCGAGCAGCCACTCTGAATAGGCGCCGTTAATTGATTGGCCTACAGCGCTGTACTGGGTATACTCAGGATCCTCAAATATTTCTTCTTGTCCCTCTGCTGCGTTTTCCACCGCCTGTGCAACAAAGCTCTCTTCGTCAGTAATGGCTTTTGCCATTGCCTCTGCCTTTTCTTTAGCAGCAGCCATAGCCGTTTCAGCGTCTATGCCTTCTTCCTCATTGGCTGAGCCGTCAATAAAGAACTGACGGTATGTCAGGACATCATAAGTATCCTTCTTCTCTGTATAATGCGCTTCAATCTCGTCCTCGCTGAACTCATAGGAATCCAGAATCTGCTGAGTATATGCCTGCGCAATGGCTGTTTTTGTCAAAATCTTTTCAACCATCTTGATATTTGAACCTTTGCCGAAGTTAGCCTGAACAAGCTGATTTTTGCTGGCGTATCCAAGGTCAGCATAGGAATCAAATCCGGCAAGATTCGTTGCAATAGAATCCTTATCCTCCTGGCTGAGCTCAAACCCGTTCTTTTCAGCCTCATCGCAGAGGAACTCTATCCTCCGCATTGACTCAAGCGCGTCGTTTTCAAAATAATCTGCCCATGTACCATCTCCGAACCAGCTGTCCTGCTTGTCCAGCGGTATTGACGGGTCTATGAGAGAGTTTCCGTATTGTGAGTTCAGGTTATAATATGCAGTGAAATAATAATAGTTAAATTCTGCCGTGGTATAATTGGTGCCGCCGATGCTCAAGCCCGGCATCATTGTATAAAAAAAGCTGGAATTAATTACTACGACTGCTAAAATCAGCACTGCAACCACAATAATGCCAATTGTCTCCTTATGCATGCCGCGCTTTTTCTGGGCAGCTCGTTTCTTACTGGATTTCTGCCTCATTTCCGCTCCATCCACAGGCGGATCCTCGCGCCTTCTCTTTTCCTGTGATGCACTCATTGCGTCCTCATCCTTTTTGTATTCATTAATTTATCATCGTTGATATAAAACATACCCAAGTATTATACATTATAAAGCCCGGTGTTTCAAGAAAAATATTATGCTTCAATAAATCTGCCGCGAATTATATCCACAGTTTCCTGCGCAACTCCGCATTCCCGTACATATCCCGCCATGCCGCCGTATGTACTGCTGATATACTCAAGCAACATAACCATGTTTTCCCATTTAGTGCTAAGAAACGGGTTTGATCCTTCAATATCCATGTCCACCGGTACATATTTGCTCATCGCTTTAAACATATCACGCAGATATATTTCACTTACGCAATAATCTGCTGCAATGTCACTCTCTGAAACGCCGCAAAGCCCCAAAAGCACCGCTGATATGATTCCTGTGCGGTCTTTTCCCGTGGTGCAGTGGAAAAGTACCACGCCCTCACTGGCGGCAATTGTTTCTAGCACGGTTTTTACCCAATCCTTTTTTTCCTCTGCCATCTGTACATAGTGCTTGCCCCAAGTAAAGTCCGCAGACATGTCTTTGAGCATATCTTTTGCCGCTCCTCGGACAACATTTTCGTCAAACACCGGCAAATGGATATATGTAATCCAGTCCTGAGCGGAAAGAACATCCGCTGTTTTGGCTATTTCCTCCCCGCCGCGAAAGTCGATCACCGTTTTTAACCCATATTCTTTAAAAAACGTAAAATCACTTTCCTAAGGCTGGCAGGAACCTCGCTTCTTAAATATCTCCCAAAAGCGGTTAAGCCCTCCGGACATGGAAATCCTCCCAGTTCACGGGCATTAGCAAGCCCTTCAAGCGGTAAACGCCTATAATTTCCCATTACCTATCCCCCTTCTGCAAACAAGTTTAAAGATTATATTGCGAATTATAACACAGTTTTCTCTGCTCTGGAGTTAATTATTTGTAAATTCATTTCCATCGACAGCAACTCCCCTTTTCCGCCCAAAGCAAATAGTAGACGAGTTCTTTTTTTTATGGTATCATCTTGATGGGTTTTTATAACTGAATTAAACATAAATAACCATATCAGAACATTATTAAAGTTCATTTCACGGCAGCCTATGCTCACTGCTAAGCGGTGTCCCGAAAACTGCCGTATGCAAGAATAAGGAGACTTTTATGCAAACAACCATTGACAACAACATGGCAAACCTCCGTCTAGCCGTTTTGATTGATGCAGACAATGCCCCACGTGACTGTATCAAAGGCTTGATGGAAGAACTTGCCATCTATGGCGTTCCCACTGTAAAACGCATATACGGCGACTGGACAAGCCCAAATCTGAAGAGCTGGAAGGATTCCCTTCTGGAAAACGCTGTAACCCCCATACAGCAATACAGCTACACCTCCGGAAAAAACTCTACAGACAGCGCAATGATAATCGACGCCATGGATATACTTTACGGCGGCAGAACCGATGGGTTTGTTATCGTGTCCAGTGACTCCGACTTCACACGTCTGGCAATCCGCCTGCGTGAAACCGGAATGTATGTTATCGGCATTGGCGAGCGCAAGACACCCAGCCCTTTCATTGTGGCTTGTGATAAGTTCATATATATTGAAGTCCTGCGTGACCGGACAAAGAAAATCTCAGCAGAAACAGAAACCGCAAAAAAACCGGATAATCAGAAAAAAGCCCCTGCAAAAAAGGTGCCTCAAAGCCGGTTGAGAAACGTGTTCCGGACGACATAGTGGAAATTATAGCAGACTCTGTTGCCGACATTGCAAATGATGACGGTTTTGCGGATATGTCTAACCTCTCAAACCTTATAAACAAAAAGCGTCCGGACTTTGATCCCCGCAACTTTGGCTTCGGAAAGCTCAGCAACATGATGAAATACCTTGACAGGTTTGAGGTTCAGGTACGTGAGACCGGCGACCCACACGCAAAACCGATGTACATCAGAGATCTGGAGGCATAGAATGCGCGATAAAAAACTTCGCAAAAAACGCCGTGTCGGTGCGATTGCTTTTCCCCTTGCCGCCCTTGGTATAGCGGCGGTGCTCTTTGTTGACAACAGCGGTCTTTTTATTACAAATACGCTCTACGAACTTAAAGTACCCGGACTTCCGGAGGCATTCTCCGGATTCCGTATTGTCCAAATCTCCGACCTGCATGGAGAGGAATTCGGAGAAAACAGTGAGCGTCTTATCGAGCAGGTGCGCTCACAGAGTCCCGATATAATTGCGCTCACAGGCGATATCGTAGATTTTTCCACAGATATGGCAGTTCTGGAGAGGCTCGTCCCCCAGCTTGTTGAGATTGCTCCTGTATTTTATGTCAGCGGCAATCATGAATGGGGCTCCAGAACTATAAGTAAATTTGAACCTATACTTACTCAAAGCGGCGCAACTTATCTGAAAAATGAGTATATTCCTTTAGAAAGGGACGGCAGCCGCATTATTCTCTGCGGCGTAGAGGATCCAAACAGCTGGGCAGATATAAAGCACCCCGATGAGCTTATTGATGAACTCCGCACAGAATATCCGGATGACGTTGTTGTCCTTCTTGGTCACAGAAATTACTGGGTAACCGAATATCCCAATCTCGATGTATCTGTGATTTTATGCGGTCATGCCCACGGCGGAATAGTACGCATACCTTTTGTGGGCGGGCTTTTAGATACCTCACATAG
>JGI994J12354_10005165_pt1 | contig 11339 bp, 10 predicted proteins | sample IntmicLarv3ML3BL_FD_12354 | JGI IMG/M metagenome (IMG submission 12354) | reverse complement strand
TTCGGCTGCACATGGTCACAGCCGACTTTTCTGGCGCAGGAAGCCATGAACGTATAAGTATTTTATACTACATTTTCTCGCAGTGTTGACATAAGTCCAGGAAGAGGTGAATAATAAAATTGTATTCTTTACCGTATAAAGAGACGAGAGATAGTTGATGGAACTGTACCAGTATATTGTTTTTGAAGACATGGCATGTCAAACACTTTGGGTATGCCTTTTACTTCTCTCTAAGCTCCGGCATAAAACGGCTTTTCGCTCACCCTTTTTTGTTCAGTCTCATGGGGTTTGCTCTTGGCGCTTTTTCGCGTTTCATTTTAAAGAAGAGAGCCTTTATGATGGGAGGTAATAATTCAAGTGATCGCATTGAATCGTCTATTATAATTCCTGTTCACAACCAGTGGCACTTAACTCAGAATTGCTTATCTGCTCTGAAGAGAACTATCATAGGGAAATCATACGAAGTCATTGTTGTTGATAATGGTTCTAGCGATGCGACAGTCAAGGAATGCCCTGCCCTGGGAGAAGCTCTCTTTGGAAGAAAGTGTTTTTATTATCACCGTTTAGAGTGCAATCTTAATTTTGGCCCAGCCTCCAATCTTGGTGCTACTTTTGCCAAGGGTGAATTTTTAGTCTTTTTGAACAACGACACTGTTCCGCTATTTGACTGGTATGAACCTCTTTTGAACGACTTCGCACTTTTTCCAGATATTGCGGTCACTGGCCCGCTGTTGCTGTATCCTAAAAGAGAACCCTTCGGTTTCACTGTTCAACATTTGGGAGTGCTAATTTCTCCGACACTAAAAGTGGGACACTTATATGAAGGCATTCCCGCAGAATCTTTGCTGGCTCAAAAACGTCGCTTTTTTCAGGCAATCACTGCTGCTTGTATGATGATACGCAGGAAGATGTTTGGTGATATAGGTGGGTTTGACGAGCGTTTTGTCAATGGTTTTGAGGATATCGATTTATGCGTTAGGCTATGGCGAGCTGGCTACAAAATGACGGTAAACCCTAAAGCAAGAGTGATACATCATACTAGTCAGACTTCGGGTAGATATAAACATGAAACGGAAAATTTCCGCCTTTTGATGCAGGGAAATCTACAGTTGCTTGCACCCGATTGGCATATTCACCTACAAAATGACGGCCTCCGCCCGAAGGTCAACAGCTGGCTTTCCTGTTATCCTGAAGATCCTGGTCAACTGGAAAACCTGCTGCCATTGGCCGAATTGAGCATGCCGGAAAAAAAGGAAGCCCTCCTTGTTCTGATAAATAAATTTCCGCTTGATTATCGTTTATATAACGCTTTAGCGGATGTTCTGGAATTTGAAGGAGATTCGGAAACGGCCATTGCCATTTTGGAAGCCGGGCTGAAAATCTGCTCTGAACCTGATATGTGTATAGCGTTGAAGCGGAATGCGGCTCAATGCGGCAATAGAGAGCTGGAGCAACGGGCAACCGCCCTGTTGAAAAATTTTCTCATGCCTTTTTCCTCCTATGTGAATTTGGCTGAACAGCAACAAAACTGGTGTGCATCTATAAGTCTTGTAGAATTGGCTGAAATCTACGCAACATGGGTTGCCAACAAAAAAACAATTTTTGAAGAATACCACCGTCCGCTTACGAAACGCCTGCGGGATATGCTGACCGAAGAGGCTACGGGAACCTCTCTCATGGGCGCAGACTCTACAAGCAGGAAGAGTAGGCGGCCTGTTGTTTCGGTAATTATTCCATCATACAACTACGCGCACTTTCTTCCCTATACGCTGGAGAATGTGCTGGCAGAATCAGATGTCAGGCTGGATATCATAGTAGTGGATGACGGCTCTGTGGATAATACCACTGAGGTGGTGAAATCCTTTGGTAACGATGTGCGTTACATCAAGCAGGAGAACCAGGGCCCATCTGCGGCCAGAAACACAGGCATACGGCTGGCCGAAGGGGACTACATTGTTTTTTGGGATGCCGATGATTTTGTCTATCCGGGTACTTTGATCAGCCAATGCAAGACGTTGGAACGTAATGCAGAGGCTGGCCTGGCTCTTTGCCACAACCAGCTTTTTGAAAGCCCCGACCCTGCGGGCCCCTTTTCGCCGAGGGGCCGTTTTTCCGTGCCCAACGGGGCGTTTCCCGTACTCTTCTGCCACCACAATGTGGCTCCAATCCATGCGGTTATGGTCAGGCGATCCATTGTGGAAAAAGTCGTTTCTTTTGATGCCGCTTTGCACGCCTGCGAGGATTATGATTTTTGGCTCAAATGCCTGGCGCAAGGATGCCAAATCGCCATCAATGACAGCGGCCTTGCTCTTTATCGAAAACATGCCCAGAGCTTAAGCACCCAGAAACATCAACAACAGTTGATGCTCGAAGCTATAATGCGAGACCGCGTTGAACGGTTGCTGATAGACAACGAGACTTTCGCGGCAGGGCTGAAGGCAAATGGCTGGCTTGCACAAGCGGCGCGTTGTTTTGATCTGGTATTCCGCCTTAAGGATTTCGCGCCGGAAGAGTCCGTCAGGCTCGTGAAATCTGCCCTTCTCGCCATAAAAAATATGGCTAAATCTGCTGCAGTTAGCACGGCAAGCAGCCTTTATGTTGGTAGCGCAGGGAGCGTTAGTAAATATCATGCCCTGCTATGCGTGGAATATCTGGACGCTTTCTCCTCCGCTCATATGGATGGCGCCTATCAAACGCAACAGATTCTAAAAAAACTCTTTCCTGAAACCGCACTTGGTAGGTCGCAACGCTCACGACTGAAGAAAAAATTGTATACTCAGCAAAATATTCCCAATTTGTATATTTCCGATTTTGTAGAATGGAAGTTGGAACGCGATATTGTCCCCATAACTCCAGATATTACGTAGAAAAGATGCCTACATCTTTCAATGAAGGGGCCACCGGTTGAGTCTGCGTATGCGTGGCATCATAAACGTCGTTCAAGGGATCGAGAGATGGATTTCGTAATAATTGTTCTGCGCCCCGCTGTCTGGTTTGGTAAATTATTTTACGGAGAAGTAGATGTACACTCGCCTTAAACAGGCTGTTGGCGATATCCTTAAAGCGCACCCAGTACTCGGCAAAAAGGCGTTTGATAATGGTATTGCCTGGTGGGGCAACTCGCTGTGCTGCGGTGGGGTTGAAAAGCAGCTTGTAGAAACAGCAAAAAGGATGTTTTCGCATAAGATTCCCCTTTCTCTTTTGGCAAGCAATCTGGATGAAAATAGGGGTAACGCCTTTTTTTATTCTGCTGCAACACCCTATTTTTCAACGATAAATGCAATAACAGAGGAGGAATTTTTTGCGCAAAAATACGCCAACATCCTGTCTCATATCCTTCCCCGGCTTGAGCGTATGCCAAATCCTGCGAGGACTGCGCTAGGAGATTGTTGTCTGGCTTTACTCCATCTCCGGCCTAAAATTTTTCAGGTATGGAACGCAGACTACCCACACATAGTTCTGGCAGCAGCCATTGCAGGAGTCCCCAATATCATCGTTGCAGCACGCTCGATGTCGCCAGAAATGCGTTATCCGTTTGGTTTTGAGGGACCGGATGATACACTGTGCCACGCTATCTACAAAGGGATACTGGAGTCCAGAACGCTTTACTTTACTGCGAACAGCCGCGCGGGATGTCTTGCCTATGAGCGTTGGCTTGGGCTTGATCCTGGCAGCGTGATCTATACCCCAAACGTGTTTGAACCACTTCAAGAAGGCGAGGTCTGCATAACGCGAGCAATGAACCTCAAGCGCGAGTTGGGTATTCCAGCGTCGTCCAAAGTGATAGCAGGGCTTTTGCGTTTTGTCTCCATCAAGGATCCCGCCTTGTGGGTTAATGCTGCCGCTCAAGTATTGCTAGAAAAAACAGATGTTTATACAATAATTGCTGGGGATGGGCCATTGCGTAATGCCGTGGTGGATGGCATTGCCCGTCTGGGCCTTGCTGACCGTTTTCTTTGCCCTGGAGTAGTCGAAAACACTACCGATTTTCTGGAAATGGCAGATATTGTTCTGCTAACATCCCATGTTGAGGGCCTTCCCAATGTTCTTATTGAAGCGCAAAGGCAAGGCGTTCCTGTGGTAACAACTAATGCTGGCGGGGTACATGATATTGTCGTGCATGGCGAGACAGGCTTTATTGTTGAAGAACGAAACCCGTTTGTAATTGCAAAGTATCTGGGATGGATTCTTGATAACGAAGAATGGTATGAATCAGCAAAAGTAAAAGCGGCAAGCCATATCAGAAATACGTTTGAGAGTGAATCCGCTTTGGAAAACCTGATGGCGCTTTATACAAATATAACCATGCCGAGCCTTCCCCGGTAATTACTTTATGTAATTTCAAGGATGTCTGAATGATACATATACTCTGTTACGAAGGCGTTCACACATGGATTCTTGGAAAATTTGCCAAAAAAATGCATGAATATCTGGGGTTGTTTGCAGTAGATGCAGAAATAGCAGGAGAAAAGAGTCCTGCTTCTTCTGTTATCCACCATATAACTTACGGCCCTGCCCCCTACGAGAAAATTGCCCCGGTTGAAACATTGATGATAACGCACCTGGATACGGAAAGGAAACTCCATCAGGTAAAGCAACAGCTGAAAAGTTTCAACATGGGAATATGCATGTCTGGCGATCATAGAAGTATGCTGATACGCGCTGGCCTGCCGGAAGACCGTTTATGCGCCGTTCCTCAGGCTCATGATGGAGCCATAAAACCACGCCCCATTGTTCTGGGTATTGCCAGCAAAGTACATGACGATGGAAGAAAAAATGAATGGGATATTGTAAAATCCTTACAACAGTTTCCCCCTGGAGTCTTTCACCTGAAAATCATGGGGGCTGGATGGGAAAAGCAGGTCGCTGCTCTTTTAGGACAGGGGTACAATGTAGAGTATCACGCTGCTTTTGATTACGAACAGTATGTGAATTCATTTATGCCCTCACTCGACTATTGGCTATATTTTAGTCATGATGAAGGTTCTATGGCATTTCAGGATGCCATTGCTGCGGATGCGAAAATTATTGCCACCCCGCAAGGCTTTCATCTGGATGTTCTGGGTGGCATAGACCATGTGGTCAATGATATGCATGATCTGCACATGACCCTGCACAATATCCACATGGAGCAGCAACAACGCGTTGCACGGGTTTCCCGCTGGACATGGGCGGAACATACATGGCGGCATCTGGTGATATGGGATTATCTGCAAAATATGGTTTTCCGTGACGCTCTTGCGGAAGAGAAGGTGTTCATAAACCTTCTTCCCAGGCTGGAGCAGTCCGTAGGAAGGGCCCTGCAATACGAGATGGTGGCCCGGCCTGTGCCGGAGATGGATGCCTTGGTGCTTGCAGCCAAACTGGCAGAAGAAAAAGGCATGCAGCAACTTGCAGCGCAGTACAGACGAAAGGCACTGGTTTTTTATCCCAAAAATGACGCATTGCGGAGCATGGTCTTGCAACTGTATCCCAGTGTGCAAAATTTTGTGCCTGCATAAGGCTGCAACATACAAGAGGGGCTATGAAAAAGGCGCTGATTACAGGTATTACCGGGCAGGATGGAGCGTATCTAGCCCGTTTTCTGCTGGATAAAGGCTACCGGGTTCACGGCCTGAAGCGGAGAACATCCAGCTTCAATACACAACGGATTGATGAGATATATCAAGATATTGATGTCCCCGATCCTACTTTGATCCTGCATCATGGGGACATGACGGACAGCAGCAGCCTGATTTCCATTATTCAGAAAGTTATGCCAGATGAAATTTATAACCTTGCCGCCCAGAGTCATGTAAAAGTTTCCTTTGAAACCCCCGAGTACACAGCGGATACTGTGGGGCTAGGGGCGCTGAGAATTCTTGAATCAGTGCGTCTGCTTGGGCTTGTGGACAAGGTGCGCATTTATCAGGCGGGAACTTCGGAGATGTACGGCCTTGTACAGGAATCGCCGCAACGGGAAACAACCCCGTTTTACCCGCGTTCTCCTTATGGCTGTGCCAAGCTTTTTGCCTACTGGACAATGGTGAATTATCGGGAAGCCTATAACATCTACGCCTGTAACGGCATACTGTTCAACCATGAATCCCCCCTGCGCGGGGAAACATTTGTTACCCGCAAAATTACCAGAGGGCTGTGCCGTATTCTGCTTGGCCTTTCCCCCTGCCTGCATTTGGGAAACCTGAATGCCCTGCGGGACTGGGGACACGCCAAAGACTATGTGGAAATGATGTGGCTGATGCTGCAACAGGACACGCCGGATGATTACGTTCTGGCCACGGGCGAACAGCATTCTGTTCGCGAATTTGTGGACATTGCTGGTGCGGAATTGGGGATGAAATTTCGCTGGCAGGGAACAGGCGTTGATGAGGAGGGGCGGTTGGAATCTTTTGACGAAGGCTGTATTGTTGACATGTTGAAAAAATCTCTTGAAGCGGAATCAGAAGTCACCCGGACAAAACTTTCGCATGTAAAAGATGTTTTGAGAATGATTGTGACCACAGCTGATCTGGTTCCTGGAAAGCCTGTTGTCCGGGTGAATCCCGAATATTTTCGGCCAACAGAAGTGGAAACACTGCTGGGTGATGCTGGCAAGGCAAAAAAACAGCTTGGCTGGCAGCCAAAAATATCTTTTCCCGAACTGGTGCGAGAGATGGTTGAAAACGACTTCATGCAGGCACGGCGTGACAGCCTGTGTATACATGCTGGCTTGGAAGTTCCGGGAGGCAAGGAATAATGGATACAATTCCTGTATGTACCCCACTTCTGGATGGCAGGGAACTGGAGTATGTTCAGGATGCTGTGGCTTCCGGCTGGATCAGTTCATCTGGAAAGTATGTGGCTGCCTTTGAAGAAGCCTTCAGTGCCTATTGTGGTGTAAAGCATGGTATCGCGGTATGTAACGGAACGGTTTCCCTTCATCTTGCCCTTGTGGCGCTGGGGATTGGCCCGGGTGATGAGGTTGTTGTTCCTGATTTTACCATGTCGGCTTGCGCTTTTTCTGTGTGCTATACCGGGGCAAAGCCTGTGTTTGTTGATGCAGACGCGAAAACATGGAATCTGGATACGGAAAAAATTCGGGAAAAAATTACTTCCAGAACAAAAGCCCTCATGGCAGTGCATATTTTTGGCAACCCCTGTAACATGGCTAGCATTGGGCAACTAGCAGAAGAGTATGGGCTGGCGCTGCTGGAAGATGCGGCCCAGGCACACGGAGCCCGCTATGCCGGAAAAACTGTGGGAAGTCTGGGCTCTATGGCCTCTTTCAGCTTTTTTGCCAATAAAAACCTGACAACCGGTGAAGGCGGCATGGTGGTCACGGATGATGAGCAACTTGCCGTGCAGTGCAGGTACTACAAAAATATCTGTTTTCCCATGAACGGCCCCAGAAATTATATTCATGAGGATATCGGCTTCAACTACCGCATGAGTAACCTTCACGCGGCAATAGGCCTTGCGCAAACGGAAAAAGCCGAACAATACAAGAAAATGCGTCAAAGAAATGGCCATCTGTACAATGAACTGTTGGGGGAAATTCCCGGTGTTTTGTTGCAGCAAGTTGAGAAAACAGCGGAAAGCGTGCATTGGATGAATGGCATTTGTGTGGACCCGAAAGAATATGGAAGAACCCGTGATGAACTTATGCAACATCTTGCCGCCAATGGGGTAGAAACCCGTCTGTTTTTCAACGGGATGCATCGCCAACCCTCACTGCAAAAATATGGTTGCGACTGCGCAGGAACATACCCGGTCAGCGATATATTGGCAGATAATGGCCTGTATCTGCCAAGTGGCAGTGGGCTTGAACATGAACAGATTTCCCGTATCTGCGGGTTGATTGCTACTTATAGGCGGTAGAATGGATACGCTTTCTTTTGACTGTTATGCTGCCTACTACAACTGCCTGTATCAGGATAAAAACTATGCCGAAGAGGCAGAATTTGTACTTGCGTTGCTACAGGCATATGGCGCTTTTTCACAAGCAGCAGATGCGGCAACGACTTTGAGCGTAAAAAAAACGGGCCACCCAGAAAAGCAAAGTGAATTTGCAAGACTGAGTGGGGCAGATGATGTTCGCGGAACGCTTCTGGAGCTTGGCTGCGGAACGGGTGGTCATGCTTTTGAAATGGCCAGGGTTGGCTATGTTGTGCAAGGCGTTGATCTGTCCCCGCAAATGATACGCATGGCGCAGTTTGTGCCGTTTACAGAGCAGAATTCTGGATGCCCTGCCCCGGAATTTATCGCAGGCGATGCCCGCAGTGTACGGCTGGGCAGGCATTTTGACGCTGTGGTATCACTGTTTCATGTTATGAGCTATCAGACGGACGAAAAGGATTTGTTGGCTGTACTGGAAACCGCTAAGGCGCATCTACTGCCCGGTGGTTTTTTTCTGTTCGATTTCTGGCATGGTCCGGCTGTGCTGAAAGACAGGCCCGGCCCGCGTGAAAAGCATATGAGCAATGATTCAGTGCACGTCACAAGAGTTGCGCAACCACAGTTGGAACTGGATAAAAATATAGTTCATGTCGACTTTAGTGTTTCCGTGCAGACCAAAGCAACCGGGGAAACTAGTTCGATTTTTGAAAGGCATAGTATGCGGTACTGGTTTTTGCCAGAGTTACGATTTCTGGCAAAGTGCGCCGGGTTGGAATTGCTATACAGTGGTGCGTGGATGCAGCACAGCCTACCGACAGATGATGACTGGTATGCCTGGGTACTGCTGCGTGCATAATCTGTAATCACATGCGGGCCGAAACATGCTGGAATACATAAGAGATGGCGATGAAACCCTTGTGGTCATCATTCGTAGCGGGTACACTAGTAGTGGCCTTAATTTTTTTACATCTAATGATTCCTCATTACAACTTGGCTATATGCAACATCCAAAGGATCATGTCATTCCGGCACATGTGCACAACCGTGTGACAAGAACAGTGGAAAAAACCATGGAAGTGCTGCTTGTCAAGTCCGGCGGGGTGCTTCTGGATATATACACTGAAAATGGAAGCCTTTTAGGACAGCGGCAGCTATGCCCCGGTGATGTGGTGTTGCTTGCAAGCGGTGGACACGGCATGACCATGCTGGATGATGCAGAAATTATTGAAGTGAAGCAGGGGCCATACCTTGGGGACAGGGACAAGGTGCGGATTGGCTAGAGTGGGGGAGTCGATAAGAGATCAGAACATGAAAGGTGTTCAGGTATTCGAATGTCGTTGAAAACAAGCCACAGGCAGTACCATTTCGGGAGGAATTAATGGGTGTTTTTCCAAAACTCAAAATTGGCGATGATATTTCACCACCCTTTTTCCACGGGGTATTTGAAAACCTGGAAGACTTGCCAAAATTGGAGTATCCTGAAGGATTTGAATCAAACGAATGGGTGATCACTGAGTTGGTTCACCTTTATAATCTGGCTCAACATGGTACAATTGATCGTCATTTGGTCCCTTTTTTTAAAATGGTCATTAACAGACTTCGTAGCGTGGAGAGGTTAAGTATTTTAGATTTTGGCGGTGGTATCGGGGATAACTATATCCAACTCAAAAAGGTACTGCCAGGAGATTTGCTTGATAAGGTACAGTATACAATAATTGACAAGCCAGGAAGCATAGGAGTTGTTAAGTCATTACACAAAAATGTTCGTTGCTTTTGTAATGTTGAGCAAGCCGTAACTGGCGGTGAAAAATATGATTTGGCCTTGTTCAGTGGTGTGCTTATGTATGTAAGCAACTCTCCTAAACTGATAAAAAGCATTAAAAACTTTTTTAAGTGTGACATTTATATAACCAGAACGCTTTTTACGGACACAATGCCGACATACACAACCGTTCAATATATTTCTCCTGGAGACGGACCATTTTTGGGGAAATTTATTGGGGTTAATTTTTCGACGATATGGAACAGTCAATTCTTTTTTGAACAGGCGGAAATTCCGCCTGAACAGATTCTGATTTTTCATGGATACCAACAATACAACGATGCATTGCAAAATCTTCCGCCGAAATACCGCGATGCAAAATATTATGCGATATATATAAGTAATGACGAATCAAGCCGTTATAATACGGCTTGGTATAATTTAGTTGCTGAAAGCTAAAAATGTCTGGCAGGCTTGTTTTGATGCTTGTTGAGGCAAATGAAAACCATAACAACGTAAATATAAATACGTCAGACAGGTTTGCCGGGCAGGGGGGCGAGTGTAGTATTTAGGGACGTGGCGGAAGTTTTCCCTTCCTTTGCGGGTAGCGCAATTGTACGCGGCATTTTTCTCTACCCTAAATGATGCCATTGCGTGCGAATCGTTACGTAAAACGAAGTCATTCTTTTTCGCAGCGCTGGTGTTGGAAACGTAGCAAAACAGAATGGTCATTCCGACGACGCCGATAAACGACAGGACAAGAATACTACGGCAAAACCTGTTCATTGAAATATCTCCTTGAGGTATTGCTGGTTGAAGTTTTTATGCAGCTACACTCTCAAGGTTGTATGAAGAATTTATTACAGATATATGTCTTTTATGGGCTGCAGAGTCTGCCTTGCGGCACAACACCATACGCGGCAGTACCAGTTGAAGCGTTCCGTCTTGCCGTTGGTTTATAGACGATATGGGCTGGTTGTCTGCAATAATCAAAAAACTGTCTTCAAATCCAATGCTTGTCATATTCACTTGATATGAGAGTTTTTCCGGCTGTATATCCGCGTCAAAATACTCAGCGGAAGAATTCATATTTTTTGATGATTTTTTTGGAGCAGAGAGCAAAACGCGTTTGCCCTTTAAAAAAGGCAAGAAGGGCAATAGAGAGAGTGGGGGTATGTAACGATGGCGATGGTGCTCAAGGCTACCACAGACGGGACAGTACGCTTGAGGAATAATGCCAAAAGGGCCAAACTGGGCAAGCCAAAACCGGCAGCTATTATATAGTCTGCTGATTCCAAAAAAACTCTGGCATCTTACATATTGTGGCGAGATATTTTGTCTGAAAAACTATAAAATTTTAATAGTACTTTCGCAACAATCGCACCGCCTTGCCAGGAGTTGTCATAATGTGTGTACAGGGCCATCAAGGCCCTGCCGGAAGAGTCCGGGGGCAGAGCTGTCTCCCGAAACATCCCTGCACGAACGTCTATTTCTTGGCGCACCCCGCGCGCAATTTTTGTAGCAGAATATCAAAGTCTATGGGTTTGCCAATGTGGTCGTTCATCCCGGCCTTAAGGCATCGTTCGATATCTTCGCGGAACACGTTGGCTGTCATGGCGATGATGGGTATTTGTTTCGCCCATGGGATATCGTCCATTCCCCGGATGCGGCGGGTGGCGTCGTAGCCGTCCACTTCGGGCAT
>JGI994J12354_10005164_pt1 | contig 11340 bp, 7 predicted proteins | sample IntmicLarv3ML3BL_FD_12354 | JGI IMG/M metagenome (IMG submission 12354) | reverse complement strand
GCATATTTGTATGCTGTGCGGTTCGAGTTGAATACTTTCTTCACGTATCCGATGAAACCGGAATCCATTACCAGTGCGTCATTGTTGCATGCTTTCACTGCTTTGTACAGGAAGTAGATCATGAACGCAAAGAAGAATCCGTAGAATGCCGCTTCGGTTCCGTTAGACAATACCGTCTGCGATATCACGACGGCACATACAGCGTAGAGCAGTGCTGATATTATGCCGGCCTTCTTGCTGAACATCTCTCTGCCGATCAGGTACACAGGAATACAGGTCAGTGCACCGAATATGGCTGTTATCCATACCAGCGTACCGATCGCTGCTGTCGACTGAGAGACTCCGAACAATGTGACGACCTTTGCGATCATCGCGACCAATGCATCCATAAGCGGGGGGTTGACATTCATTGCACCCCACGGAGCATTCATTGACGTATCGAACACCAAAAGGGATCCGTTCTCCATAATGTATTCGATTATCCTCAAGTGATAACTTGCATCTGAACCTCCGGACAGTGCATATCCTCCGGCGACCGCTGCGTCGTATGCGAAAAAGACCCTTAGGACGGCAGCGATGAAGATTATCGACGAAAGCACGAAGATTATCTTCCAATTATCACTGATCCCTGCTCTTTTCTTCTTGGCGACGCCTTCTCCGGACGATTCCTGTGACTTTTGTCTGAATTGGCGCATTATATATTCTCCGCTCTAATGAGTAGCGTTGCATTATAAACCACGTATATATGTTTTTAGGGATTTCTTAGCGCGCTCCTATTTAAAGAGCGTTTTAAAGGACCGCTCGTATCTCTGCGCATATCCTTTTGGCCTCGGAAACGGGGTCTTCCGAAGTGTATATGGTACGTCCGACTATTGCATAATCCGCACCCGCTGATATTGCGGATGCCGCGCTGCCGCCTTGGGTGCCGACACCGGGGGACAGTATCTTCCTGGTACCGATGATCTTACGGATATCAGCGATCCTTTCCGGCCTTGTTGCAGGCGCGATGAAACCGTCCACGTTGCATTCGACGCCGAGTCTGGCCATCTCCTCCGCATGGAGAGCGGTGAACATCTTGCCGCCGGGATGACTCATTTCCGTTACGGCGTAAACTTCGGCATCGCCTGCGGCTTCCACCGCGGCTTTCAACGAATCGTCGCCGGTGAAAGCGTGGACGATGACGGCAGAAGCACCTCTTTTGACTGCATTCTCGACGATCAGACTGACGGTGTTCGGGATGTCCGCGACCTTGAAGTCACATATCACATCGGTCAGTTTCGAAAGGCGTGTGATCATTTCCGGCCCCGCACTGAGCACGAGAGGCCAATTTATCTTCACTGCGTCGATGTACTCTTTCACGGAATTGACTACCTTGAAGGCCTTCTCTGCATCTGTTTCGTCTATCGCAAGAACGAGCCGGGTGTTCTTCTTCATCATACCGTCATAGCACAGAGAACTAATAAACTGTCGCATTCGCCTTTCCTTTCCGATACACCATAACAGTCGCAAAAAAGAGAAAATACACATGTGCCAGCATTATGGTATGTTCGTTTTCCTTACGCATGGGCGGTATTCCTTCGCGGGCGGTCCGGAATGTCATTGTTCCGATAATGATATATCGTCATTACCAAATGACGACGTATGCGGTCACGGTCTTTGGAGTGCGGTTCGGTCGCCAAAGGAGAATTGGCGGAAGGTTGTAAACTGTGTACCGAAGGTTGTAAAATGGTGCTGTTCATAACCGGAAAATGCGAAACCGGGTGCTTCTACTGTCCCGTGTCGGACAGCAAGATGGGTTCGGACAGCATATTTGCAAATGAACTTGCGGTCGCGTCCCTTGAGGAGATCATCGAAGAGGCCAAGAGTATGGATGCTCTCGGAACCGGCATCACCGGCGGCGATCCGTTGATGAAGATGGATCGCACCCTGAAAGCGATAAAGATACTGAAGGAACAGTTGGGGAAAGAGCATCATATTCATTTGTACACTTCGACCATCGACCTCAAAAAAGTAAAGGAACTTGCATCAGCGGGATTGGATGAGATACGTTTCCATCCCTCCGCGGACATCTGGGAGTCAGTGAAAGGAACCGAATTGGGCGATATCGTGAAACTGGGGCTGGACGTCGGCATTGAAGTGCCTGCACTCCCGGGCCGTATGGATTCACTCAAAGCGTTAGTCAAGGATGCCTCCGAACTCGGTGTCAAGTTCATTAATCTCAATGAGTTAGAATTCTCAGAAACGAATTGGGATATGATGGATTCAATGGGTTATGATCTGAAGGACGACTCCTCGGCGGTCGCAGGTTCGGAAGAAGTTGCTCTGGAGGTCATCAAACACTCCGGGATGTCTGTTCATTTCTGTTCGTCATCCTTTAAGGACTCTGTTCAGTTGCGCCGGAGACTCATACGGAGAGCAGAGAACACCGCGAGGGAAATGGATATCATCACAGAAGACGGGACGATACTGAAGGGCCTCCTTTACGCAGATGACATAAAGGAAGCAATTTCCGTCCTGAAGGACTACGACGTGCCGGATGAGCTCTTTTCCGATCGCGGCAACGGGAAACTTGAGGTTGCGCCATGGGTGCTTGAGGAACTAGCCAACGAATTACCGTATAAGTGTTACATCATTGAGGAGTACCCTACGGCAGACAGATTGGAAGTTGAACGTACGCCGTTGAACTGAATCAAAAGAAAGTGAAGAAAAGGAAAGGAGTTTGCCTGAGGGGGTTAGATCATCAGTCTACGCTGATGCTCTGGATCTCATGATGCCTGTTGACGATGTCCCTTGCAATGCGAAGATTCTTCCCTGCCTTACCGATCGCACGTCCCTTGAGCTCCGGGTTCACGGTTATAGTTGCATGGGTCACATTTCCGCGTTGTTCGATGACAACGGTCTTAGGCTCATAGATGTGGAACACGTTCTTCACGAACTGTTCGGGATCTTCCGAATACTCGACGACCTGGATGTTCTTCCCTGTCTTGTCCTTCAGTTTGATCACGTGTTCCCCTTTCTTACCGACCGCGGTGTTTCCCTGTCCGGCTTCTACCACGAAGACCAACTTATCATCGGCATCCAGGCAATCCATAACGTTAGTTTTCGTAATGGATTCGAACAGTGAGATGTATCTCAATGTATCTTCGGTCAATACTATATCAGCAGACATTTTTCTCACAACGTAAGGATATTGGAAGTTCCCTTGTCGATGACCGCTAACGCAGATACCGAGAACGGTTTACCGCATAATGCGCCCAACTCCATGTTGTTTCCCTCGAAGACGTGAACTTTCACGTTCGATTCTTTTGCCAAGAGCTCGCTTGGGCAGTTCCTCGCCACTATGACGATCTGTGCCTTTCCGCTCTTGACTGCTTTCTCTGTCTGGTCCACTCCGAATTCCACCTTGCCGGTGGTAATTGCGGATTTCAATGCTCTTCCTATGTCGATCATTCTTTATTCCCCCTTGGCGAGTATATTAAGTTAACAGCCCCAGTTCCAAGGGTCACGGGCTGTCCGACTATGATGTTTTCCGCCACACCTTCGAGGTTATCAACCTCTCCGATGGTGGCTGCGTGCAGCAGATGCGCTGCTGTTATTTCGAAAGCTGCTCTTGCGAGTACACTTGATTTCCTTCCGGAGATACCATGTCTTCCGATAGCTTTCACATAACCGTCATTTGTCATCAGGTCGGCAACAAGCATGATGTGCCTGATGTCTACACTCAGTCCTTGTTCGGACAGGGTGTTGTGTGCTTCTCTGATGATGGAGTTCCTTGCCGCTTCTATCCCCAGAACGTCAGCGACCTCCTGAATGCTGTTGGTCATCGTCCTTGATTGGTCGACTCCCGGGATCTTCAGCACTTCTTTCAAATTGCTGCCTTCCGTGAATATGACCCAGCCTCCTGCTTTTGCGTCCTTCTTGATGACCGCTCTTGCGATGCCGTCGATACCTTTTATGCGTGCACCTTTGACTGCATCGTAAACGATCTGAAGTCTCTTGTATGAGGGTTCGTCGGATTTGATAACGATGTCGAAATCCCTGGTTTCAACCATTCCTTTGATCGCACGTATCTTGTTCAGCTTGTCGACTATCGCCTCGAGCGTCACACCGCGATCGTCCATTTTTCTCGGATCGGGGTTAATGATAAGACGCATATTCGTGATATCTGTCTCCAAAGAAGCGATGTCCAGAAGGTTCGTGGCTTCGATCTCTGATGAAACGCGTCTCGCGATGGTCTCGTCCTCGGCTGCCATTCCCGTCAGGTAAACGGTCATCATCGGCGTGCTCGGAATCCTGCGGGCGTCAACGATCTCGATCAGCCTCGGCAGACCCAACGTAACGTTGATTTCTGCCACTCCTGCGTAGTGGAAAGTACGCATGGTCATCTGAGTACCCGGCTCTCCTATTGACTGGGCGGCCATGATACCTGCGGATTCGTTCGGATCCATGCGGTGGTCGTTGTACATCCTTCCGGCGACCTCGATGAATTTCTTCAACGTCTTTTCGTCGAAATCGGCGTTCTTTATCCTCTTCGCGATATCAGAGATGGTCTTCATTGGAACTCTGATGTTCATCTTCTCTGCCAGAGATTTGAGTTTTGTTTCTCCTTCTGACAGGATATACGGATTGTGGACGATCTCCATCGGCTCAACTATCTCTTCCACTTTCTTCACTTTCTCTGTCTTGGGAGCACGTTTTCCGATCTTGTCCAATGCGTCCTTTGCATCATCCTCGGATATTCCCATTGACACGAGTTCTTCGAGCCCAGCCTGACTTATCGCGCTGAGTGTGCTGAATTTTGTTAACAGTATCTCCGAAACATTCTCGGAGATGTTCCTTGCTATCAATGCCTTGAGTGTATCTTTCTTAGCCATCTTACTCACCTCCGAAGTCAGGTTCTTCAAATCCGCCTTCCTCTTCTTCGATATACTCCATTTCATCCTTCTCGAGTGTGGCGTAGTCTTCGCCGACCTCCACGGAGTCTATTGCCAACAGCTTGTCGGCATCGTCTCCGAGAACTTCCGCGAACAGATCGTCCAGGTCTACTGCTTTACCTTGCACGGTACGTGTCGGGTCCACTCCGTCCTCTCCGTACTCGAATTGAACTATCGTGTCTGCCGTGTTCCTTATGGTACCGTCGGACATCAGCTTCAGGTCTTCCAGTGCTGATATCAGTCTGCGCTGCATGTAACCCGATCTTGAAGTTCTCACTGCAGTGTCCACAAGTCCTTCTCTTCCACCCATTGCGTGGAAGAAGAACTCTGTCGGCGCAAGTCCCGTTTTATACGAGTTGGAAACGAATCCTTTTGCGTCTGCTCCCAGGTCGCCCTTGATGAAGTGCGGTAAGGTCCTGTTCCAGTATCCTCTTGACAAGCGTTCACCACGAACTGCCTGCTGACCGACACAACCAGCCATCTGTGACAGGTTAAGCATTGATCCTCTCGCTCCCGATTTGGCCATGACCACAGCCGGGTTCTCCATACCCAAGTGCTTTCCTGCAACACGTCCTGCTTCGTCACGCGCGGAACCGAGGACCTTCATTGCTTCTACTTCCAACGTCTCTCTCAAAGAACGTCCGGGCATCTGGTCAAGGGTACCGTTCTGGTATGATTCCACTAACTCTGTGACCTTATCGATACATTCCTTGTTGTAGTTGGCTATCTGAAGTTTCGCTTCTTCCGGTATGTCTTCGTCATCGATACCGGTTGAGAAACCACGGTCCATGATGGCCCCTAACGCTAACCTTGTGACCTCATCTATGAACTGTCTTGCTGCGTCAGGTCCGTAGTCGCGGGCGATACGGTCAAGGATCTTCCCTTTACTGTTCCCTATCGCCTTCGCGTCTATCGTTCCCATCAGTAACTTTCCGTCCCTGATCTTAACGTAGGAATCAAATTCACATTTCTCCTTCATGCAAACGTCACAGTTCTGACAGATGCTTGATTTGAACGTCACCCTGAAGTCCTTCGGCAAGATCGTCGAGAATAACTGCTTCCCTGTCCATACTTCTTTGCCGTTCTCCTTCAGGGGTTCCGGCACTTCGATATCGGACAGTTTGTAGAGTATGTTCTGCATCCTGGTCCTGTCAAACCTGGGGTTGTTGTGCGTCAAGTAGTACGTACCGGTGATGTGATCGTGGATCGCACCGATGATCGGTCCTCCGTACCTCGGGCTCAGGATGTTTTCCTGGACCTGCATCAGAATACGTGCTTCTGCTCTTGCCTCGTCGGACTGGAGAACGTGTAAGTTCATCTCATCCCCGTCAAAGTCTGCGTTGTACGGCGGGCACACACAGAGATTGAATCTGAATGTCCTTCCGGGCATGATCCTTACGCGGTGGGCCATCATCGACATCCTGTGCAGTGACGGCTGCCTGTTGAACAACACAACATCTCCGTCCACAAGCTGCCTTTCTATGGTGTAGTCAATATCAACACCTTCAGACACGTCCGCAGCGTTACGGTCGGTGACACGTATCCTTCTGCCGTCTGGCCTTATGACGTAATTGACTCCCGGCAGATATTCACCTGTCTCGGGGGGTTCCGGGCCGCGTGCGACCATTTCTTTGATCATTGCGAGGTTGTGTTCGTTCACGTGCATCGGAACTGTCAGTTCCCTTGCAGCCTTTATCGGAACACCCACTTCGTTGATGGATAACAGCGGATCGGGGGATATGACCGTACGTGCCGAGAAGTTGACACGCTTACCGGAAAGGTTGGATCTGAATCTTCCTTCCTTTCCCTTAAGCCTCTGTGCCAGCGTCTTGAGCGGACGTCCGGACCTGTGCCTTGCGGGGGGTATCCCTGAGGTCTGGTTATCGAAGTATGTGGTAACGTGATACTGCAGCAATTCCCACAGGTCCTCGACGATCAGCTGGGGTGCTCCCGCGTCACGGTTTTCCCTGAGCCTCTGGTTGATCCTTAACACATCGACCAGCTTGTGCGTCAGGTCGTCCTCGGACCTGTCGCCTGAGTCCAATGTGATGGAGGGCCTTACCGTAACCGGGGGAACCGCCAGGGCAGTTAGGACCATCCACTCGGGTCTGCATGTCGCAGGGTCCATTCCCAACGTCACGAGGTCTTCGTCAGGGATCCTTTCCAAGCGTTCGCGCACTTCCTTCGGCGTCAGCTTGTGGTTATCATCGACTTCCCTGAATGTTGTCGGTTTGTCCAATTTGATCTTTATCTGCTCGTGGCCGCAGTGAGGGCACAATCCTTTCGAGGATGCATCCTTCGCTGTTTCCTTCGAGAATATCTTCAGGTCCGCGGTGTCTCCTCCGAGTTCTTCCACTCTGTCCATGGATTCCCTGCGGAGACCTATCTGCTCCTGCGTCAGCATCAGACGGCCGCAGGATCTGCATGTTGATTCCAGCATCGATTTGATGTCTTTGATGAATCCAACATGGATCACAGGCATCGCCAGGTCGATGTGACCGAAGTGCCCGGGACATTCGTCGACCTTGCATCCGCAGGTCTTGCATCTGAGTCCGGGTTCAATGACACCCATGTGCGGATCCATCAGACCCATTTCGATCGGGTATCCTTCATCGTCGTATGTATCTGCGGTGATGATCTTCGTAGCAGACATCTTCCTTATCTCTTCCGGCGAGACACAGGAGAACTTTATTGACCCTATTCTCTTAGAAATTCCGTGCATCATCTTAAGTCCTCCAGTTGAAGCCTCATGGCGACACCAAGTGAGAGCAGTTCATCCATTAACAGTTTGAATGCATATGACGTCTGAACCAGGAAAATATTGGTGTTATTCTTACATACAGGGCAGTACAGCGAACCGTGTCTGTCCAATATCGCAATGTGACCGCAGTTCGGGTTGCCGCAGATGTACTGCTGCGTTCCGTCGGACTCATCGAGCAGACGGTCTTTGATGACCATTGCCGCGCCGTGTCCGATCAAACAGTCACGTTCCATTTCACCGAATCTCAGACCACCCTGTCTGGATCTTCCTTCTGTCGGCTGTCTCGTAAGGATCTGAACCGGTCCGCGGGACCTGACGTGCATCTTGCCGCTGACCATGTGGTGCAGTTTCTGATAGAAAATGACACCCACGAACACTTCGGTCTGGATCATCCTTCCCGTGCGTCCGTCGTACATTATCTCCTTGCCTGTGTGTTTGAATCCGTTCCTTACCAGTCCGTCACGTATGGACTGCTCATTCTCACCCGAGAATGCTGTCGCATCTATCGTGCGGCCTTCCATAGAACCGACCTTTCCGCCGATCATTTCCAGAACGTGGGCCACCGTCATACGTGACGGGATAGCGTGAGGGTTGATCACAAGGTCCGGAGTGATACCGGAAGATGTGAATGGCATATCGCATTGATCCACTAACCTTCCGACGACACCTTTCTGTCCGTGTCTCGAACAGAACTTGTCACCGAGTTCCGGGATCCTTTCGTCCCTCACTTTGACCCTTACCAATCTTGAACCGTTCTCCGATTCCGTGACCATCACTGAATCGACGTATCCTTTCTCTCCGGGACGTACGGTTATTGATGTTTCCCTTCTCTTCTGCGGAGTGAGGAAATCCGTCTCCTCTTCCAGGAATCTGGGCGGTGATGTTTTTCCTATGAGGACATCCGCACCTTCAACATTGGATTCCGGGGAAATGAGGCCGTCCTCTCCCAGTGAAGCATAGGCCATATCGGCACGTGCTCCCCTTACGTCGGGCGAGGGTATCTCAAAGTGATCTTCCTGACCCCCGGGGTACCTGCGTTCCTCTGCACGGTACGTTCTCATGAACGTCGATCTTCCCAGACCTCTCTGCACGGATGACTTGTTCATGACGAGCGCATCTTCCATGTTATATCCGTGGTATGAAAGGACCGCAACACAGAAGTTCTGACCTGCGGGCCTGTGGTTATAACCGACAAAGTCCATTGTCTGGGTCTGTGCCATCGGCCTCTGCGGGTAGTGGAGTAAGTGACCTCTTGTGTCAGGTCTTATCCTGTAGTTGGCGGCAGGAACTCCCAATGCCTGCTTTGCCATACCTGCACCCATCGTTACACGGGGTGATGAGTTGTGTTCCGGGTACGGGACCAGTCCTGAGGCTACACCTAAGATGACCATCGGATCGATCTCCATGTGCGTGTATTCCCTCTTCAGTTTGGACGGTGCCGCGAACTCCTGACTGCAGAACTTGCATTTCAGAACGACATCCCCTTCGGAACCCGGGTTCATCCAGTCTACATCTGTAGGTGACAAAGAGTGGTTACAGTGCTCGCATCTTTCCGGTGCGTCGAATGCATCCACAACGATAAGGGAATCTTCCTCTTCTTCGGCATCCAGCCATTCTAATATTCCCTCTCTGAAAAGATCGTTCCATTTGATCTTCTTGTCCCTCATACCTTCGATGTGCTTACGGGTAAGCATCGTCCTTCCATTGGATAACACAAGGAGCGGCCTTCTCAGACGGCCTTCATCGCAGTTTATGATGACCTCATTCATTTCTTCATCGAAACGTATGTTTATCTCGGCAGACAGGAGACCGCATCTTCTGCGTTCCCTTATCTCTGACAGTAATTTTCTGGCTTCGGCGTGTGTTCCTACCAGATCTCCGTTCACATAGACCCGTGCGCCTGTCTGTTTCACAGATCCGACGCTTAGGTCCTTGAGCAGCCATTTCAGATCGGATTCCGGGAATCCTTCCGAAACGTCTATGATCAGCGCGGCGTTCTTCACGAGACCGCAGTTCTGACCCTCGGGGGTCTCCGAAGGACAGAGTCTTCCCCACTGAGTGGGGTGCAGGTCACGAGCTTCGAAGTGAGGCTGGCTTCTTGTAAGTGATGACGTGACTCTTCTCAAGTGCGACATCGCGGACATGTTCGTCGTACGGTCAAGAAGCTGTGAAACACCGGCTCTTCCGCCGACCCAATTACCTGTTGCCAATGCATGCAGGAGCTTGTGCGTCAGAAGGTCCGGCCTTATTGACGATGATATCCTAAGCTCCTCTTTCTTACGGCCCCAGTTCCTCTCCAGCTGGTATTTCAGGTCCTTCATCAATGAGTTGAAAGAAGTTCTGAAGAGATCCTCCATCAGGTCGCCTGACAGTTTCAGCCTCTTGTTCGCATAGTGGTCCTTGTCGTCCTCTTTCCTTTCGTTGAGTGACAATTCCAAAAGCGCGCGGGCGATACGTCCCAGGAAAATGGCCTTTTTCATGCGGTCTGCTTCCGAGTCGCCGAGGTGGGGCAAAAGTGAACGGTCCAGAATGGATTCTACTTTCTTGGTCCTGTACTCCTTTGCCTGGCCTGCCGCGAAGTTCCTCTCAAGGAACAATATCGCATCTTCCTGAGTGTGGTATCCGTTCGGGGCGTAGTTCTTCTTATCGAACGACGACTCGATGTTAGCGTAAACGATATTGGCCATGTCGTCCTTGGAAACTATTGTTTCGTAAATTTCCTCGTCACTTTCCATTCCCAACGCTTTCATGAGTGCGACCAGGGGGATCGAACCTGAAGCTACGGGAACGGTGACCATGACCATTCCGTCCTTCTTCTTCTCAACAAGTGTCAGTGCACGGTATCCTTCGCGCTGCGAGAACACCTTTGCGACCTCCAGTCTTGTTCCGTATTTCTCGCTGTATTCGACCATCACCCTGTTCGGAGCTAGATCTTCCAGCGTGATGAGGGCACGTTCCGTACCGCCGATGATGAAATATCCTCCGGGGTCGCGGGGGTCCTCTTTCTGTAAAAGTAATGATTTGTGGTATTCGTCATTGGAGAGGCTGCGTTCTGTCTTCGATTCAACGACAGTGCGATTGAGGTTGCATCCTTTGGATTTGACCATCATCGGAATGTCTCCGATGTGCACCCTTTCCGTCTCCTTTTCAATACCGTCTTCGATTATAGTGAAGTCCAGATGCATCGGAGCCATGTAATTTAAGTTCCTTAGCCTGGCTTCCATAGGTGAAAGTTCGTGTGAGTAACCGTTGGCTTCTGTTACTTTCGGTTCGCCGATGTGAACACTCGGTTTTGCCTGAGGGTCTATGTTACCGTCCTCGTCCCTCTTCCTTCCGATCCTTATCTCGATGTTCCTTCCGTTGGTCCTTTCCGGATCCAGTTTAATGATACCGCGGTCTGCGTCGTCCGTCGGAACGCGCATGTTGTCGACGATCTTCTGCATCCTGCTGTTAGGATTGTCCGGTGTCGCCAAAAAGTCATCAAAGGACGAGATGTGGTGGTTAACGATGCTTCTCTCTTCAAAATACAATTTTACAAGATCCCTCATCGAATCATCCCCTCGTGACGAGTCTGTACGCAACGAATTCCTGCGCAGTTTCGCTCTTCCTGATTATTTTTATTACACGGCCGTCCTCTATGGGGCC